>Ga0163163_10000767_pt1 | contig 27221 bp, 19 predicted proteins | sample S65metaG_FD_119766 | JGI IMG/M metagenome (GOLD analysis project Ga0163163, IMG submission 119766) | Switchgrass rhizosphere microbial communities from Kellogg Biological Station, Michigan, USA - S6-5 metaG | ecosystem: Host-associated > Plants > Roots > Rhizosphere > Soil | place: USA...
AACAGCATACGCACGAACAGAAGATCGTATCCGAGCATTGTCCGAAGGGTATCAGGTGCATTTGTCGAAGCCAGTCGATCGCGCAGAACTTGCGGCAGTAGTAGCCAGACTCGCCGAGCGATGATCTCAGATCGCAGATCTCAGATCTCAGATCTCCGGTGTTGACGCCGAACCGTCGATCATCTCTGAGATCTGAGATCTTAAATCTGAGATCCGGCTTCCGGGTCAGAGCATGGCAATAATTCGTAACGGCCCGCCGCTCCCACCCTTAATTTTCATGGGGAGAGCGACCACGGTGAAACCTTTGACCGGGAGCTGATCAAGATTTGCCACATTCTCAAATGCCGGAATATTCCTCTCAAACAGATTTCGGTGACTCTCAAACAGCGTCGATTGACCGCGATCAATACTCGCTGTGTCCAGACCGATTGCCTTGATAGATCTTGACTGGCCCAACCAACGTGCCGCCTGTGGGTCCAGACCAGGGAAATGAAGTTTTGCGACAGCAGCCGCTCCCCGCTCGTCTGTTCCAAGATACTTCTTGCGATCGGGATAGAACTTGCCGAAACCCGTACGAAGCAAAACTATCGCGCCGGCTGGAATCCTGCCGTTTCGTTTCTCCCATTCCTGAAAATCAGCAACGCTGACGAGATAGTCAACGTCCGCAGCACACTGCTTCGTCACGTCGATTACCAAGCCCGCACCAGTGAGTTGTTCTAACGGGATTTGATCGACGCTGTTATGGCCTTTAGCAAAATGCACAGGCGCGTCGAGATGCGTACCACCATGTTCTGCGGCTGAGAATCGATAAGCAGAGTAGAAGTAACCTTTGTCAGTGACGCCCTCAAAATCGGTTTCTAGTTTGAAAGTCTCAGCTGTCGGCCAGTAGACAGAGTCCGCGTCGAACGAGTAAGTGAGATCGATGATTTTAACGGTGGGTTTCGCCTGGAGCGGGGTTAGGATCATTATCGAGAGCAGAAACAGCGCTAAGCATTTCATTCGTTTTCCTCCTTCCGACAACCTGAACAAGAGTAACAGAGAAAATAGAACAGAACGTCAAATCAAAAAAGGCCTGTCGATAACGTTTTCAGGAGACAGATGGCACGGGAACAAACGCCCTGGTGAGTTACAATAGCCACCAAACCAAAAAGTTAAGGAGTAACCGGATGGAAATCGGAATGATTGGCCTCGGACGTATGGGCGCGAACATGGTTCGACGGCTATTGAAAGCGGATCACCGCTGTGTCGTATACGATCGCAACACCAGTGCAGTGCAAACTCTCGTAAATGAAGGGGCGGTGGGTGCAAGTTCGCTAAATGATTTGATTGAGAAGCTCAGTGCGCCACGGGCAATCTGGTTGATGATTCCAGCGGCCCTCGTCGATTCAACGCTTGGCGAACACTCTGGAATCGTGAGCGCAAACGACATCATCATCGACGGTGGAAATTCCTACTACATAGATGACATCCGGCGCTCAAAAGAACTGAAAGCCAAAGGTATGCACTACGTCGATGTTGGAACAAGTGGCGGCGTCTGGGGCTTGGAACGCGGGTATTGTCAGATGATTGGTGGAGAAAAAGATATCGTTGAGCATCTCGACCCCATCTTTAAGACACTGGCTCCCGGCCGGGCGTCAGTTGCGCCTACACCCGGACGGTCTGATAGCGGCACGGCCCAGGAAGGTTATCTGCATTGTGGAGCCGCCGGGGCCGGACACTTCGTGAAAATGGTTCACAACGGAATCGAGTATGGATTGATGGCAGCTTACGCGGAGGGCCTGAACGTCTTGCATCACGCTAACGTAGGACTACTCGATCACGACAAGGATGCAGAGACTACCCCGTTGCGTGAACCGGAGCATTATCAGTACGACTTCGATCTCGCCGATGTTACCGAACTCTGGAGACGAGGTAGTGTGGTGGCTTCGTGGCTCCTGGACCTTACGGCGATTGCTTTGGCGAAGCAACCAAAGTTGGAGAATTTCTCAGGCAGCGTGTCGGACTCAGGTGAGGGTCGGTGGACCATCAACGCAGCGGTTGACGAGGGCGTGCCAGTGCCCGTTCTGAGTGCCGCGTTGTTCCAGAGATTTAGTTCAAGAGGCGAAGCGGATTTCGCTAACAAGATTCTGTCCGCAATGAGAATGCAGTTTGGCGGACATGTTGAGAAGAAGTGAAAGCCTGAACAAGGGAACCAAACGTGTCTACACCTGAAACAAACGAATCATCGCAATTCGAACAACTGTCGCTTCCTAAGGGAGATCCCTGTGTCGTAGTCATCTTCGGCGCGACGGGCGATCTAACAAAACGAAAACTCATGCCGGCCTTGTTTCGTCTCATGTGCGAAGGCTGTCTGGACGACGTCCAAATACTGTGCCTTGGTCGCAATCCAGTATCGGACCAGGAGTTTCGAAAAGTGGTACGCGATGGGCTCGACGCTTCAAGCAAAATCGAAACGTGCAGCGATGAAGACTGGGATCGTTTTACCGAGCGCATCACCTACATGACCGGCGAGTTCGACAAGGACGATACATACCTTCAGATCGCCTCGCGTCTTGAAGACATGAGCGCCAGGGGAGCAAGTAGAAATCAATTATTCTACTGCGCCACCCCTCCTTCTCTCTTTACCGTGATTGTTGAAGGACTGGGAAAGGCTGGGCTCAATAAGAGCGAGCAAGGTTGGAGTCGCATCGTGATCGAAAAACCTTTTGGTCATGACCTCGATTCAGCGAAGAAGTTGAACGAGGAAATAGCCGCCGTATTTCAGGAAGATCAGGTCTACCGCATCGATCACTATCTCGGCAAAGACACAGTGCAAAATATTTTGGTCTTCCGTTTCGGGAATTCAATGTTTGAACCGATCTGGAATCGAAACTACGTCGACTACATCGAGATTACTGCAGCCGAGTCAATCGGTGTTGGCTCGCGCGCCGGCTACTACGAAGAAGCCGGAGCGCTACGCGATATGGTCGCCAATCACTTGTTGCAACTTCTGACGTTAACAGCAATGGAACCACCCGTTGCTTTCGATGCTGACAACGTAAGAGAAGAAAAGGTTCAGGTACTGCGTTCCATTCGCCGGCTGAAACCAGAAGAGGCTTCCTATCGGACCGTCCGGGCTCAATATACGGCGGGAGAGGTGGATGGTGAACATGTCCCTGGTTACAAAGACGAAAAAAACATTGACGACAACTCGACAACGGAAACGTACTGCGCCATCGAATTTCAAGTATCAAACTGGCGCTGGGCCGGCGTTCCCTTCTACGTTCGAACCGGGAAGCGTATGGCTCGCTCGCTGACAGAGATCGCAGTCCATTTAAAACGAACTCCCCAGGCTTTGTTCGCCCGTACGGCTGATGAAGATATCGAACCCAATGTGATTGTGCTTCGCATTCAACCGAATGAGGGAATCAATGTGAGCATTGGGGTAAAGCATCCGGGTTTCCAAATGAGCGTCAACAGTGTTCACATGGATTTTTGCTATCAAGATATTTTCGGAGTTCGCACGCCGGACGCATACGAAACTTTGCTGTTGGATGTGATGCAAGGCGACGCAACTCTTTTTACAAGGCGTGACGAAGTGGAAGCGCAGTGGAGATTGATAACTCCTATCGAGGAAGCCTGGGCGGCACAAGGGGTAACTGGGCTGCCAACCTACCCGGCGGGAAGCGACGGCCCATCCGAAGCCGATCACTTAGTAGCGCGGAGCGGTCACCGTTGGCGCAAGCTAAAGGAAATTAAAGCCGGGTGTGATTGATTGAGAGCCTATCCGCAGATTACGCAGATTACACAGATTGATTTAGGGACTTAGCGGTTAGTGACTCTTTCACGAAAACAATCTCTGAAGCAAACAAACAACTTCTTGTTTGGAAAGATTATTACGCCAACGGCGTTCGCCAATTCCAGCCCAAGGTTGTTTCAACCTTGGGTTAGCTTGGCCTTAGTGTTTTGCTAACTCTGAAAGAGTTGGCTAGGGTTGACCAAGCAATAGCCAACACCTTCGGCGTTTTCGTCTTGTCGGGATTCTTGATCCCAGGGTTGAAGCAACCCTGGGCTGAATTAGCGAACGCCGTTGGCGTTATACACTTGATTGTTCATGCGATGGTCTATTTGTTGCGGCATTAGCCGCGCTGCGTAATCTGCGGATGATCGTACTCTCATCGCTTAAATAGAAAGATGCAATCAGCAGTCGAAATATTTAGGAACGCCGCCGAGCTTGCTCAACAAGCAGCTCAACTGATCCTCACCCAGAGCCAACTCGCAGTTGCACGAAACAACCTCTTTACCATCGCGCTTTCGGGTGGCTCTACGCCCAAACGACTCTACGAACTTCTGGCGGATCCGACTCAACAATTTCGCAGTCAGTTGCCCTGGGACTGTATCCATTTCTTCTGGACCGACGAACGTCACGTTCCGCCCGACCATCCAGACAGCAACTATCGAATGGTGCGAGAAGCAATGCTCGTTCGCGCCCCCGTGCCACCAACTAACGTCCATCGCATGTTGAGTGAAAAGCCGAATGCATCGGAAGCTGCAAACGATTATGAATCGCAGCTGAGGGACTTCTTCCATCCCCCGGCCGGCGAATTACCTCGAATCGATTTTATTTTGCTCGGCTTAGGACCGGAGGGACACACAGCATCGCTCTTTCCGGACTCGGAAGTCTTGCACGAGACGCAGCGATGGGTTGCGGCACCGTGGATTGCGAAACTCAACAGTCACCGTCTGACGATGACGCTGCCAGTGTTGAACAACGCGTCAACAGTTGTTTTTCTTGTAAGTGGAAGTGAAAAGGCAGAGATTCTGCGCGAGGTTCTTAAAGGTGAGCCGGACCGATTCCCTGCGCAAAGAATCAATCCGACAAACGGTGCGCTGAGCTGGTTGGTTGATGAAAATGCAGCAAGCAAACTCCAGGAACCATTCTAACGAGCGTTGGAAGTAACCTGTCGCTGCTCGACGAGCAACTCTTCGAAATCATTCGCGGAGAGCGCCTTACTAAACAAGAACCCTTGCACAACGTCGCACTCGAGTTCGGTTAGCGATTCGAGTTGTTCACGTGTCTCCACGCCTTCGGCAATCACTGTGAGATCCAATGCATGACCGAGTGTGATAATCGCTCTGACGATTGCCGTGTCGTGTGGATCCTTGCAAAGGTCACTGACAAAGGATCGATCAATCTTGAGGGTATCGATTGGAAATCGCTTCAAGTAATTCAGCGAAGAGTATCCGGTGCCAAAATCATCGATCGCGACCTTGATACCCATCATTTTCAACTCGAGTAACTTTTCGATCGCCAGCTCGGGATCCTTCATTATCGAACTCTCGGTAATTTCCAATTCAAGCCAGGTAGGATCCAGGTTTGTCTCCTTCAAGATCTCCTCGACGGTCGAGATAAAAGTAGGCTGTTGAAATTGCCGGGCGGAGAAATTTACGGCGAGTCTCATCGGCTTTAGACCCAATTGCTGCCAATTCCTGTTTTGGAAACAAGCACCGCGAAATACCCAATCCCCAAGTGAGATAATCAAGCCACTCTCTTCTGCCAGATAAATGAATTCCTTTGGATATAGAAGACCGAGACTTGGATGCTGCCAACGTACCAACGCTTCCATCCCAACCAGGTGAAAGTCATTGACCGTTACCTGTGGCTGATACTGAATGAAGAATTCCTTGCGTTCGAGGCCAGGGCGCAAATTGCTTTCGAGTACAAGTTGGCGAAGAGCGCGCGTCGTTCCCCCTGCCGTGTAGAACTGATAGTTGTTGCCCCCCTGATCCTTCGCCCGGTCGAGTGCGGCCCCTGCGCTTTTCAAGAGCGTTGCAGTATCACGTCCATCGTGAGGATGCAGACTAATGCCGATGCTATTGGAAACGCAGATTTCCTGTTCTTCGTAGATGAATGGTTGAACGAGCGCTTCCTTGATTGCATGTGCGGTGTTGGCGGCGTCCTGTGCTCGTGGAATCTGCGTTAACAGAATCGCAAACTCATCACTACCAAACCGCGAGACCGTGTCACATTCGCGAACGCAACTCGTCAAGCGTTGGGCCACCGATTGCAGCAACAGATCACCTGCGTGATAGCCGAGTGAATCGTTCACGGTCTTGAACCGGTCGAGATTCACCAGCAACACTGCTTGCATCAGGTTGCTGCGATGCGACAGAGCAATTGCCTGCTTGAGTCGATCCTTGAAGAGAGCCTGGTTGGGAAGATCAGTTAAGGCGTCGTGGTAAGCAAGGTGTGTGAACTTGTCCTGTGCTTGTTTGTTCTGGGATAGGTCGATAACGAAGCAACTAATCTCATCATCGGCAAGGGCAGCACCGAAAAGCACTGGAACACGCGTGCCGTCCTTGCGAATGAATTCCTTTTCGAAAGGAGTGCAAGCGCCAAAGGCCATCAGCTTTTCAAACGCATCTTCGTCCAACCGTTGATGTTCCGGTGGAGTAAGATCGCAAAGTCTCGCGGGCAATTCATCACGCGAATAACCTACCGTTCTCAGAAACGCCTCATCAACATCACCAATCACGCCATTGGCATCAATAAAGGCAACGCCAATCAGGCTTGAGTTGATAATGCGGTGCAGCGCCGCTTCTAACTTGCTTGCGGAGACTGTTCGAGATGCCGCCCTGTGGTTCACGGTTGTAGGTTTCATTCGTAAGCGCACTCTGAAGGGCTTAGCTGAAACGCGGGAGGTTTATTTGTTTCGGAAAAAAAGAGTGAAGGGCAAGGTTGGCCGATCAACCTCACCTTAGGCTAACAGAGAAGGCGGGGAGTTTTCAACGAGTTTTTACGAATGCGAGTAATTGATATGGATGAAGGATGAAAGTGCCGTCTTTTTCCGAAGATCGTGTCGAAAACTTATTTGGTTCCCTTCATCCATCCGCCTCACCTAACCGCCGCGCTCGACGACTGAACACCCGCTCCGGCAGGCAATTTCTCCAGTAAATAGCGAGTAAGGAGCCCGAAAAGATGCCGCGTCGTGTTTGGTCCCTCAAAAATCCCGTGCGACCGGTTGGGATACGACATCATCGAAAACGGCTTGTTTGCCGCAACGAGGGCATTCACCAAAGCCTCAGTGCCCTGGTAGTGAACGTTATCATCACCCGTTCCGTGAACCACTAACAGGTTACCTTTCAGCTGGCCGGCGAAAGTAACCGGCGAGCTCTGCTTCCACTCCTCGGGATGATCCTGAGGCAGTCCACAGTATCGTTCCTGGTAGATGGAGTCGTAATAATGGATGTCGGGAACCGGCGCCACCGACATACCGACCGAATAAACTTCCGGGTAGCGAAACATTGCGTTTAGCGTGGAAGAACCTCCGCCACTCCAACCCCAGATTCCTATTCGCGTTGGATCGACGAACGGCCGTTTCGCAATCGCCTTGGCGGCGGCAGCCTGATCTCCTGAGTTAACGATTCCCATCTTTCGGTAAATGATCTTCCGCCAGGCGCGTCCACGAGGAGCAGGTGTCCCGCGGTTGTCGACGCTCGCCACAACATAGCCTTGCTGGGCCAACATTTGATGCCACATGCGATCGCGTCCACCCCATCGATCCAAAACTGTTTGTCCCCACGGCTCACCGTAAACAAAGAACAAAACCGGATACCGTTTTTGATTATCAAAGTCCGGCGGCTTAATCATCCAACCATCAAGCTGAACGCCATCACCGATGTCTACTTTGAAGAACTCTGTTGCAGTCGGTTTCAATTTTGCAAGCCGATCCTGGGTTTCATGGTTGTCTATCAAGGTTCGAACTGATGAGTGTTGTGGTAAACGAACAACGTCGGTAACGGGAACGTGATTGAAAGTCGAGAACGTGTGAATGGCGACATCGCCTCGCGGAGAGATTTGATAGCCGTGAGTCCCTGTTGCAGAGGCGGGTGAAAGACGTTCTTCTTTCCCGCCATCAATCCGAACTCGATACAGGTAGCGCTGCGTCGCATTGTCAGGCGACGCGAGAAAGTAGATCAATCCATTTTTTGAGTCGACGAGTTCCACGCTGATCACATCGTAGTTACCAGCAGTTACTACTTTCACATCACGTCCATCGCGCGATACCGAATAAATGTGTCGCCAACCGTCACGCTCGCTAGCCCAGAGAAAACGTTTGCCGTTGTCGATCCATTCAACATCGCCACGAGCAAGGCCGGTCTTATCCCAATCGATGTCGCCCCAGGCGATGTCGACCCACGCATCATCTTTTTCCGTGAGCACAGGATGAACTTTGCCGGTGTGCGCGTCGCCCAGCATGACCACATTCGTATTCTGCAAACGATTTAGTTGTTGAATGATTAATTCATCGGAGTTCGCAGCCCACTCCATGCGAGGCAGGTAGTTGTTGCGCGGGTCTCCGGGAATATCAAACCAACGCGTCGCACCTCCGCTGGTTGATATCACACCGACGCGGGCAGCAGAGTTAGTCTCTCCGGCTTTTGGATAGGGAAACGTAGTGACTACCGGATAGAGTCCCGCAGTGTTGTTGATGAGCGACATCTCCTTAACGCCTTCAGAGTTCAACTGCCAGTAAGCGATTTGCTTGCCGTCAGGACTCCAACGAAAGCCGTCGCGACAGAACAACTCTTCTTCGTATACCCAATCGAATGTTCCATTGACAATGTAGCGGGTCCCATCGGTTGTAAGCCTGGTAACTTTGGGTTCGCCATTAAGATTCTCAACGTAGATGTTGTTTTCGCGGACGTAGGCAACGCGCTCACCGTCCGGAGAGAACTTTGCAAACATCAGAGTCGAAGGCTTTGCATCTGGGCCACCGAGTTTGCGAAGTGTTCCTGTCTTAACATCGAGAACCCAGTAATCGCCTCGCGTGTTACTACGCCAGACTCGAGCCGTGTTCGTGAAGATGAGGATTTTTTGTTCGTCTGGCGTCACGGAGAACTCCTCGACTGATAAAGGTTCGGGAGCACCAGCGGGCGTTAGTTTTTCCGCGGAGACTTTTACGGTGCGTTCACCTGTTAGCGCGTCGTAACGCACCATGTCGACTGCTGCTGTTTTTGTTGGGGATGGCTCAAGAGCAATGTAGCCGCTGCCGTCTTCCTGCCAGCGTACCGGACCCAGTGATCGTGTTCGATAGGTGAAGATCGAATCAACAGTCAACAATGACGGATCGGTTTGCTGCGCAAATACCGGTATGAAAAGGAGAAATAAAACGGGAATCAGTAAGAGTTTGTGTCTCATAGTTCGGGATTATAGGCCGATGGGTTTGATTGATCCTAAAGGAGTTAACCAAACTCAAAATGCTACAGGCGTTTACTGGCAAGGTACTCGGATAAAGGCTGCGGGATCCCATGAGCCTGTACCCTCATAAAGTCTACCGGGCCGTAATAATCAGCGACGAGGCAGTTCCTACAGGTGAGATTTAATAGGCAGTCTGGGATAGGATCATCGGCTCGTTGGAACGCGAACTTCGCCCTGCAGTGGCGGCAGTCCACACATAAATACCAGAGACCTATAATCCAATTGACTAACATAGGATGGCCCATAACACGCGGAAGAATCGACAAGCTTGTGCGGATACCAAGTCACAAGCCCACGGCGTTTTTGCTATAAAAAGAGGCGGAAACCTCCCACAGTTCCCGCCCGAAGCGCAGTCACCAGGGTTCTTCACCAATGACAGATTGCCGCTCTTCAAAACACATACACTATTTTGAATAGATTGTCGGTACGCTGGCGAAACGAAGATCACAGACCAATTACAGTCTCGAGAAAGACACTATCTGATGGAGATTTCGAAACTCAGTGGCAACTGTGAGCAATGGAAGAGTCAGCCCCAGGGTTTTGCAAGGTGAGAACGAAACAGGGAAATTTAAAGGGTAATTAGCAATGCTAATTCCTTGTTCCGACCAACGAAGCGATTGCTGCAACAAGCTCCCCTTGTTCTATAGGCTTAGCAATGTGACGGTGGTAGCCCGCTGAAAGTGACAAGTCGTGATCCTTGCGCGTTGCATATCCAGTCAATGCAAGTGCAGGAATCAATCCTCCTTTTTCGACCGGAAGTTTGCGGATTCGGCGCATAAGCTCGTATCCATCCTGCTCCGGCATACCGATATCGCTGATCAACACATCCGGCAACTTTTCATTGAACAATCTGTATGCGTCAGCGGCCGAAGAAGCGGATGTTACTTCAGCGCCGTGCTGCTTCAACATCACGCTCAACAGCTTTCGTGAATCTTCGTCATCCTCAACAATCAACACATGAATGCCATCGAGACTAACTCTTTCGCCTCCAAGACTCCGACGACGCTCTATTTCCTTGCGCCTCTCCTCGGCCCGCGCCGGGTCGCGGCGTTCCTGGGCCACCGGCAGTTCAACCTGGAAGGTCGAACCTTTATCCAACCCTTCGCTGTTCGCACTCACGTTGCCTCCATGTAACTCAACAAGGTGTCGAACAACTGCGAGACCCAAACCCAACCCGCCCTGCTTACGAGAGATTGAGCCTTCTGCCTGTCGGAAACGATCGAAAACATAAGGCAAAAATTCTGCGGAGATGCCTTCGCCTGTGTCCCTTACAGATAAACGCGCAAACGACTCAACACAGTCGAGTGTAATCGTGACCTTGCCACGTTTTGGCGTGAACTTGATTGCATTTGAAAGCAGATTCCAAATGACCTGGCGTAGTCGATTGGCGTCACCGCGAACCAGGCAGGACACGGGCGCAAACTCCATTCGAAGTCCAATTCCTTTTGCATCAGCAGTCGGACGGAGCGCATCAACAGCTGCCTCAACGATCGGTGCAAGGTTCAACGGATCCAGTTCGAGGCGCAGATTGCCAGTGATGATCCTTGAGACATCGAGAAGATCATCGATGAGACGCGCTTGTGAGCGAGCATTTCGCTCGATCGTTTCGATGGCGCGTTCAGCGTTCGCACCTTCGACTTCTCCGTTTCGGATCATCGAGGCCCACCCCAGTATCGATGTCAGAGGTGTACGCAACTCGTGAGATAGAGTCGCCAGGAACTCATCCTTGAGCCGGTCGGCCTCTTCCGCATGCCGTCGAGCATCACGTTCGCGTACTAACAACGCAGCGCGCTCTTTCTCTGCCAACTTGCGATCAGTGACGTCAAGGACCAGTGACAGCACGGAGACAAGATTACCCGTTTCATCGTGCAGAACTGAGTTGTACCACTCGCAGTGGATGACTGAACCATCTTTTTTATAGTTGCGATTGTAAAGAACACCCTGTATTTCAACTCCCTCACGCTGTCTGAAAGTAACGGTGTCGACAGCGTTGACGTCGTCAGCAAATACGAAGTGCCACTCGTTCACGTGTTTGCCTAAAACCTCTGCGGCTTCCCAACCAAAAAGTCCTTCGGCCGATTCCGACCAGCGTGAGACTCGGAAATCGCTGTCCCATTCGACAACCGCGAGTGGCGAATTTTCCAGGTGCTTGGTCAAACGGTGATAAGGCTCGTCGGCTGGACGGTAGCTTGTTTGGAATGAAGATGGTGCGTGAAGTACGCCTATCCCGCCGACAATATGACCGTTTTCATTCGTGAGTGGAGAGTAATGGGCTTCGAGCCTTTGCCGAGACCAGGAATCGTTTGCGATTGCGCTCGTTCTGCAGATCGACTTTTCTCCGGCCAGAGCGCTATCAAAGTATGAATCTTCGCCAGTATCGATAAGCGCGGGAAACAGATCACGGTAACTCTTCCCAATTACGGCAGAGCTTTGAAGACCCGACAGTTGCTCCATTCGATCGTTCCAAGCCGTCAGGTGACCTTCGCAGTCAAACGCGAAGACACCATCGACTGTGGCGTCGAGAAGCTTGATTAATAGTGATTGAGGCAGGTCTTTCAAGGTTAGTGTCGAGGCTGTTTTTATTGTAACGGAAAACAGGAGGGATTCAGATCAGTAAGATTTCTAGGTGCGATGCGGATTAAAACTCATTCGCGTCTCTACTTAGGCCAGCGCTCCATCTTGTAAAAGCGTTGTCGTGCCGGCTTACCATCAGAGGCCGGCCATTGAAGAATGGCTGTCCATAAGTTGTCTGATTCATGCTGCCAGCGAAACGTATTCCTGGCCTTTACAAAAGGCACGAACGTCACTCCCAGATAATCTATCGTGGTTGCTACCCAGCGCGAGCCTTCACCACCATTACCAAACTGGCCATCTTTGAGTGCGAAGCGTGTAGTGTCCTCCACTTTCGTCAACGTTTCATCAGTAAAGCTGTCGACGGCCAGGGTGGTTTCGTTTTCGAAGCGGTAACGCTCAAAGAAGGGAGACTCAACGTCGCCCGTACCGCGCCATGTTCCTTCAATCCATTTGAGTTTCTGCAAATCAGCAACAGAAAACTTCCCGGGCGGAGGCGTCTGCTCAGCATCAAATACTTGAGAATAGCAGACGACGATCATGAGGATCGTGAGTATGAAATGCATTGCATTACTTCTCATATTTCGATGATAGGCCAATTAAGTACGCGTGTCATTGATGTTTATGAATGTGTCGCAGTCACTAGGTTGCACCATGACGTACAGAACCAGGAGTGAAGCGACTGCACGTTAGAGAGTAGTCTCTTGTTCCTGGCGGTGCAGTGTCCTGGTTCTGTAATAGACCCTCAATTTGGGGGCGTTATCCCCAGGTGTCCACCAGATGAGTTTTAGTTGGAGAACCTAGTATCATTTACCACAGTATGAAGAAGATCGCTGGACGCACTTTAAAACTTGTCACTCTCGCGATCATTCTCACGATTCTCATCACTGCCGTGCGAATCTACCGCTACGGAAACAACCCCGTCGCGATCAACGCTGACGCCGCCGTTGTGCTTGGCGCAGCCGTTTGGAGCAACAGCCTGTCGCCGGTGTTCCGCGAAAGAATCAATCACGCGATTGAGTTATATCGTCGCGGGAAAGTTCGAAAGCTGATTTTCACCGGTGGACAAGGAAACCCAAACGAGCCAACTGAGGCCGCCGCCGCACGTTCTTATGCCATGGCAAACGGGATTCCGGCCCAAGACATCCTAGTGGAACAAACATCGCACACGACTTATGAAAATATCGTCAATGCGAAACAACTTGTTGACACGAACAACCTGAAGACTGTATTGCTCGTGAGTGATCCAATGCACATGAGGAGAGCGATGACGATGGCTAACGACATCGGTCTTCAAGCCTCTCCCTCGCCGACCCAGACTTCCCGTTACAAAACATGGCGAACGCAGGTTAGTGAGCTCACGCGCGAAACTTTTTATTACCTGGGCTATGTGATCGGAAGATAAAGATTCAGAATCGTGTCGCCTGACGAAACAAGACATCCCAGTCTTCGATGCCTTCTACGTCTGCGGAATCTTAGTTGCTCTTGGTAAAAGAATGCGTGCTGTTATCCCATTCGCTCTTGCGCTGTTCGTAGCCGTGGCCTGCTCAACGAACCATGTTGCAAATCAACGGAACATGCCGCATGCAGCGGCCGCGATAACTGAAGTCAGTTTTCCGTCTTCACTCGCTGCTTCGTCGTTTACTCAAACACAGTTTGACCAACACATCGTTGAATTACGAAAGCGGATTCCATCAAACAGTTTTTCGATTGTAGTGCAACCACCGTTTGTAGTCGTTGGTGATGAACCAAAGGAGGTCGTAAAGCAACACGCTGAAGAAACGATCAAATGGGCCGTGGAGAAACTTAAACAGGATTACTTCCCAAAGGACCCGGTGGACATTTTGGACATTTGGCTCTTCAAAGATGCCGCCTCATATGAAAAGCACGCATGGCTGATCTTCAAGGACAAACCAACCACACCCTACGGCTACTATTCCCGGGCCCACAAGGCGCTGATCATGAACATCTCGACTGGAGGCGGGACGTTAGTCCATGAAATTGTTCACCCCTTCGTCGAAGCAAACTTTGCCTCGTGCCCGTCATGGTTGAACGAGGGACTCGGCTCATTGTACGAAGCTTGTGGAGAGCAAGATGGTCACATTCACGGGTTCGTTAATTGGCGACTACCCGGACTACAACAGGCCATTAAGGATGGTCGGATCCGCCCGTTCGAGGAACTAACCTCGATGGATCCGAACACGTTTTATTCCGACACTCGCGGTGTGAATTACGCCCAATCGAGGTACCTGCTGTATTACTTGCAAGAGAAAGGCCTGCTCGCAGACTTCTATCGCCTCTTTCATGCGCAACAGAAGAATGATCCAACTGGCTACAAAAGCCTGGTGAGTATTCTTGGAAGTCCCAACATGGATCGCTTTCAGAAGAGTTGGCAGAAGTACGTGCTCAAACTGAACGAGGAATTCAGCTTGAGGTTAGCGAATTAACCAAATTAGGACGAAGAGCAGGATGAGTAATAAGAACAAGACGACGCCGACGACTACGAAAGTAAAGTTTGTTTTCGACTTTGTTATTTCTACGCTCGTTGTTCCTGTCGCAGTCTCAAAGGTACTGTTGATTTTGTAATCACCAACCTTTTCGTCCAAAAGGTTGGCGTTGTTGATAAGGTTTCGCATTTCTTCCTGAGCGCGATCGCTGCGGTACTCCGCCTTTCGTTTCTCGACGGCAATCCGAACGACCTCGTCCGCCGCTTTCTTCGTGACTTCCTTTGCCTGTTGCTCATCCAGACTCTGCAGTGCGTTATCAACAATATCGTCCGCAGTGAGCGGGAAAAGAGATTGCTTTTGCGGTATTAGATCGTCATTCTCGTCACTCATTCCCCCTCCGTCTCTTAACATCCAGGGTAATCTCACCCAGCGGTAATTTCAGCGCATGCGTAACCTTTCTCGTCCCCGGAACATTATCAAGTACCTTCTCAATATTTGAGAACTCCTTTTCCAGCAGCATAAGGGAATTCTGAGTTTCGCGTGCCTGCGACTCAGCCAAAATCGCGTTGGCGACCGTCACATCGTCCTCTGCTAGCCAGGTTAATCGTTTATTCAGCGACTCTGGAAGTTCTGCGGTCAGGGCCTTCTCAACGACATTCTGGATCATTGGAGTCAAGGTTTCTTTCCAATCGTCGGTGTAAACGGAAATTCGGTAGTTATCATGCGCGCAGTAGGCCTCGCGCAACTCACGCAGCACTTCGCACTTAAGATCAAAACTCATCACACGTGGCAAATGAATTAAAAACCGACGGAAGGTTTGCTTATTGGGTCTAACGCTGCCTGCCTTCCACTTTTGGTAAGTTTGCCTTGCGTACCGCGCCGCATTATCGCCGAACTCTTCCTTGTATAGATTAAAGAGTTGTTCGCGAGGTTCCTCGTCCAGTTCCAGAAGAACCTTGATCAAGTTTGCATTTTCCTGTGACCGACTGACTTTTTTAGCAGGTGGAGAGCGTTTACGGTAGAGATAAACTAATCCGATTATGAAAAGAATTGCCAACAGGATGTAGAGCATGCGAAAGGGTCAAACCAGATCACTGAGGCAAAGGCTTAGACAACACGCTTGCAATTAGTTCAGTCAGGCCGGCGTCTGAGTTATTGTGAAAACTCTTGTACACGTTGGTCAACTGAGCAAGCATTTTAGCCTTGCCCTCTTGCTGATCTGGTTGGGTAGTTAACGCTACAGCACGCGCGTATGCATCAATGGCGCGGTCTCCCAGTCTCATGATCTGGTCCAGCATTGCCTGTTGTTCCGGCGATGGTGGCTTATTTCCAAACTTCTCGTTGTAATCCGCCGAAAGTTTTGCGTAGTCGCCTTTTAGAATCGTGTTTCCAAGTAAGTTATAGGTCGCTGCGTTGTTTTTGTAAGGGCCTTCTGTTTTCGCCGCAATGACAAGCGCAGCTGATGCTTCAGAGGGAGACTTCGTTCTCAGGAACCAGCCCAACGCAAAATTAAGGTAGCTGCGACCGACTTCCTTGCTCGCGAAAGGGTCCGTCTTTGTTAGTTTGTCACTTTCGAGCAGCACGATTGCCCGCCGGGTGTAGTCGGCAACATCATCATCGTTATTAGACTTGCCCAGTCGCGACTCATCAAAAGCAGCTTCACTTAAGACTGAAAGAACATAAAAGTTATCCGGGTCGTTCGCCAGAATTGAACGCCCAACTTCGTATACCTTCGCGTAGTTCTTTGCAGCGTATAAGGAGCGCAGTTCGTGCTGACGATTGGCCTTTTCATACTCTGTCACGAACCTTCGGATTTCAGGAATGTAACGGTCGCCGCTGCTCTCGTTGAAACGACTCAGGTACTCCTTGCCAGCCTCATAGGCCAGGCGTTGGTTGTCCGGGATCGGGATCTTCTTATTCTCAGAAAATCTTGTGTAAAGCTGTTCGCGTTCGGCGTCGTTCATCTGACCCGGCATGGTGGGATTTCTTTGCGCGGAGACACCGTCAACCAAAATTAACAAGCACAGTACTGCGAGAATCGCGAACTTCAACCTTGAGCTCCTTTTCATGATTGCAGGTTAAATTGTTATTGCGCCAAAAACTCGCGTATGAGTTTGCGTTCGTTTTCGTCGTGAATGCGTGTAAAGAGTTTCGTTCCTAGCGTCTTAATTGTTTCTGCTCGATCGAACGGGAGCTTGTCGTAGACCTTGCCTCCGCTAAAGTGACATGGCAGACATTTTGACTTTAGCAGAGGTTCGATCTGGGACTCGAAGTCGACCTTTGTGAGTGGTGTCGATGCAACATTCAGAGCTTCAGCTTTTACAGTTGGAGTGACGCTCATGTGAGTCGTTCGATTGCACGAATAGCCACCCACGCTCAGGATTAGTAATAACAGAAGAACGATCCTTCGCATGGCTGGATGTTAATCCCAGTGCAAAGAATTTGCCAACCATTAAGCACCCATCTGCAGATTACGCAGATTAAGCAGATTTCTTCGCGAAAAGAAGGTACTAACCCAACTTTTCAAAATTGAATCTGCGTAATCTGCGGATGGCTTTTCAAATCACATCAGCGAAGTTCTTCCGCGTTCGCGCAAACCACCAGTAACCAAAAACGAACACTACAACACCAACAATGGCGAAAAATCCTAAGCCGGCCCAGTCCGGAGACTGTCCCTCAAGAAAGATTCGTCGATAAGTCCGAATCAGCGCAGTGAAAGGATTGATACTGATCAGCCAACGAAATTTCTCGGGCACGACAGACTCGGGATAGATGATCGGAGTGAGATACATCCAGGCCATCAAGACAAGAGACACGCCCGGGACAATGTCTCGCAGGAATACGCCCAGTGACGCCAGCAACCAGGCGGCTCCGACTGTTAACAACAGTTGCGGAATTAGAACGACCGGCAACCACAAGACAGTAAGAGGCAGCTGGTGCTGAATCAGGACGATCGCAAATAACAAAGCAACGGTGGCAAAAAGCTGGTTACCGAGTGCTGAAAGCGCCTGGGCCACCGGCAACGTTTCGAGCGGGAAGACAACTCGTTTGACGAGATTAGCATGCCCGGTAATTGTAGTTGCGGACTGTTGCAGCGTCTCCTGAAACATGTTCCACGGAACCAGGCCGCAGAACAGGTAGAGCGCATAATCCCAATGCGAATTGCTGCCGCCAAACCGTGCGCCAAAGATGCCGGCGAATATGAAAGTGAAAATGGCAATGGTGACGACAGGGGTCACAATCGCCCAGACAATGCCAAGCACAGATCCTTTGTATCTCGTCAACAAGTCTCGCTTCGCCAGTGAAAAGATTAGCTCACCGCGTCGCGGCAGGTGCCAAAGTGGACTCCAGATCTTTTGTTGAGCTGTTTGGGCTGAGATCATGCAGTAACCTTGCCGAAGCCACACCAGCTATTCTTGTTGTGCCAGGTGATGATCACTTCCTCGGCATTAATGTCTCGCCACCATTCTTCGAACTCTTCACGCGAAAGATAGAAAGCAGTGGGCGCGACCAGGTGGTCGAAAACGATCGTATGTTGTTCTCTCCAGCCGAATGGCGCGATCGCCTTGAGATAATCGTTGTAAAAAAAGTGCCTGGCAATCGATTCACCTGTGCGACTTCTGTTCATCGGACCATAAATAAGTTTCGTTGCCAGGTAAACAGTCGCCGCCGGAATCTTGGACAACTGCAACAGAGCGCGCTGATCGATCTTTGAAGTTAACTTTTCCCGAACCGGATTAACCCAACGAGTGATCCACTCATTATTTTCAGCACCATAAACCCATGCCGAAATATGACCGCCCATTGTGACTTTCGACGCGAGAGATTGAAAGCCGCCTTTTGGATTTGGGAGGTGATGAAGAACTCCAATGGAAAATGCGTAGTCGAAGGATTTCGCTAGCGGCAAATTGTAAATGTCTGCCTGAATGATGTGCGCATTCGGCATATTGACTGTGGCAGAGTAAGCAGTTTCCACTGCAGCACTGAGATCGATGCCAACTACATCTCGAGCGCCCCACTGTGCGACGAGTTGAGTGTGTCGGCCTTTTCCACAACCTCCTTCGAGTACAACCTTGTCGTGAAAAAACTCCGGCTTGACAGGCTGGAGCCAACCCAGGAATTGATCGGCATAGAGAGTGTCTTCCTGTGTGAAGTGCGTCCACTGCCAGCCAAAGTTCTCGGCAGTTTCCTGCTTCTCGCTTTCGATCTGGCTCAAGTCTGCGAAGCGAGGTATGCCGCGAGTGATTGAAAAGGAACGCGTGCAGTTTTCGCAGCGCAGTTGCCCTTCAAGGATTTCGCCAGCTTCAGCATGCGATACCGAGAGCAATAGTCGCCCTGAACATGAAGGACACACCAAATACGCTAAAAGCTTTTCTTTCAAATCAGAATTATGACGGGTGACAGTAAGTTGCTCGAGCTTGTGAGGTAACTATAGCAGGTGAACTGGAGTTTGGTCTTTGGAGTGATAAGCCAGTGTCATGTAGTTAGTACCGCCCGCGGTAGCGGGTGGGTGTGAACTCCAACTCGAGGACTCAAATCTTAGTTCCCGCACTCTCCACTGTTATGCGTAGCCAGCATTCCGAACCGATTCTGATACTCAGTTGAATTAAGAAATGCGCAAACCATGGAACGAGCTGAATCCGCATCGCGAAGAGGTTTACTCTTCAAAACATTTACCCAGAAATTAAAACCGCTGTCGTCAGGATCACGTCGAAGGTAACCAAAGTACTGGACTAGAACGAATGCCTGGTTGTACTGGGAATCGAGGACCTTTGACTGCGCAGAAATCGCTGCAAGAATCGCTGCCCTTCCCGCACTCGTTCCGTCAGACAGTCCAATCAAAGCCTCGCGCTGGTCCTTCAAATCAAGATCCGTACTCTGCGAAACTGAGCTCATGATCCGATCGACAAACTCTGTCGTGTTCAAAGTCATCGGGTACTTCTTATCAAACTCGGTTCTCTCGACAAAAGCCTTCACAAGTGCAAGCCGAGCCTCCTCTTTTCCTCCGTTGTAATTACGAATCTCTTTTCGATCACTCTCGTACTCGGTCAGGTGTGGACGGCGGCCAAGGCCAACACTGTACAGTGCCTGCAGAAAAAGCCCGGTTGCTGGTAATTCATTCTGCGTAAGAAGCGCAGTGGCAACGTCCAGTCGCCGTGCACGCAAACAGTCAGCGTGCGAACCACATTGCGAAAATGGCGCGCTCAACTTCTCAAATGTTTCCTGATCTGGTTGTCGGCCAAGCAAGTCAGCAACATGTTGGGTCAGGAAGAAGCGGTAGTCGTCAACGGGATTTGAAAGCGAAGAAGTCACTCCTGGATCGATCGTAAGAGCACCAGGGACAAATGCGGTCTCGCCAGAGTTGGCCTGGAGTTTTATCGAATAGTCTCCGAAAGGAGCGTTGGGCAATGTCGTTACTTCAACGCTCACAACCGGAAAGCCCGTGGCGATCTGCTCTCGGGTCAAGCTCGATGGATCAACTGTGAAGTAAGGCGAGTTGACGACAATACCGGTGCCGGGCACTTGATCAATTCCCTCGCCTGACAGGTAGAGTTTTATTTTCTTTCCGGGTTCGACTGGTAACGCAACCGTCGAAAGTTCACCATTGAGCCCAATCAATCGCGGTGTCATGCTTGGCAGTAAACCCTGGGGAGGAATCAGGTTGTAATTGAGTGTGGTCGGCAAATCTGCCTTAACAACTACCTGGTTCGACGCCTCGAAGCTTCGAAATCGTTGCATATCATCACGCGGCGTAACTACTACGCGATACTGTCCGGGCATCAACCCTTCCAGCCGGTAACTCCCGTCTTCAATTGTTACTCCGCTGGCAACTACCCTACCCGTCGCGATATTTTCCGCCCAGACATTAACTGCGTCGAGAGCTGACGTTGTGTTCGGCAAACGATTATCAATTAGGCGTCCCTCAATTCTACCCAGTCGTTGTTTCGAACCATACAAGCTTCGCACTCGTTGTCGATCATCTTCACTAAGCGTTCGTTCCGTCAGGGCTGGTAATCCGAATGTGCCATTGAACGCCTGATGACTCAGCATTGTGGATGCAAGCACCGATGAGTGATCAAGTCCAAGTAGGTGGCCAATCTCATGAGTAAAAGTCGCCTCTAGATCGTAAGTGCCTGGCGAGCCGTCCGTAGAAAACTGAAGATCTGCACCTTCATCGGATCGCGGCCGTGGATTAATGGACACATCAGCCTCGGCGATCGCGCCCGTTGCCGGATCGTAAAACACCCTGGTTCTGCCAGTAGTAGAGTCGGCATTAAACGCTTCGTTCTCGAGCGTGTCAGCGACTGTGATTAGACTGATACCGTCGCCACCGGATGCGGGACTCACTGAAGTTGTCGCAGACCAATTCACCACGAAATTGATATTGGTCATTGTGGACCAGCGAGCCAGGGCTCGCCGTGCAGCACCGACAACATCGCTTCCGGTTTTGATATTTGGACCAGGAGAAAGCAAGGAGTTCGAGAACGCAACTTCGATTGTTCGTCTGGGCCACTTGATTTGACGAACCATTTGCGCAGCCGGTTCAAGTTCAGAGGAATCCCGGATCTCAAATGTCGCAGGCGAGCCAAGACTCACTAGCAAAATGAAACTCACGATGAGAGATAGGGGATGTTGCATCGAGAAGTTCGGGGAGAGGACGTTAGTTTAAGCGGCGATAACGGCTGGGGTGCCGCCAGTGAGGCATGGTAGCACGCTGCCGCGTGTAGACCACGAAAAATCCGGCGCTTGCCAATAAAAAACCCGCACCGGTCAATGGACGAGGCGCGGGTTTTGAGGACCTAGAAATAGCCGTCAGTTTATGTGAATTATCGCTGCAGTGGCGGTCGATCGGCTCGAAGTGGTGGCTCCGGCCTTTTGCACGGTTATTACAATTGGCACATCACCTGCCCCGGCGAGAGTGTCCGGCAAAGCAAAATTCACGATGTCAAAACCGGGCATTTCCAGATTTGATTGCAGGAGTAATATGTGATCAATCGGAATCGCCACGGTACCAACAGTGATCGTGATGTCAGCTGTGGTTGCTAACCGGACACCAGTCAGACTCAACTCAAGAACCGTTGGTACTGTATTGCCGCTTGCGTCTGCCGACGTAACATTAAACGGTGGTCCCAAACGCTGGTTTGGATTAGTAACGTTAACGGCTATTGCATTGCCGTTGGCGTCTCCGGTTGATGAAAAGATGTCTGGCTGCGCGGTGGTGATCGGCACAAGCCCATGCAGCGCAGTATCAGTATTTGCACCAGCATCGAGGATGTTCACTACAACGCTCCCGACGCCTGGAGCGGAGCCGATTGGTACGACAAAGTTGATTTGCTTTTCACTGTTACCAACAAAGTAGAGTCCAGCAGCAGCACCATTGATGCTGGTCGAAACGCCATTGAGTTCGATGGGCAATGCGGGACTTCGCTTTGTTTCAGAACCACCGGTTGCCGTAGCTGTAGCAGCAGCAAGTGGCACTGTAGATCGAGCTATGCTTAGCTCACCCGGAGCGAGACCCAGCGCAACGTCAGGCGATGGACTGGGAGTTGGAGTTGGCGTCGGAGTCGGACTTGGGACGGGAGTTGCCGTCGCGACCGCCATATTGCTCGCGCCAGTGTTAAAGCTCAAGACAGCGGCGGACTGCGCCGTAGCTATCGGACTCAACAAATAAAAAAGTTCTTGCCCATCATCCGCGTTGCCACCACCTAGCTCAACCCCACTCAAAGCAAAAGCCATTCGAGTTCGTGAGTCACTCGTGAGTGGCCGCGTACCCGCGAACACCGTTATCGTCGGCGTGTTCGTCATACGAACGAAAGTTTGTGACGTCGATGCTGGTAGCGAAGTTAAGAAGATCTGCGCAGCTCGTGGCGGATTGAGACCGTCTGAATCGTGCGCGGTATCGGGAAATGTGCCGTCCGGGAGAAAGTTCAGCGCTGAGGTAAACACAAGACTGCCCGGTGACAATGTGCCAGATTGATAATCAGTAAAGGTCGGAAAGTGACTGATGTCCGTAAAAGTTGTCGGTCGCTGACCAATCAAAACAAAAGTATCGGCAGCTACGGTGTAAACAAACGTTCCGAGAAAGGAACTGTTGCTGTTGGTATTCGCTTTAGGATCATTTGCCAACGATTCAAACGTGATGTAAGCGCCGTCACGACTTAAGCGGCGTCCAGGACTTAGGACATTAACATTCTGGGTTGTCTGTATTGTGCGTGTGACTTGACGAATATTGCTGATAGACGACCCGCTGAAGTTTGCGACATAGATCTCGGCATTTCCATCGCTGTTGTTACCGGCAAGATTAGCGCTTGATTGAAAAGCGACGACAGATCCGTCAGCCGATAGAGCTGGATTCGATTGAAAGACCAGGCCAATTCCGACGACGGCGTCCTGTGTATTGGTGCCTTGAGTGAACGAACTGGTCGCAAGGTTGTAGAAGTACAACTCAGGATTTGCGTCAGCGTTACCAACTCCCGGGACGAGGTTGCGCGTAGAAATAAAGGCTAGTATCGCGCCGTTGTCACTGATCGTCGGTTCGCGATTATCGTCGGCAAAAAACGGAGCCACACCCGCGGCGCCAGCTGATGGCAGCCGGCTCGCAGCAGTGTTTGTGATCTGCACAAACGATCCTCCGGCAAGATCCTGAAGAGGCAAATCGGCCCCGAGGGTTAGATTTACATCAGCGACAGCGGGGAGCCGGTATACCCAAAGTTCAGTATTTGCATCTGCATCCAGTTGCGCGCTGTCGGTCCCGTCGAAGTTTCCGGGGTTCGGAGCGTTAGAGCTGAAAACAATCGTGTAGAAACGCACGCCGCCGCTGAGTTGCGGCGATAGCGAAATCATTGGCGCATTGTTATCGATCTGAATCTTTACCAGCGTTAAGTCTTCTGGAGTTGGGACTGGCGTTGGCGTTGGGGTGGGACTGGCCGTTGGCGTCGGCGTTGGTGAAGGAGTCGGTGTCGGACTGGGACTCGCAACCGGATTTGGAACGCTCTTTGTGTTTGTGATTTGGAAGATTCGTCGCTGTGCGTAATCGGCAATGAAGATTTCACGATTGCCATCCGCGTTATTTCGAGTTGCGGTTTTTTCTGTGGCAACATCGCCATTCGAAGTGAACACGACGAAGCGACCATTCGCACTCATATCGCTGCCGAAAGTTGCGAAGGACGAGGCCGGCGACGAAGTTAGCTGAACAACAAAAGGATCCGGCGTGGGGCTGGAAGTTTGAGCCTCGACGGAATGAAGTGCGCCGGTGCAGAACGCAGACACGATAAGGGCGCACAAAAACCAGAAAGCTTGCTTCACAAAATCCTCCGAATTAAAGACGCAGATACGAGCGGATTAGATGCCCTCGGGGAGCTGAGCAGCGCCGTACGCGGGTGAATAAACGATTGCGAACACCTGCGATTAAAGAGTGGCCATTTTAAGCAGAACGCACTAAATCTCGCAAGCAGGCTTAAATTGGACTTCAGCAACTACAAATTCAGAGAATACGGGCGCTTAGCGAATTTACGAAGACAAGACAACGCATAGCCAACGCTGCCTTCACTCGGATCCTCTGCTTGCCTTTTGTACTCACGTTTGCTCGCCTTCATCAACTGGATTTGAAGTTGTCGAGAACCCACACCAGTTGTCGAGAACCCACACCAGTAGGACGTGCTGAAGCTTCTCAATAGGAATATTCACGAACCAGAGCGTTGGTCCACGATCGAACGGCTACATAACTTCTTCACCTAACATTTGAACTACACATGTTTGAGATGCAATACCCGTAGGTTTTGAATCATACAACGGGCAAGTAATTGGATTCGGGGACAATAAAAACCTCGACAGCATAATCTTGACAGCAAACTCTCTGTCAGCATAAAGTTTGCGCGTTTCCTTATCAGTTCATTTAGTGACTGGCACTTCGCAGTTGAGTTCCTCGAATCTTTGATGCACTGCGGAGGCGGACCAAGCAAGACCCAACTCCCCCAGATTTCGGTCTCATCCCAACTGTTAAGTTCTTAGACCAACTGGTCGTAAAGAACCCTCAGGTCAACGAAACTACACTGTCGTTTAAGGAGAGTCCACATGCTTCACAAAGCCTTCAGAAGGCGTCAGCTGAAAATGTCGATCGGCCTGGCGCTAACATTTTTGCTTTACTTGTCGATGCTGCCTGTCATACCGACAACGGCAATGTCGATACGGCCGCTGCCGCAAGACATCAAGCAAGACATCAGACAAGCCAATGTGCCGGTCATCCCACCGGGTTCGGCCTACCGTCAGACGAATCTAGTTTCAGATGTACCGGGACTCGCACCGGTGCTAGACCCTCTACTCGTAAATCCCTGGGGCATTACAAAGACTGCCGCCAGTCCGTTCTGGGTATCCAATAATGGAACTAGCACTACGCAGCTATTTCGAGGCGACGTTGGTGGGTCTCCGTTTGTCTTGAACACAACACCTTCTACCATCACACTCCCCGGTGGCCTTCCCACTGGAACAGTCGCGAGTCCGGTAGCATCGGAGTTTGTTCTTCCTGGAGCCTGCGCAGCACCACCATGCGGAGCAAACTTTCTCTTCGCCTCAATAACCGGAAACATTGTTGGGTGGGATCCGAACGCTCCGGCAGCAGGATCGACTACGGGTGTTATTGCCGCGAGTCATCCCGGCCACGTCTATACGGGTCTCGCTTTGGCCAATAATGGCAGCAACCATCTTTACGCGGCGGATTTCGCTAACGGTACCATCGACGTTTACGACACGGCGTTCGCTTTGCAGCCGGGAGCTAGCTTTCCGTTTGTGGATCCAACAATTCCCACAACAGCGGGAAATACTTACCATCCTTTCAACATCGAGAATATCGGCGGCAGCCTGTATGTCATGTACGCGAAGGTCGACCCAATGACTGGGTTAGATCAAGAAGGTGTGGGCAACGGTTTTGTTCGTCGCTTTAACACAAACGGTGTCCGAGATCTAACTTTCGGCATCAATAATGGTGCGCTGAATTCTCCCTGGGGCGTAACAATCGCGCCTGCTAGTTTCGGGCTCTTCGGCAGTGCCTTACTGATAGGAAATTTTGGCGAGGGCAATCCCAGTATTCATGCCTACAATCCCACCACCGGTGCGTTCCTTGGCACACTACAGGATGAAAGTGGCAACGGCATCGTAATTGACGAACTGTGGGAACTCACATTCGGCAATGGTGGCGCTGGCGGCGATGTAAACACCCTTTACTTTTCAGCTGGCATAGCCGATGAAGAACATGGCCTATTAGGGTCTTTGAGACCAACCACTGCCACAGCCACCAGTCTCATCCAATTCGCCTCAGATGATTTCTCAATCGCTGAGAATTCGGGACACATCGATGTACCAGTCATTCGGGCCGGAGATGCCTCAGGCACGGCCACTGTGAACTACGCCACCTTCGATGAATCCCAACCAGCTCATGCCAGTCAAAAATCTGACTACGAGACTGCAGTTGGTACGCTTACTTTTCTGCCCGGTGAAACCGCGAAGACGATTCGCGTACTCGTCGTCGATGACAAATTCGTTGAGGGTAACGAGCAGCTTCAAGTCGTGCTTAGCAACCCAACAGGGGCAGGACTCGGCTTAGGTAGTCCAAATACCACTACAGTAAATATCCTGGATGACGACACCCTCGCACCAACGACCAATCCCATCGATGGAGCTTCCTTCTTTGTCAGACAGCACTATCTTGATTTCCTCAATCGCGAACCAGATCCAGCTGGACTCGCTTTCTGGGCCAACGAAATTACTTCATGCGGCGGCAATGCGCAGTGCATCGAGGTAAAACGCATCAATGTGAGCGCTGCGTTCTTCCAATCGATAGAGTTTAGGAGTACCGGATTGCTCGCTTATACGACCCATCGAGCTGCATTTGGAACCAGCGCCTCCGGGTCTCCTGCTCCTGTGTTGTACGGAAACTTTGAACGCGACACGCAGGCTCTTCAAAGAAACTTTGTGTTCGGTGCGCCGGATGCAGATGCAGTACTCGAAGCGAATAAGGTCGCATTCTTTGACGACTTTGTTAAAAGACCTGAGTTTGTCGCCAAGTACCCAAGTACGCTGACCGACGCCCAGTATGTCGACGCTTTACTGACTACGGCTAACTTGACGCCGGCTGAAGTGCGACTCTTCGTGGTGAGTTTGACGAATTCACAGGAAGTGCCGCCGACCAATCCAACGACATCCGGCGGAGCAGCACGTGCAGCGTCAAATGGTACTGCCCGGTTCCAATTCAACCAGGCACAAACATCGATGACGTTCACCGCTACAATCAATAATATTGACGTTGGCGGCACACAAACGCCGGGAGATACGAACGACAATTTGATTGCGGCGCACATTCACGCTAGCGCGAGCGTCGTGCCAGGCGTCAACGGTCCAGTTGTCTGGGGCTTCTTCGGTAGTCCCTTCAACGACAACAATCCCAATGATTCGGTTGTTCAGCCATTTGCCACTGGCGTTGGAGGAACGTTTAGTGGGAAGTGGGATCCACCTGAAGGAAATGGCACTACGCTGGCAGCCCAACTAACCAACTTAACAACAGGACACGCATACATCAATTTCCACACGACTCAATTTGGAGGTGGCGAGATCAGGGGCAACTTCCCGGCAGCAGATGCCTTCCGCACTGCACTGATTACCGGATTAGGAGCTGCCACTGAAACACGTGCCACGGTCCTTAGAAAGATTGGCGAGTCGGATGAACTCCAAACTCGCGAACTAAATAATGCGTTCGTGACCATGGAATACTTCGGCTACTTACGCCGAGATCCCGATACTTCAGGGTTCAATTTCTGGCTCAACAAGCTGAACGCGTTCAACGGCAACTTTATAAACGCCGAAATGGTCAAGGCGTTTTTGACTTCCAGCGAATACAGACAGCGCTTTGGACCAAACTAAGTTTTGTAACCAAACACTGGAGTCACTCTTACCTTCACCTGGTCGCTGGT
>Ga0163163_10000769_pt1 | contig 27193 bp, 30 predicted proteins | sample S65metaG_FD_119766 | JGI IMG/M metagenome (GOLD analysis project Ga0163163, IMG submission 119766) | Switchgrass rhizosphere microbial communities from Kellogg Biological Station, Michigan, USA - S6-5 metaG | ecosystem: Host-associated > Plants > Roots > Rhizosphere > Soil | place: USA...
GAGGTCGATAGTCGAGAGACACGCACGCATCGCGCCCTTGTCGCGGATGTGGCGCACGAGCGCTCGCGTATCGAGGCCTTCAATCGCGACGATGTTCCAACGCTTCAGATACGACTCGAGACTTTCTTCAGAACGCCAATTCGACGCGATGCGGCTCGCTTCACGAACAACGAAGCCTTCGACCCACGGGCGTGCAGATTCCGAGTCGCTCTCGTTGACGCCGTAGTTGCCGATAAGCGGATACGTCATGCACACGATCTGACCCGCGTATGACGGATCGGTGAGCACTTCCTGATATCCCATCATGGAGGTATTGAAAACCATCTCGCCGCACACCTCGCCCTCAGCCGCCCACGAGCGACCACGGAACGTGCGACCATCTTCAAGGGCCAAAAGCGCTGGTTGATTCTTTTTCATCTTGTAAAAGCTATTGACTGCTTTTAATAAACTGCTGCGCCTCGTTCAGCCAGCGCTTGCTCGCGCGATATTTGTACGCCGGCGCAGTCTTCACCGACTCGATGCACGCCTGCATCAAGTTCGTCGCTTCACGATTATGACCGAGTCCGGCATGGGCCCGGCCCATCAAATACAGTCCTTCAGGATCCGACGGTCTGTGCTCCAAAAACTGATCCAACGCCGTGCGCGCGTCTTCAAACTGTCGTGCCGCAATATACGTCGCCGCGACTTCACGCCAGACTTCGTACTGTGAATGCGCCGGATTACGCGCCACCACTTGTTCAAAGTGGTGAATCGCGTCAGCGTAGCGCTTCTCGTGCCGGGCGATGCGTCCGAGTTGATAACTGGCGTCGATCTCTTCCGGATCGATCTGGAGTGCACGCTCGAAGCGTGCGCGCGCGTCGTTCAGTTCACCACGGCTCTGATGAATGAGTCCAAGGTTGTAATGCGCGGAAGCATCCGCCGGATTCAAGGTGGCCGACTCGAGATTCTGCTTGAACGCCGCCTTCGCTCGCTGACTGCCAACAATGTCGCTGAAGTAACCGCGCAACAGCATGAATAGCAGTATCAGCAGAAACGGTGAACCCAAGACCCCCGAAAACAACCGGATCGCGATCGGAAGCACGAACACTGACGCAAAGCATGAAATGAACGTCACGCCAAAAGCTCGCAGCAATGACATCCGAAACGCGTCTTTCACACCGATCAGCATGCCCACCACAAACACCGCGTACACCGGCATGATGAAGAGTTGTTGTGAGAGTAAAGCCGTGTTGTTGAAGAGTTGCTCGGCTGAAGCCAACAGCGCCGGACTGTCACGCAGCATCGCGCGCGTTTCGTCCGCGTGTTGAATCATGTTGGCGATTTGCGCGGCCTGAAGTCCGGAGTAATGCACTGCCGCTGCGATCAAGAGCCCGATTAGATTAGCGGCCGTGAGGACGTAAAACATCGTTGCGGCTATCGCTGCGTATTCCTGAGTGATCACCACGCGGAAACTGCCGCGACGCTCGAACATGTTTGCCACCAACGTGAGAATCGGAACCAGCACCACGGCCACTAACACGACGGTCATCGCCGCCCGGAAGATGTCAGATAAAGCACTGGAACGATCCGCGAGACCCGCAAACCTCTCCGTGAAGTAGCTGAAAGCGGCCTGGCTCAGAAACGCCATAAACGCCACCGGCGCGAGCGAACCGCGGTCGCGCATACCGCGCATCCCGCGCACCGGAGCGTAAAAAATCATGAGCAGGAAACGCAGCCAATCAAGCATACGGATCAAGGCTGTGGAGACGATTGCCCGGGTATAAAAGGCTGTGGCGTCGGTTCTCCCGTTGGAGTCTCCTGAAAATCGGGCGTGAAGCCGGGTGTTTGGGGCGGACCCGGCATCGTATTGATGTCTTCGTGATGAATGACGCTGGCAACGTTCAACGGCCAGTACCGGAACAGCGCCTTACCATAGATGTATTTCTTTGGCACCAGGCCCCAGATACGGGAATCGCTTGAGTTGTCGCGATTGTCGCCCATTACGAAGTAGTAGTTTGGCCGCACGTAAATCTGCGCCAGGCTGCGATGCGACAAATTCAATCGCGGATCGAGATAATTCTCTTCAAGGTCGCGACCGTTTACACGCACCACTCCTTCGTGCACCTCGATGGTGTCTCCCGGCAGGCCAATCACCCGCTTGATGTAGCTTTTCGAAGGATCGTCAGGAAACCAGAAAACCACGATATCGCCGCGATCCAGTTTCGGCGCCCAACGATACTCGTCGTAGTAAATCAGTTTGTTGACGAAGATCCGTTCGCCGTCGTGCAAACGAGGCAACATCGAAGTGCCTTCAACTTTCACCGGCTGAACGATGAACACCACGACGAGCGCCGCGATCATCAGTGCGAAGATCAGATCGCGGAGCAGCAAGCGCGCTTCGGACCACAGGTCGTTCCGAGACGCATCTTCGGGTTTGTGTTCCTGGATGTCTTTGTCGTCGTCGACGTGAATGCCACCAAATGGTGGTGGGCGGCGTTTTCTAATTCCGAACATAACCTGGTTTTGAGGTTATCTTTCGCCTCGCGCCTTGTCAAACTGGATTAAAGCCATTTCCTTGACAGGGTTTACCAACGCTACCTATCATCCTCGTCTGCATTTAGCGGCCCCGGACGTCGTCCGTAGGCGCAGCAGAAAAGAGGCCCCTACCCGTGATTAAGTTAGATATCATCAATCGCGTTGCTGACAAGACCGGCGTGCCTAAGATGAAGGCCGAACAAGCCGTCGAAGCTCTTTTCCATTCCATGAAGGAAGCATTGACCAGGGGTGAAAGAATTGAGTTGCGCGGGTTTGGTGTCTTCGTGGTGAAACCGCGAAAGCGCGGCGTGGGCAGAAATCCTCGTACCGGCGAGGAAGTGGCGATTCCGTCGGGCAAAACGATTCGGTTCAAGCCAGGCAAGGAGTTGCAGGCGCACGAGGACGGCGATACCGACATCGACGATTCAAACGACGACGACGATTTTTAGCTACAACTAGCTTTGCCCGAAAGTCTGATTTCGCCGAACTCTGAACTTCAGAACCGAATTAGGCGTTAATTCGAGGCTAGAGATGGAATGGCGCGCGAGCATCCACACTCTAGCCTTTAGGCTTCTTAAGAGCACGTATGGCTGAATCGATTAGCACTGTGCCGCCGGGTTTCGACCTGCTCGAGCGCCCCACACCAACAATTTCAGCGCGCGAGTGGCGACTGCATGGCGGCCTGTTTGTCCTCACGATCGTGACAACTATCCTGGCGGGCATCACGCACTTCGCGCCTGACCTGCCGGTGCCTGAGCCACCACTGGCCACGCCGCTCGATTACCTGCTCTATCTTCCGCTCTCCTATCTCTACTCGATGATAGAGCTGTTCAGGTATACCGAGACTCATCCGCAATTGCTCGTCGAAGGCGTCACTTTCTCGGCTTCTTTGCTCGCGATTCTCTTCTCGCACGAGATGGGACACTATCTCGCGAGTCGCTATTACAAAGTGGACGCAACGCTTCCGTATTTCATCCCGGCGCCGCCGATATTCCTGGCCGGTACGTTTGGAGCATTTATAAAGATTCGTTCCGCGATTCCCACCCGCCGCGCACTCTTCGACATCGGTCTCGCTGGTCCACTGGCCGGGTTTGTGGTTGCTCTGCCTTTATCTGTTATCGGAGTTTTGACAGTCGGGCCACCGCAGATCGCTCAGGACCATTTGATCTTCTTTAACGACCCGCTGTTGTTTCGGTTAATTGCGAAACTCGCCGGCGTGCCTCTCGATCCAAATTCGCCCATCAATCCTTTTTACATGGCGGCGTGGATCGGTCTGCTGGTTACGAGTTTGAACTTGATGCCGGTGGGCCAACTCGATGGTGGTCACGGGACGTTTGCAGTCTTCGGTGGCCACGCACACCGGATTATCGGGCGTGTCGCGTTCGTGAGTATCGTTGTCCTGGCATTATTAGGATTCTGGTGGCACGGCAGCCCGAGCGGGTTTCTTTACGCGGTGCTGCTTGCGATCATGATGAAGGTCCCACACCCTGAACCGCCGGTGATGGAACCGCTGGGTACGAAGCGAATCGTAATCGGGATCGTGACGCTGATCGTGTTCGCGCTATGTTTCTGGCCCTTTCCGATTACGATCACTTAAGTTGCTGCAGGCAAGAGTCCCTTAATTTCTCTCACAACGCGCACGACTTCTTCCTGATTCGCCAAGGCGATCATGAAGAACTTGTAACCCTGGTGGAAACAGATCACGCCGTTCGCGAATAACCAAACACCGTCGAGAAATGGATTGCCGCCGAGTAGCCAACTGATCGGGGCGCCGACGAGCGGCCCTGGTTGGAAAATCTGCGCCCACATGGCCGCGCCCGCGGCGCAACTAAACGCGCCAAGCAACGGCGCGCCGACGTATTTCGCGATCTTTCGCTCAAACTCAGCGCGCTGTTGCGCCGCTTCGTCGAGTTCGCCGCGCGCGATCAGGTCTTCTTGTTTCTTCAAGTAGTCGTCAAACTTCTCGCTCGCTTTGTGCAGCCCCCAAACCGGCAGCGCCGAATGCGTCAGCCAATGCGGATGCGCGCCCAACAACACCGCATCCAAACCTGGAAACGCAGCCCCGGCCCTGATGCCCAGCACGAGCGAAACGGAAACAACCGCGGCCTTGCCCGGGTTCTCCCTGATCCAATCGCGAGCTTTTAACGCGCCGGCTGTGGCGGCTGTCGAAGCACGCGTGAACCGCGCGCCAGTGCCGTAGATTTGCGAGGCACGATCGTAGTAAGTCTTGGCGTCGTCAAAAACCTTCTTGCCGGTGTCGCCCGCAACATCGCGCACGACCTTCCCGGCTTTCTTCACGTTCTTGACCGTCTCATTTGCAGCCCGACGCGCGCTGTCGCCAACCTGCTCGTCGTCAGTCAGCCGCTCCGCTTCGGCGCGCAGCTTTTCGGCGCCGTTCGCCATCGTCTCGGCCCCGCGCTTCGCCGCTTCACTGGCAGCGCGTGCGCTTTCGCCAACGAGATCAGAAATTGAATACTTCTCGTCGAGTTCGCGGGCCTTACGACGGGCCGCCTCCTGCCACTCCTCAAACCGTTCTTTGTAGTCAGCCATGCTATCCTCGCGATACAAGTCCTAGAGTACCATCGCCTTGTACGTCGGCTGCAGCCATTGAGTTCGACTTCGAGACGCCCATCGCCACCACCTGATCGCGGCCATTTCGCTTGGCCTCGTACAAAGCGACATCCGAGGCCTTTAGGATGTCGCCAGCAGTTTGCGCGTCGCTTGGGCATTCCGCAACCCCAAAACTCGCGGTGATATGCCCGGCGCGCGGAATTTCCAGAGCTTTGATCGCAACTCGCAGGCGCTCCGCAACTTCCAAGCCCCCTTCTTTACTGGTCTCGACCAACAGCACGGCAAACTCTTCACCACCAATCCTCGCAGCCAAGTCGATGCCGCGCGTCCCTTCTCGCAAGACACGACCGATCCGGCGTATCGCGTCGTCGCCGGCGTCGTGACCAAAACTATCATTCAGGTTTTTGAAACTGTCGATGTCGATCATCAACAGGCTGAACGGGCGCTCAAACCTTTCCACACGCCCGACCTCTCGTTCCAACTGGCGTTCGAATCTTCTGCGGTTCGCGAGCCCGGTCAGATGGTCCGTGAATGCGGCCTCTTCACAAACGTCGAGATACGCTTTGAACTCGAGCAGCGTCCGGGTCCGCGCCAGCAACAGATCGAGATCGGTCGGATCGGTGATGTAGCCCAAAGCGCCAACTTCAGACGCGCGCCGAAGATCTTCAGCGCGGTGGCCCGCCGCTGTTTGCATGATGACGGGAATAAACTTTGTGACGGGGTTGGCCCGGATCCGCTGGGCCAGTTCGTAACCATTAATGCGCGGCATCATCACGTCAGTTATCACCAGATCAGGCTGATACGACTCGATGGCCGCGAGGGCCTCATCACCATCGGTAGCCGTGGTTATGTTGTAGCCGGCGAGCCTCAAAGCAGCCTCGATCAGGCTTAGTTTATCGGGATTGTCGTCGACGACGAGGATGTTAAATTTTGACTCCATAAAACGAGAAAGTTGGACCTTATTGATCTTGCGTGGTTAAAAGCTTCATGCTACAGTTCGGGCCTCGCTTAGGCGTTCGTGCCAGCACTCGCCCTAGCATTGCGTCAAAAGATTCAATCGAGATTAACAAGCCTGGGAACATCGCGCGGGTGTCCTTACAGTCGTCGTAGAAACTATCCCGCACAGGACCACTTTGAGTTAGAACAGCAGGCGGCGGCACCAAACGATTCACGCTCGAAACTGTGACTCGATGCCCAAAAGGACATGGAGATGAATGCCTTGCAGGAACAGAAGCGCGCGCGGGACTTAACCGCTGAAGATCGCGCTGAAATAATCCGCGGGTTGGATTTTGGCTCAACACTGGACGATGCCCTCGTAAGCGAAATGGCCCGCAATTCAGTGGTCCTTGACTTTCGCCGGCGTCGTTTTGTTTACCGTGCCGGCGAGCCTGCGGATTGCCTGTATGCGATCATTCATGGCCGTATAAAACTCTGCCGTATCGAAGCTGACACCGATCGGGAAGCTGTTATCGACATCCTTGGGGAAGGATCCCTCTTCGGCGAATCAGCTCTCTACTCTGCTGCGGGGCAACGAGCGAATTCTGCAATCGCCTACGAAAACTCGAGGCTGCTGCGAATTCAAGCCGGGGATTTCAAACGGGGGATGGCTGAGGATGACCGCCTTCATGATTACACTTTCCGTTTGATCGGTCAACGTCTTGAACATGCGGAGCGCCGCCTCGCAGATTTCGCCCTGAACGCCATTCCCGCACGTCTCGATCGCCTTTTGGCCGAATTTTCCATGCGTTATGGGGTCAGCGAGCCCGAAGGCGTACTCATCGATATTCCCCTGCCACACCGCGAAATAGCCTCCATTGTGGGCTCCACCCGCGAAAGCGTCACCGTGCGCTTGAATGCCATGCGCCGCGAAGGTACGATCGCATTCGTCAAACGACGAATACTGATCAAACGGCCCGCATCTCTTTAATGAAGATGCAGCGCGCGCGCGCCGCCGTTTCGTGGCTGCAATAATTCATGAAGTGTCCAACCTGCGGTAAATCAGTCGAGTGGAAAGATAATTCTTTTCGTCCCTTCTGTTCCGAGCGGTGTCAGCTCGTCGATCTCGGCAAATGGGTAGAGGGCGAGTATCGGGTTCCGGGCGAACGAGTCCCACAGGAGAAAGCTGAGAACGATCGGGACCACGAATGATTCGCAACCGTCAATTCGTCTTCGTCTTCGTTTTGTGCTGTCTTTTGTCGGCGGCCTCGTGCAACAGCAACGACACGGCCACTTCCAACAGCAACACACCGGTGATCTCTGGTCCACCGCCAGGCACGACTTATCCGATGCCCTCGACCACAACCTCTTCACTTCTCAACATGGGTTGGGAATTGCCCGACGGAAAGCGCTCGATCTTTTCCGAGTACAAAGGCAAAGTGCTGATACTCGACTTCTACGCGACCTGGTGTGCGCCGTGTCGCGACAGCATTCCGCATTTGGTTGAACTGCAAAAGAAACATGATGGTGACGGTCTGGTGGTGGTCGGGCTCAACGTAGGTGGACCAGGTGACGATCAGGAAGTGCCGGCGTTCGCGAAGGAATTCGGAATTCAATACCCACTCGCCAAGCCTGACGACGATCTCGTAACTTTCCTGCTGGCCGACAGCGACGCGATTCCGCAAACGTTCGTGTTTGATCGTCAGGGCCAACTCGTGGAACGTTTCATAGGTTTCGGCTCAGGCACGGGCGCGCGCATAGACAAGGCAGTAGACGCCGGCTTAAAAACTCCGGCCCCATAACACAAATAGGTCTATCTTGAAACGAGCAAAAATTCTAATCACCCTTGGTCCAGCTTCTCGCGAGCCTGACGTCGTCGAACAACTGATTGCAGCAGGCGCTAACGGCGTGCGCATCAACATGTCGCATGGTACGCACGAAGAGAAGGCACTCGACATCGAACGCGCCCGTACCGCAGCCGCAAAGCTTGGTCGCCCGATTGCGGTGCTCGTGGATCTGTCTGGTCCAAAGATTCGTACCGGTGAATTGAAGAACGACGAACCAGTCAAGCTCGTCGCCGGCGCCGCGTTTACGCTTACTACGCGCGCGATCGCCGGCGACGAGCAGCAGGTTTCCACGAACTACAAGGATCTTCCGCGCGTGGTTACGCGCGGCACACGGCTGCTGCTTGATGATGGCGCGCTGTCACTTATCGTCGAAAGCACAACGGATACAGACGTTGTTTGCAGAGTCATCGACGGCGGTCTGCTCGGCGAGCGTAAAGGAATAAACTTGCCCGGCGTTGCGCTGCCGATCGATTCGCTCACCGAGAAAGACATCGTTGATCTCAAATGGGCCGTTCAGCAGAACGTGGACTACATCGCGCTTTCGTTTGTACGGCGCGCCGCCGATTGCGAGCGCGCGAAACAATTAATCAACGAAGCCGGCGGACACGCTCCGTTGATTGCAAAGATTGAAAAGGCCGAAGCGATAGATCACCTCGACGAGATCATCGCTGCTGCGGACGGCCTGATGGTGGCCCGCGGTGATCTCGGCGTCGAGACGAGCGTTGAGCTAGTGCCGGTCTATCAAAAACGAATCATCGAACGAGCAATCCAGGCCAGGAAGATGGTCATCACTGCGACACAGATGTTGCAATCGATGGTGTCTAATCCACGCCCGACGCGCGCCGAAGCCTCCGATGTTGCCAACGCGGTGTGGGACGGCACGGATTGCGTGATGCTTTCAAACGAGACCGCCACGGGCGCATATCCGGTCCAGTCCGTGATGATGATGGCCCGCATTATCGAATCGGCGGAAGCAGGCAAAGAACCCAAGCCGGACGATGCTGCACGCTGGCTCGGCAAGCAGTCGGGACGCGTCAGTCGCGCGCTCTCTGAAGCCGCGGCGTTTGCGGCAGACGAAATGGGAACACGTGTGACCGCCGTGTTCACCGCGTCAGGCTTGATGGCGCGCAGGCTTTCGTCACTACGTCACGATCAGCGCATCATCGCGCTGACACATCGCCCCGAGGTTCTTTCAGAGCTGGCGCTAATCTGGGCAGTCGAGCCGTTGCTTATCAACCACGCGCAATCGACGGAAGAAATGCTCAAGATTGGCGAGCAACGACTGCTCGAAGCGGGGGTGGTTGAGAATGGCGAGACGATCGTCGTGATCGCCGGCCGCTTGTCAGGTCTCGGGCTATCGAGTTCAGTGACGATCTTCACCGTGGGCGGCAGTCTTGGGCCAACCACGAAGCAGTGAGCTTGATGCTGAACATATCGGCGGGTGAGTTTTTTGACCTCATCTGGCCGGTTGCGTTTGTTATCGCTGCACTCGTTTCAACGTTTGTACTCGCCTCGGCTCGAAAAAGATTCCCGCTCTACTACGCGTTCGCTCTCGCTGTTGCGACTCTGCTCCTGCCCCTAATCGTGTTCCCGCTTTACCTCGCGATACTGCTGTGGCGCCAGCCCAATCGTTTACCAAAGCGACGCTACACTCTGCCGCTGTTGTATGCGGTGATCCTTGTTGCAGCCATTGCCGGTTTTTATTACTGGGATTCGCGTAGTGTGGATGCTCATCTCGCACGCGCGAATCGCGCCAAACTCCGCGAAGACAGCGCGGCTGCGATTCGCGAGTATCGACAAGCACTCGCACTCGAAGACGATCCACACACGCACAAACTCCTTGGTATCGAACTCAGCAAGGTGGGTAACACATCAGCAGCGAACTCGGAGTTTTGTCTTGCGAAACAAGGCGGTGAGCCGGATGTTAATTGCAACAGATGAGCACTAATCGGCGCCGATCATTTGCCCGACACCGGCTTTCTGCTCCTCAGCGAGTTGCGCCGGCGTCTTTTGAGGGTCGCGCCAGTTGTCGAGAATGCCGACCTGATGCACGCACTGTAAGGTGCAGGTAGGTGCACACCACTTCTCAGTCTTGTACTCGCGATCGAAGTCTTCCATGGTGTACTGGTCCAACGGAATCCCCGGATAACCACGCTGCTGCGAGCACCAGTGGACCAATCCCTCCTCGCAGATGTAGAGATAGCGCGCGCCCGCGCGGCAACGCCATTGGTAAGGCTTGCCCTCGGCGATACTGTCCTGGAACCAGTTCAAGCGCGCGTGGTCCTTGTTTCCGAGTTTCTTGACCTGCTGGAAGATGTCTTTTTCTTTTTCAGACAACGGCTTCAACGTTCCATCGATGTCGTGAATTACGCCGACGGTGGTCGAGAACCCGAGTTCGACCGCGCGGCGAGCCACCGTCAAAGCATCGTCAGGATTCTTGATGCCGCCTCCGATGACCGAATTGATGTTGACGTGGAAGTCAGCGTACTCGGAAAGGTAACGAAGTTTCTTGTCCAACACGCGCAGACTCTTGCGCGAGACTTCGTCCGGCTCAACGTTATCGATGCTGATCTGTAAATACTCGAGACCGGCTTTGTTGAGGCGCTTGATACGTTCGGGAGTGAAGTAGTAACCATTCGAGATCAGCCCGGCAATCATTCCACGCACGCGAATGTGGTGAATAATCTGATCGAGTTCCGGGTGCATCATCGGCTCGCCGCCGGAAATGGTGACGATCGAAGTCCCCAGGTCCGCAAGCTTGTTGAGCCGGCTCTTGACGACGTCGAGATCGATCGGCTTCGACGTATGGTCGTATTCGTTGCAGTAACCGCACGCCAGATTGCAACGACGCATCGGGATGAGGTGGGCCAGGACGGGATGACGACTCGACAACAGCGCGCGGCTGATAAAACTCGCCTCACGCACCTTCAATTTTAGAAACTTACTTTTCCGCATTTTGACGCGAAGAATATGCGACCGGGGCGGTCCAATGCAAATCAGCCACGGAGAACACGGATAAATAACTGATTCATCCGTGTTGTCCGTGGCCCAATTTGTTGACGCCTACTAGCTCTTAACGATCTTTACGTTCGAATCGACTTTGATATCAAAGTCGCTCGGATTAATCTTCTGGTTCTTTTCCAGAGCAGTCAAACGCATGGTCGTCGAGTCGTCATTCTTCTCCACGATCTTCGCCTGGACCGGCATGCCACCTGAATCGATCCAAACTTCAGCGTACTTGTAACCAGCATTTCCCTTCGGAACCAGTGTCAAATGGATGGTGCTGACTCCACCCCACAAATTCTCTTCACGAACATCTTTCACCGGTTGAAAGCGTGTTTCGAGTTGCTGGCGCGACATGCTCATCATTTCGAGAATGCCGGAAGCTTTACCGTTCTGGCCACCAATCTTTCGCGCGTCGCCGACATAAGCCACATTCAAAGCGGGTCGATAGATGGTGTATTTGTTGTTGTTAACCGCCAACACTTCGCGGCGCGGCGCGTTCCAGTCGATCCTGACTGACGCCTGTCTTCCCACACTCGGCATATAGATAACGACGCCGTTATACTTGTCCTCTACACCGAGTTGCGAGTTGTACTTAACCATGCTGATACCGGCGCGCAAAGTTTTCAAACTCTGACGGTTCTTTTCCATCCGACTCAAGACAGAACTCACCAGGCCTGCTCCCTGACCGTTCGACGTGGTCGGGGACACGAAGACGATTGCAGATAATATGAATGCCAACATCAGGCCCGAAGAAATCAATTTCTTCATAAATGCTCCTTACTCAGATCTCCTTTCGCGGCGGTTCGCAAAAAACCTCGCAATTATAGGGAAAGACTAACGTATGTCAACCTCGAAGCCTCGGGCTCGACCGTCCGGGTGAGTTATTTTTCTCACTGCCAGGACCTCGACGTTGGTACGTCCGGTCAACGCTTTTACACGTTCTTCGATCTGTCCCTTATCTGCTTCATTGCCAATAACTTCAGGGGGTAAAACCAGCGTTTGGGCAACGGGGCTTTGATGCACCATGTTTTGGGCCGGTTCGCCACTGGCAAACCAGCTTTTTGGTGTCAAAAAGATAAAGAAAAGAATCACTACACACAGAAGATCCCATTGCCAGGTATTGCGCGCGTAATTCCAGAAGAAGATCTTCTTTAGTGTGATGAACAAGCTTCGCACGTTTTCAAGCTTGCAAGTAGGCAGCCACGCGAATCGTGGCTGGAGGGTCACTTGATTCTAGCGTCCTTTGAAACAGATTGTAAAGATTTTGGGCAGTATTACAACCTCGCAGCAGTTGAAGGCTCGAGGATGTGGCCGTCACGCATCTGTACGATTCGTTTGCACATCGCGGCCGCTTCGGGGTTGTGAGTGATCATAATGATGGTTTGATTGAAGCGGTAATTCAACTCCTGAAACATGTTAAGTACCAGCGCTGAGTTTTCGGAATCGAGATTGCCCGTGGGTTCGTCAGCGAGAACGATGGCCGGCCGCGTGACGACAGCACGCGCCAAAGCCACACGCTGTTGTTCGCCACCCGATAATTCCAGCGGTTTGTGGTGAAGTTTATCTTCCAAACCAAGCAGGCGCAGGACGTCGCGCCGAAGTTGCGCATCGCCGCCGCCATTGCCGTGAATTCGCTCCGCTAGTCGGAGATTTCCTTCAGCGGTCAAGGTGGGGAACAGATTGAATCTCTGAAAGACGAACCCGATCTTCTTGCGACGAACCGCGGTTCGCTTGGCGTCCGAGGCTGCCGTGATGTCTTCGCCGTCGATCACGATGCGTCCCGACGTCGGCGTCAGTAATCCGCCGAGCAAGTGAAGCATGGTTGATTTTCCGCAACCGGACGGCCCCATGATGGCGAGAAACTCGCCTTCCTGCACGTCGAGCGAGACGCCACGCAACGCCGGCACATCGACTCTACCGATACGGTAAGTCTTCACCAGATCTTCGGCTTTAAGAATGGTTCTCACTGATTAGCCATGACTTTCTTAAACTGAGCGTCGAGATCGACCTCTGGTAATTCCCATTTATTCTCCAACACGAATACCTTTGGTCCATATTCACGATTTAATTCAACTGAAGCTGAATCCTGATAAGTGATGCTCAACTTATATTGATCCTGCGGTCGCGTGATTTCAATCCGGCTCGGCAGCACGACGGTCGTGGAGTTTCCAACCGCCTGCTCTTTGTTATACGAGACGTCCGTAATCAAACGGCCCTGTTCATCAAAAGTCTGCACGCGAGCGAGACGAATGCCGTTAACGCGATCGAGCCAGAAACGTCTCAACAACTTCGCCTCGCTGCCCGATTGCGAAAGCTCATCCAGAAAATAATAGCCGCGCATGATACGCGAGTTCTTCTTTGCTTGCGGACGAGTGTCGGGTTCTTCGTTAAAAAATTCGCTCTGCGCGTAAATTAAAGAACCGTTCTGGTCGATGGGCCGAATCATGAATGCGTCCGTCAGATGCTGCGGGCGCAGATTCGAAAGCGCGTTGACTGTTAGCTTCTCACGTTTCTGCTTATCGTTTTTGGGCGCCGTGGTCGCTTCAGTTTCCAATTTCGGATAAACGGCGCTGTTCGTTCCCTTCACAAATCGCTTGTACTTATCTTCGCCTCGCAATACAGCAACACTGAAGTGTTCGCCGTCGGAGGCCATCGCCGCGATGTCCACGAAGGTGAACTGAATCAGCAGATAGATCTTGCCCGGTCGTTGCAGTGTGATATTGCCATCAACCAGTCGATACTGGTCAGCGACACCTGCCGATGCAAACGACGTGTCCTCAAACTGAATATCAACTTTGCCATGAATGGATTTGACCGTGGCCAGCCGGTTTACTTCCTGGATTAACTGAGCCTTACTCGCGTTGGCCAGTGGGCCCAGAAGCTGTGGGACCTGAATCTTTCGCTTCGCGCCAAACAGGCCGCAACCAGCATTCAGGAAGAGAGCTGAAACGACAAAGACTGCGAGCAGGAAACGAGTGGGCACGATTCTGGAGGCGTCGAAGTATTTGAGCATCAGCCTTAGGCGCCCATCATATCAAACGCCGGAGAATCGAGAAATTGTAGTTGAGATTCCCACAAACGCGCAAAGACGCTAATTGAGTTCGAGTGGTGGCTTTTCAAATTTTTTCCGCAGTCCGTTGATTGTGTTAACAATGCTCGGCTTACTCAACAACTTCTGTTCCAAACGATGCCGACCGGGAAAATCGAGCAACATCACGCCCAGCAGTATGGTCAGTAAACCCTGCCCCGGCACACCCGGAATCGAAAGCACTACACCCAACGCGACCAGTAAAATCCCGCCAATGTTCTTACCGATGACCTTCGCAGCGTGTAGGGCGGGATGCGGCCCTGACCAGAACTTTGTTTTGCGACTCTTGCTGAAGTGATCGGCGGGCAGCTTAACGAGAATAAACGAGACGATGCCGAGATTCAGAAGAAAACTGCCAATAAAAACCAGAACCCCAATAAGTACGCTGCGCCACGTGAGCGCTAAAACAAAGTCCGATAGTAGCTCAAACATTCTGATGCAGTTTACTTCGTGCCTCCAGGATCGATTTCAGAAGTTCTTGCACTATCTGTTCCGCAGTTCCTTCCAGATTGAATTCCGGTTTCTCAGCGACTTCCCAAAACTCATCGAGGCCATGCGCGCCGGCGCGCTCGAGCGCGAGCACTTGAATAAGGAGGTCCAGCACGTCCGCGGCTTTCACGAGCCTTGCTTCGAGACTCTCGCGACGCTCGTAGTCGTTGTAAAGATCTAAATAAGAGCCGTCGTCATCGATTTGGCTGACGATGTCGGAGAAGGCTGCTGTCTCGGCCTGCTTACGCGCTTCAGCTCCGAAGTACAACGTCGCGGTTCGTGGCATGTCGCCGACACGAACTTCAGCCCAGTCGTGAAGCAAAGCGATACGAAGAAGTTTCTCGACGTTCAAACTTACGCCGCGCGCCCGGCAGCGATCTGCAAGCAGCATGGCAATCGCACTTACACCAAATGAGTGAGCGGCGACGGATTCGGTGCCGTTAGGCAAACCACGCAGGGTCCAGCCGGTGCGGTCGAGACGTTTCAGACGTTGAAGCTCGATGAGAGTAGAAAGCATTCAAGATCTATTGCGCCGTTTTGACGACGATCGTGCGGCGCTTCTCACCGAGCGTGAGTGTGAGCGGTCGGTCCAATTGAATTGGGTGTGTCTCGCCATCGATGCTGATGACGAAGTTTGACGACGCTCTCGTCAGCACTGTGATCGGTGGATTCGGAGGCACACGAGGCAGCAGGTTCGTCGCGATCAAACGCCAGCTCGCGACTTCGCAGCGGATGCGAAGTCCGGGCGTGTCAGTCTCAAACGATTCGTCAATTGCCAGCGCGTCAGCCTTGAAAACACCTTCACCACAGCGCACGCCCGCCGCGTCGTAGAAGGTCACTGAACCCGAGACAAACGAATATGGAATCGTGCTTCGGTTTCTGACGACCATGCGAATGTTTGTGACGGGCGTGTCAGGCGCACCGTTGAGTGCGGTCGTTCGTAATGTAGCTTCGAGGGCCGGCGCACCCGCCGCGTCCAAAGCAACTGCGGCTTCGCTAAGCGGCACTCGCTTTTCATTCAACGCTCCTGCGGGCGCGGTTTCCTGCGCGCTCGCACACACAACGCTGCATAAAACAACAAGACCAGCTAAGAATGTTTTCATATCTCTCCTTTGCGCAAATGTCTTGGTAACACAGCCGCGCCTCTCGGCAAAATAAAACCTATTCCACCTGTTGTCTGCTCCATCGCCTCGGCAATGCTACGCACCGGAACCATGCGCATTTTTTCAACCTGCTCCGGCGGAAGCTCCGAAACTAAGCAAACGCGATAACGTTCGGCCTTCGTGAGCAACGCCCACGCCGTTTGACCGTTAACTTCATACCCGTTGACGAGCCTCGCTTCAAGCGCGCGCGAGTCACTGGCGTCAAACCATTTCAAGAAATCCGGACGCCCAAGACCGTCGGCACACTCCGCCAACAGGATTATCGTGCCACCTTCGTTACAGGCGAGCGCCGCCATGTCGAGCGCTTTATGGGCCTGGATGAGGTTGACGTCGTGCGGGAAACCTCCGCAACTCACCACCACCACGTCGCGCTTCGCGGGAATCTCGACCGAAAACTGGTCCAGGTAATAATCACAAGCCGCGCGATGTGCGAGTCGCCAGTCACCACAAAACATTTTCACCGCCCGCTTGTCTTCGTTGACGATCGTATTGATGCCAAACGCGGGCGCGACGAGTGCGGCCACGCGTTCGCATTCTTCATGGACCGCATTTCCATCCAAACGTCCCGCCGCGACTCCCGCTTTGCGGCCGCCACGTTCGAAGTCGAGCGCCAGCATGTGCGTGGCCTCAATCGTTTCAGCCGACGCGAGGCCGGGACAAATTGATTTGCGACCACCTGTAAATCCGGCGAAGTAGTGAAACGTCACACCACCGATCACAATCACGCGCGAAAACTCTTTCAGCGCTCTGTTGACTTCAACCGTTACACCGCTCGTGGTGGTACCGAGCATCGTGAGCCTCGAGCGATCGTACGCATCGTGTTGCAGAATGCGCAGGCGTTGCCCGATGAACGGAGTCAGTAACTCGACTCTTTCTTTCTCACTGACAGGCCGGTGAATTCCCGTGGCAAAGATCACTGCCATTCGTGACGGCGAAACACCTGCTTGCACAAGTCGTCGCACCAGCAGGTTCACGACTTGCGCACTCGCGGTCGCGCGCGTTGCGTCCGAAACAACGATCAGCACCGAATCGTCAGCGCCGGCCATTTCATCGAGCGGCGGTGAACCAATCGGAGCATCAAACGCAGCGCCAACTTCAAAATCACTCAACGGCGACGCAGAACTCGCTGGCGCTCTCAGAACGGAAAGCCGTTCGTCATCAACCTCGAGAAATCCGCGTCCATATCCGAGTTGCATCCGTATTCAATCCGCGGCTACAAACCAAACTCAATCAACACTCGCTCAATTGCCTGTAACGCCGTCGACTCCGTGTCACCAGCCGTGCGCGCTTCAGCCAGCCACTTGCGCAACTGTCGCGCCTCTTCCAGCGAGCCGATGCGACACGCGCCGGTTAACGCGAGCGTGACCAGCGCATCGGGCGCTCCGTGTGTCACGAGCGCTGCCTGCAAAGCTGCCTGTTCACGCAGATCGAGAGTCAAAAGGAGATTGAGTTCCATAGTCGGCGGTTAATTTCTTTCAGACCTAAAACAAGCCGTGCCCGAATGGCAGAAATGAAACGTTTCGTCTTCGAAGTCGGGGGTCTCCATCTGGATTGTGAGATGATCCACACCAAAGCGATCGTAAAGTTTCGTGCGCAGCTCCTTTAACAAATCCGGCTGCGAAATACTGTCGGCATGAATCACGTGCGCGCTCAGCGCCTCGCGTCCGGAAGTGATGGTCCAAACGTGCAGATCGTGAACGTCAGCAACGCCATTCGTATCCAGAATCGCATTCTCAACCGCGGCGAGGTTGATGTGAGCCGGCGTTCCTTCGAGTAGCACGTTCGTCGACTCACGGATCAGCCTGATCGAGCCCCAGATGATGAGCAAACTAATCACCACACTGAACACGGCATCCGCTGCGTACCACCCAAACAGCGACATACAAACGCCAGCCAGAATCGCCGCCACTGAGCCCAACGCATCGCCCATCACGTGCATCCATGCGCCACGCATGTTGAGGTCGACTTCCTCACGGGAGTGAAGTATCCAGGCGCAGATCAGGTTGATGAATAGACCACCGGTCGCAACCACGATCATCGGTCGAGTCTTAATGACCGGAGGCGAGAACCAACGTTCGTAGGCGCCGTAAAAAATGAGGATCGAGATCACCACCAGCGCCACGCCGTTGACGAGTGCGGCAATGATTTCCAGACGGTAATAGCCGAAGGTTTTGCGTGAAGTTGCGGGACGCGAGCCAAACCAAACCGCCGTGAGCGCGAGGATCAGTGCAGCCACGTCCGTGAACATATGGCCCGCATCAGCAAGCAGGGCCAACGATCCCGTCCACCATGCACCAACCACTTCCGCGAACATGTAGAACGCAGTCAGGACCAATACGAGACTGAGCCGGCGCCAGCTCTCGCTGCGGTGCCTGTGGTTGTGACTGTGTTTAGATTCCACGCGCGGCTAGATTAGCCACAAGAAAGCACAAAACGCAAAAAGAAATGTGCCGTTTGTTTGTAACTAAAGCGCCGTGAGACCGGAGGCTGTGTAGAAGTCGCGATAGAGTTCGTTGAATTCGCGCAAGGCGACGTCCATGATGCGCGGCAATTCGTCGAGGTCATTGATGTTCACCACTGCGTTGACGTTGTTGAGGAACGCAGCATGTGCATCCATGGTACGCAACGAAGGCGATAACAAAACGAAGAAAAGCCGGCGGCGCTGCGGCGGACGCAGCACATTGATCTCCCTGATTACAAAAACCGAACCCTGCTCAGCCGGATCAAACTGCGGCTCGAGCAGGACGACGTCCATCTTGTTTGCGCGCATCGTTTCAACGGCTTGGCGCGTATCCTCGGCGACAAACACCTGGAAGTCGCAGCCCGAGAGTTTGCGTGCGATCGATTCGCGTTGAGGCTCGCTCGTGCAAACCAGCGCCTTGCGTTTGTCCCAGGCGGGTCGTGCGTTCGGGTTCTCGTTGTTTTGGCTGTTGCCCTTCGATAACAGATCAAACAGCAGGCGAATCGCATCGTCGTTTGTGCCCGTCCCCCTGGACGCCTCACTCGCCGTTGTCGGTTCGTAGGCGCGCGCCGTGGTCTGCTCGTAACGCGGATGTTCCGTGGCCGGCGATCCACCGAGCGCGAGCGCGCTGTGTTCAGTCGCCGGACTGGCTGGACCAGAACTCACCATGTTGCTGCACTTCGGACAGCGAACGTTGAATGGTCGTTGCGGCGACTTCTCCTCGTCGATCTGCAAACGAGTCGTACACTTGGGGCAAACAATAATCATCTTTTATTCGATCAGCCCGAGCATTGAGCCGGAATCAGAGAACGCATTTGCCGGCATGCCATCGACTTCGCGGCGAATGAAATCCTCAGCCGCGGTCATGCCTTTGAGCGACAGCAGCAGGTTGTTTTGGTTGGTGGCGAAGGCGAGACCGTCTTCGAGACTCACGATCTTCGATTCGATCAAGCCTTTGATCACGGTGTCGAAGTCCTGCATGCCGTCGAGTTTTCCGTCGCGCATCGCATCGAGGAGCGACTTCCCTTCGACTTCGCCTGCTTCGATGTACTCGCGAGTTCTCGGACTCGAACGCAGAATCTCCACCGCCGCGACACGACCACTGCCGTCAGCGCGCGGAATTAAACGCTGCGAAATTATGTAGCGGAACGTTTGGGCGAGACGCGTGCGAATTACCGGTTCTTCGTTCTTGGGATAAAGACCAATGATGCGATCGACTGTTTTCGAGGCGTCGATCGTGTGCAGCGTGGACAGCACGAGGTGACCGGTCTCCGCTGCTTCCAACGCGATCTCGGTCGTTTCGTAATCGCGCATCTCGCCGATGAGAACTACTTTCGGCGCCTGTCGCAAGGTGGCGCGCAAAGCCGAAGGAAAGTCGCGCGTATCGTGACCAACTTCACGCTGGTTGATCGTCGATCGCTTGTGGTTGTGAAGATATTCAATCGGATCTTCGATCGTGACCACGTGGTAATACTTTTTCTCGTTGATGATGTCGATGATGGAAGCCTGAGTCGAACTCTTGCCCGAGCCGGTGGGACCAGTTACCAGCACCAGGCCGTTACGAAGTTCAGCGATGTCGGCTAAATGCGGCGGCAAACCCAGCGATCTCAGCGTGGGAATGTCAGTCGGGATCACGCGCATGACGATCGAGAACACGCCGCGCTGCTGAAAAATGTTGACGCGGAAACGCGCGCGCGACGGCAGCGAATAGCTCAGGTCGGCGGTGCCCGTACGCGCCAGCCGTTCGGCGGCATCGGGATGGCCGTGCATGAGCGTCATCGCGATGATCTCGGTCTGGTACGGCGAGAGTTTCTGCATTCCGAGGGGTTGGACCGGAGTGAGTTTGCCGTTGATTTCGACCTGCGGGAGTTGGCCGACAGAGAAATTGAGGTCGCTGATTTTGTCAGACACCAGCAACATTCGCTCAATAATGGGCGGTAAATCGAAGAAACTCATCTAAGTGTTGGAACTCCGCAAGGGTTTTGTGACCGCTAAGAGGTGGGCCGCTTCGAAGAATTTCATCCCCCTTCGAAACCGCGTCAAATTCTCGCGCATAACGTTGATAAACGCAAGAAAATTATGTTTGACGCTGCACTGGAAGAAACCGAAGAAGTGTTTGTGTGGCTTGGGTTACCTGGTCTGGCTGAGATAGAAGAGCGCTGATCACGGCCACCGAGTCGGCGCCGGCTTCGATCACGCTGCGGGCGTTTGCCGTGGTAATTCCGCCAATTGCCACCAGGGGGAAGTCGCCGATCGCTTGCCGCACCGCTCGCAGTCCTTCCAAACCTAGCACCGGAGCAGTATCGCTTTTGGTGGTCGTGGCGAAAATCGGACCGATGGCGAGATAGTCAATCGGCAGCTTTGCGGCAGCAATTGCCTGTTCGACGCAATGAGTTGAGTAGCCAACGACAGCCGCGGCGCCCATCAACGCACGCGCAGCATCGGCAGGCATATCGTCCTGGCCCAAATGGACACCTGCAGCGCCAACCGCCAAAGCGATGTCGAGACGGTCGTTAATTATCAACCGCACCCCACATCCCGCAGCAACTTCAACTGCGGCCCGCGCCTGCTGATAAAACTCCAGCGCCGGCATTTTCTTTTCGCGCAGTTGAATCAACGAGGCCCCGCCCAAACTCAACAACCGCACCTGCTCGGCATGTGAAAGACCGGAAAGCTCGACATCGGTAATCGCATAAACCCGTGGTAAGACAAACCGCTCTGCCATGCATTCTTTCTCTCGCCCTTTGTGCCTTTTCGTGGCTAAAGTCTTTTGTGCCTTTTCGTGGCTAAATCCTTCTTGTGCCTTTTCGTGGCTAACCTTCGGTGGCTTCCTTCCGCTTAGGCCTCATATTCGCCGCCAGCACGCGCTTGCGCAGACGAATCGTTTGCGGCGTCACCTCCACCAACTCATCGTCGGCGATAAACTCCAGCGCCTGCTCCAGCGACAACTCCTTCGGCGGCACGAGTCGCATAGCTTCATCGGCCGTCGAAGCGCGCATATTCGTGAGCTTCTTTTCCTTGATGGCATTCACGTCGAGATCGACTGCTCGCGCGTTCTCTCCCGTGATCATACCTTCATAAACTCGCGTTCCAGGTCTCACGAAGAGCGTGCCACGTTCCTGCAAGTTGAAGAGCGCATAAGTCGTCGTCTCGCCCATGCGATCGGCCACGAGAGATCCAGTCGCGCGCCCGCGCATCGCTCCCTGCCATTCTCCCCAGCGCAGGAACATCGTGTTCAACAGACCCGTTCCTTTCGTCTCGGTCAAAAACTCGTTGCGAAATCCGATCAACCCGCGTGACGGCGCCTCGAATTCGAGTCGCACGCGACCGGTTCCATGATTCACCATCTTCGTCATTTGACCTTTGCGCCGGCCGAGCGCTTCCGTTACCACGCCGATGAACTCGTCGGGACAATCAATAACCACGGCTTCGATTGGTTCGACTGTCTTGCCATCAACGTTTCGAGTGATCGCCTCGGGCTTTGACACCTGCAGTTCATAGCCTTCACGCCGCATCATCTCGATCAGGATCGCCAACTGAAGTTCTCCGCGCCCTGATACTTTGAACTGGTCGGGCGATTCCGTTTCTTCAACTCTGATGGCGACGTTGCCGAGAATCTCTTTATCGAGTCGTTCTTTGATCTGCCGCGAGGTGACGAATCTTCCTTCGCGGCCCGCGAACGGTGAGTTGTTGACACCGAAGATCATCGCGATCGTCGGTTCGTCCACTGCAATCGACGGCAATGGCTGCGGGTTGTCAGCCGACGTGATCGTGTCGCCGATGTTGATGTTCTCGATGCCGGCAAGTGCGACAATCTCGCCGAAGCCGGCACGCTCGACTGGCTCTCGCTTTAACCCTTCAAACACGTAAAGCTGCGAGATTTTAATTTTCTGGGTCGAACCATCGGGTTTGACGACGGCGATCTGATCGCCAACCTTGATCTCGCCGGAGAAGATGCGGCCGATCGCAAGTCGACCGACGTAGTCGTTGTAGTCGAGATTGGCGACGAGTAGTTGCAGCGAGTCACTGCGAAGTTCGCGCGGTGCTGGAATCGATTCGACGATCTGCTCGAAGAGTGGCTGCAGGTTCGTGGAGTCTTCTTCGAGCTTGCGCTTGGCTGTTCCTTCGCGAGAGACGGCGTAGAGAATCGGAAACTCGATCTGCTCATCGGTCGCGTCGAGATCCAGGAACAGCTCATAAATCTCGTCGACCACTTCCGTCGGGCGCGCATCGCTACGATCGATCTTGTTGACGACGGCAATCGCCGGCAAACGTGCTTCGAGTGCTTTGCGCAACACGAACCGCGTTTGTGGCAAACAACCTTCCGCCGCATCAACCAGCAGCATCACGCCATCGACCATCTTCAAAACGCGTTCGACTTCGCCGCCGAAGTCTGCGTGGCCGGGCGTGTCGACGATGTTGATCTTCACATCGTGATAACGGACGGCCGTATTCTTCGCCATAATGGTAATTCCGCGCTCTCGCTCGAGATCCATCGAATCCATCACGCGGTCGCGCACCTGTTCGTTTTCGCGGAAGGTGCCTGACTGGCGCAGCATCGCGTCCACCAGCGTGGTCTTGCCGTGATCGACGTGCGCAATGATTGCTATGTTGCGAATATTTGTTCTTTCGGACATCCAGACAATTTAGCCATGGATTTCACCGATTGGCTAATTGGCGCAGGGCTTCGAAGAGGACGATGCCGGCAGCGGTGGCGAGGTTCAAACTTCGCACGTTGGGATTGACCATCGGAATTTTCAGGCAGTGGCTCCAGTTAGCCCGCAGTAATTCTTCAGGAAGACCGCGCGTTTCCGGGCCAAAAACGAGGCAATCGTCAGGTTGAAAACTCCAGTCGGTATAAAGCCGGTCTGCCTTGGTAGTGAGATAGACGAATCGCGAACGGGGCAACACTGCGTAAAGCGCGTCGAGATCTTTATGACGCGTCAAGTTTACTTCGGGCCAGTAGTCGAGACCCGCTCGCCGCACTGCGCGATCGTCCATGCGAAAGCCGGTGACGCCGACGACGTGCAGTGGAGTGTTGGTGGCAGCGCATAGGCGAGCGATGTTGCCTGTGTTGGGTGGGATCTCTGGTTCGACGAGCGCGACGGCAACCATGCGCACAGAATAACAAAAAGAAACGACGAGCTTCGCTTGAAAGTCTCGTCGTTTCTTTTGCAAGGCCTGATCGGCCTCAGATGTTTGTGTGCGCCAGAGGAAGGTACGTGCTGTAACCTGCTGGTTCGGGTTATCTCTTCTTTGCGGCTTTCTTGGTTCCGCCCTTCTTCGCGGCCTTCTTGGTTCCGCCCTTCTTCGCTGCCTTCTTTCCACCTTTTTTAGTTGCCATAGCTTCTATGTGCTCCTTCTTTTTAGTTTGGGTTTTTGTTTCTTCGTGACCACAAGATAATGTGCTTACTTGGTTCTTGTGGGCTAGAATAAACGGCGCACAACATCTTGCTATATAAACGCAATCGTCGCTGATGTCAATAACTTATTACTCGAATGCAAAAATATTTTTTACGTCCAAAACGCCGGCGATCAGCATAGCACAGCACTCGACTGCCCTCAGCAACCAATGTTGGTCCAACTCGATGTCGACAACTTAACGAGTCGTGATCGCACGCACAACACACGATCACCGACAACCTTGAACAACGCGAAGTGAAGTTGAATTGAGTAAGAAGAAGAAGAGGTGGTCCAACTCTCGATCAGCGAAACAGCGGCGTGAAGATCCACTGCTCGTGACGTTCGATTCCATAGTACGTCAACACGGAATTACGACGACTCCGACTCGCCACCCCGACGAATGGACCACTCGCATCATCATCAACCGAAGAGGAACCAGTGGTTGTAGGAAGAGCACCGAGATTGGTGACACTCACGATACGCGGAACTGCAAACTGTTGTAATTGCGCGATTTGCGGATCGCGTGTGGCTGGAAGGACGTTGCCGGCGTAGAACATTATTGCCTGCTGAAAGTCGATCAATCCTTCACTGCGCGGCAGGATAAATCGCCACTCACCTTCGAGCGTCAATGGATCGCGCGCGGCAGACGGACGAAGAATTTGCCGGTTCTTCGATCCACCTGGAATCGGTATTCCCTGTAATAGATCATCCATCGATCGGGGCAGTGCCTGATCCCCTGCACCGCGCGTAGTTGTCGATCGATATTTGTAGTAATCGCGAATCGCATCGGCAACTTGTTCACCGCGAAAGATCGCTTCCTGCTCGCGCTCACGTTGCGCTTGCTGCTGCACGCTCGGCGCCACGGCCATCGCAAACAGCGCGACAACGGTCATCATCGCGAGCAGCGCCACCAGGGTGTAACCAGCCTCAGATCGCCTCGAAGCGACCAAAACAGAGTGACAGCTCGGGTCGGAGCTGTTTGATCTCGACCCGCATATATTGTGGTCGGCTCTTGGTCTAAGGTTCGTCATCTTCAGCATCCACTCGCGGTGTGGGACGTGCTGTCAACCCACTGGCGGTCTTGTCGCCTTCACTCATCGCGAGAGTGTGTTTGATCTTCAGACTGGTATCAGTCAACACCAACTCTTTATCAGAGATACTGGTCACACGAAATCTTCCGCCCACGACATCGCCCTTGAGTACCGGGAGTATGTTCTTGCTGCTCTTGTCCTGAACGAGAGCAGTGTCGGCCACGCGGTTCTGTGGGCTGATGATTCCGACGTAAGTGAAATTCGGGACCGGCGGCGCAGCCACGTTGAGCTGCGCATCGTTAGAGAAGAGGCTGTTGTCAGGAGTACGAATCACCACGGTGCGCACACCCGGAGCTGTGATAAAGGACGCCGAGATCGTCGCCGAAAGTTGTTGCGGGTTTTTATACGTGGTGGCCAGCTCACGGCCATCAACAAAGATGCGCATCGCCGGCGTAAATTTGTCACCCGCAGCTTCAAGCTGGAAGTCGCCCGTGCGAGCGTAAACATTCGAGGGTGAAACAGACGCCAGCAACACCGGTGGAGGTGGCGGTGGTGTCGGTGTTGGTACCGAAGGCACCGGGCTCGGCTTCGGTGGAGGTTCGTAATAAGCGAAGATGTTGCGGTGTGCTTCCGGCGGACTATAGGAAGCGGGTTCGTACACAACCTCCGTGTATGCCTCGAGGTTCTTCACTTCCTGCGAAACCGGTGTGGGGGCGTTGGGGCGTGTTGTGTTTTGCGCGTTTCGCGTCGGAGTCGGAGTTGGAGTAGCTCGCGACGTCGTTTTTGGAGTTCCGCTGTCGAACCCGATCAAAACCCACCAGAGGGTAATGATAGCCGCGAAGCCGAGTGCGCCGGCCCAGATCAGCTTCTTCTTTTCTCCTGGTTTGCTTAGATCGACGAATGGCATTTATCTATTCCTGAATAGCGGAAGCGTTGTCCGTCACACTTCGGCGCTGAAAGTATGTCGCCATATTCAGTTGCAGGCTCACGAGTGATGCCCGCGTGCCGGAACCACCGCCCTGCTCAGTCGGGACAGCCGAATTGTTCTGCGCCTGCTGCAGTTCGACCTCGTTGATTACGACAAACTGTTTGCTGCGTTCGACGTCACGAATAAAGCGACGCACGTTTTCGTACTGCCCCTCAACCGTCACCAGCACCGCGACGCCTGGATAGAAGCTTTGCCACTTCGTACTCGTAGTCTTTCCCGTAGCCGACTTGGCGCCGGTGGGATCGAGCGACGTATAACTCGGACCAGACGTGTTCTTGAGACCGTTCTTGAGAATCAGTTGGTTGAGTTCTTCATACAGATCCATTTTGCCTTCGTCCGGCCGCATGAGATTCTGGGTCTCAAACTTGTTAAGACTGGCCGTAACCTTGTCGACCGTCTGTTTAGTGTTCTCCTCTTTATGAACCATACCGTCGAGTGTTTGCAGGTTGGCCTGCAATTGTTGCCGGTCATAATTCAAGGAAGACAGTCGCGAGCGAGCCGGGACAAGAAAATACAGATAACTCAACAACACCAGCGCCAGCACCAGGCAACTACCGGCAACAGCGATCACTTCCGCAATGCCAAACATCTTGCCGCGACGCGAGGCCAGGAACTCGGTCGCGCGCATCTGATACGTGTTGGTTCGAGGGCGAGACTCGGGGATCGGTTCCGGGTTCATCTGGTAGCCTCGCCTCCGTTTCTCTGAGTATTAACTTCAGCAACTCTTTCGGACGCGAAAACAGGCTTCGCTCGATAAATCACCGACAGTTCATATTCCGTTCCAGCCTCGCCACGACCTTTTTGCAGGTTCTGATTGCGCAGCTCGGCCTCAAAGATTCCTTCTTCGTGCATAGACGAAATCATGTTGCTGATGGTGGCCGCGTCTTTTGAAAAGACCGCGAGATCCAGTTGCGCCACTGTCTGGTTTGCCTGGCGACTCACATCGCGAACTGCGATTCGCGATACCTTGACGTTGTCCGGCAAAGCCGCCTCGAGATCCGCGAGCAAACGTGACCAGGGAAATACTTTGCGGTCCACCAGTTCGTGCGCCGCGGGCAGCGCTTGTTGCTGTTCCGCCGTGAACGAGTTTTGCACGTCCTTGGCGACCGCGAGCAACGACTGTTCGCGTTGTTTCAACTGGTTAATGTCCGCTTGGGCTGCGTCGCCGGCTTTTTTGGCGCTGGTAGTGAGTTGCACTACGAAAATGAGCCCAATCAGCGACACGAAGAGAATGACGGCGGTCAAAGCCCACGGAAGAATACGATTACTAAAAGGTCTGGAAGCCAGATTCAAACTGTTACTCACTGGAAGAAAAACCTCGCTGAGAGCCTACCGGCAGGCCAACTTGGGAGAAAGCATACACGGCCTTAGGAAACAATCGCAAACGCCGGACGATCACACGCTTCGAGCTACGCTATGTTTCATTAAGTAGTGGTTTTTGTACCTCTTTTGGCAACCCATTTTTGCGCGTGCTTGTGGCCACTCGCGGCTTACTCCTATAATTATTCGCTCATGGAAATACATCCTTCACCAGAAGCGAGCGCCGAAGCGTGTTGCGACTCCGTTGAGACCGGCACGGTGGAACAGGTCGCAGTCGCGAATTTGCCGACTGAATGGGGCGATTTTCAGATTGCCGCTTACCGCTCGCTAACCACCAAAGAGGAGTTTGTCGTCCTCTTCCTGGGTGAGATGCAAC
>Ga0163163_10000771_pt1 | contig 27153 bp, 15 predicted proteins | sample S65metaG_FD_119766 | JGI IMG/M metagenome (GOLD analysis project Ga0163163, IMG submission 119766) | Switchgrass rhizosphere microbial communities from Kellogg Biological Station, Michigan, USA - S6-5 metaG | ecosystem: Host-associated > Plants > Roots > Rhizosphere > Soil | place: USA...
GCGAATAAATCAGCTGAATCGATTGGCACGGCGCTTGCAGCGTTAGGACCATGGATATCGTAAGCATTCGGCACTGCCGAGAGGAAATGCCGGGATTGAGGGCTCCCGCCATGTCCGCATCCGGACATTCACTGCCCAAAGGTGGACAGTGAGCCTCGTGGAACTTCGCCAACCGAACCGCCCTGAAGCCGTCAGCGGCGGCGCGATGGATCGCGTCGTCGTGCGGAAGCGAATCGACAAGAGGCTCATCATCGGTGGAGCGGGTGCGGCTGCGCTCCTGCTGATCATCCTGTTCTGGCTTTTTGCCCCTCGCTCCGATTCCATGACCGTTGCTCGAGATCGCCTGTCGATCTCGGCCGTTCAGTCCGGCACGTTCGACGACTTCTTGCCGCTTCGCGGGCGGGTGACTCCGTTGGTCACGGTCTATCTCGACGCGGTCGAGGGCGGGCGGGTTGAAAAGAAGCTGGTCGAGGACGGCGCGCAGGTCACCGCAGGGCAATTGCTTGCGATCCTGTCCAATGCAGAGCTGCAGCTGTCGACGCTCGAAAAGCAGGCCGAAGTCGAGCAGCAGCTCAACAATATGCGCAGCCAGGAACTGGCGCTCACCCAGACGCGCAACAACAATCTGCGCGACCTCAACCAGGCCGAGACCGATCTCGCCAAGGCGCGTCGCCAGTACGACCTGTACAAGCCACTGGCTGAAAAGGGCTTCGTGTCGATGAAGAGCTTCAACGACACGAAGGACGACCTCACGTACCAGCAGCAGCGGCTCGAGATCCTGAAGCGCAGCGTCTCGCAGACTGAATCGCTGCAGACCAGCCAGTTGTCGCAGCTTCGCGCGGCGTCATCGTCGCTGAACAGCAGCATGGGAATTGCGCGCAGCAACCTTGGACAGCTCAGCATCCGAGCGCCGGTGACCGGCGAGCTTAGCGGTTTCGACATCCAGCTTGGACAATCGCTGCAGCAAGGCGAGCGCATCGGCCAAATCGACAGCGCGGGCGGCAACAAACTGCAAGCGGACGTCGATGAATATTATCTCGGGCGAGTTCAGGTCGGCCAGACCGCGACCGCGGACGTCGATGGGAAGACGTATCGCCTGAAAGTCGCGAAGGTCTATCCGCAGGTCCGCAACGGCCAGTTCCAGATCGACCTCGTCTTTGTCGGTCCGGCTCCCCCGTCGGTACAGCGCGGCCAGACGGTCCAGACCAAGCTGACGCTTGGCGATCCGACCAAGGCCATGCTGATCCCTAACGGCGCCTTCTTCAACGACACCGGCGGCAACTGGATTTTCGTCGTCGACAGCAGCGGCAACGGTGCAACCAAGCGCCAGGTGCAGCTGGGCCGCCGTAACGCAGATTACATCGAGGTGCTGGGAGGGCTCCAACCTGGGGAGCGCGTCGTCACCTCTTCCTACAGCGGGCTGGTCGACAAGGACCACCTGACCTTCAGCTCCGGCGAGTAAGAAAGGAACCACTCGTGCTCACCATGACCGGCCTTACCAAGACCTACCGCACCGACACCGTCGAGACGACTGCGCTCGATTGCGTCGATCTGGACATCGCGGACGGCGAATTCGTCGCGATCATGGGCCCATCGGGCTGCGGGAAGTCGACGCTTCTCAATGTGATGGGAATGCTCGATAGCCCGAGCGCGGGCTCTTACATCTTCAATGGCCAGGAAGTCGCCGGGCTGAACGAGTCCCAGCTGGCCGACACTCGCAAGAGCAACATCGGCTTCATCTTCCAGAGCTTCAACCTGGTCGACGAATTGACGGTCCGCGAGAATGTCGAGCTCGCCTTGCTCTATCACAACTTCCCGGCATCCGAACGCAGGAGCCGGGTCGAGCGCGTGCTCGACAAGGTCGGGATTGCGCATCGTGCCAAGCATCGCCCCACCCAGCTGTCCGGCGGACAGCAGCAGCGCGTGGCGGTTGCTCGCGCGCTGGTCGGCGAACCGAAGCTGATCCTCGCCGACGAGCCCACCGGAAACCTCGACACGGCTCACGGCGAAGAAGTCATGCGCATGCTTCGTCAGCTGAACCAGGAGGGATCGACCATCGTGATGGTCACGCACTCTCCCTCGCACGCCGATTTCGCGAGCCGCGTCGTCAACATGCTCGACGGCCGAATCCTTCAGGAGCGCAGGCGCGCCGCTTGAAAGGGTGCGATTTCGTGGAGAGGACAGTGACGATGTGGCGAAACTATTGGACGGTCGCGGTCCGTGCGCTGGCGAAGAGCAAGACCTATTCGGTGATCAACATCGCCGGCCTCGCCATCGGCATGGCGGCGTGCATCATGATCCTGCTCTACATCAACTATGAGCGCAGCTACGACAAATGGCTGCCCGACGTGCAGAACACCTACCAGGTGCAAACGTGGAGCCCGCATCCGTCCGATGGGGAGCCGTTCTTTTCGCAGATGGCTCCGTTCATCACCAAGGATCGCATCAAGAAGGATTTCCCGCAGGTTACCAGCGCAGTTTATGCGCTTTCCACCGCGCCGGTATTCATCAAGGACGGGCAGGCGTCTCCAACCAAAGACTATGTGATTGCCGATGATGACTTCCTGAAGGTCGTCAATCTGCCGATGATTGCCGGTTCGGGCGCGTCCGCAGCGCAGACGGCGATCGTTTCGCAAAGCGAGGCGATCAGGCGCTTTGGCACCGACCAGGTGGTTGGCCGAACGATGACGACCATTTCCAAGGGCGTTTCGCGTGACTTCCGGATCACGGGCGTGTTCAAGGACATTCCCAAGGATTCCAGCATGAAGATCAACGCGGTCGAGCGCTTGGACTTCAACAGCTTCTTTGCCCAGGAACCGCAGTTCCTCACTTGCTGGGGATGTCAGTCGGGCTGGGTCTACCTGAAAGTTCGCCCGGGTACCGACGTCAAGCAGATGGAAGCGATGGAGCCCGCCTGGGAGAAGCGCAACATTCCCGACCAGCCCAATGGCAGTGTCAACTTCAACCAGGGCAACGAGCAGGACTGGCACTTCGTCAACTTGACCGACGTCCATCTCGGCAAGGCACAAGGCGGAACGATGACGCCGGGCAACGACCGGCGATCGATCGCGACTTTTGCCATCATCGCCGTGCTGATCCTCGGAATGGCCGTCGTGAATTTCACCAACCTTGCTACCGCCCGCGCAAGCCAGCGTGCGCGCGAAGTCGCGCTGCGCAAGGTGCTCGGCGCAACCCGCAGGCAACTCGTCGTGCAATTCGTCGCCGAGTCCATCCTGATCTCGGCAGTGGCGATGGTCCTCGCGCTTGCGCTTGTTGAATTGCTGGTCAGGCCGTTTGCAGCGTTCCTCGATGCGGATCTCGCGTTGAACTATTTGGGCTCGGGAGGAGTCCTCCTGCCAGCGGTGCTGCTGACCCTCCTGGTCGGCATCTTCAGCGGCCTTTACCCGGCCTTCTTCCTGTCGCGGTTCCAGCCGGCCCAAGTCCTGAAGGCGAACCGGTCCGCCGCGGAGACGCCCGGCTCGGGCCGTCTGCGCACGGCACTGGTGATCGCCCAGTTCGCGGTGTCGATCGGCCTCATCATCTGCACCGCGGTTATCTATGGCCAGACTGTATACGCCCGCTCAGTCGACCCAGGGTACAAGCGCGATCACATCCTCCAGGTCGACAACATGAATCGCTACCAGCTGTTGTCGAAGGCGGAGGCAATCGTCGAGCAGATGAAACGCATCCCAGGTGTGCAGGCCGTTGGCCTGACCGACATCGGCGTTTCCACCAGCAACAGCAGCAACACCGGCCTCATACCGCCGGGAAGCAACAGGCAGGTGACCATCGGGCAGTATAATGTCAGCGAGGGCTTCTTCGATGCGATGGGGCTGAAGATGCTCGCCGGCCGCTGGTTCGACCCGAGCAGGCCGGTCGATGACACCACACTGAACTTCCCCATCAAGAAGGAGCAGGAAATCGCGCTTGCGCAACGCGGCGTGAACGTCGTCCTCAACCAGTATGCGGTGAAGAAGCTCGGCTTCAAATCACCTGCGGACGCGGTCGGCAAGGTCGTGAGGAGCGAATTGTTCGAGCCCGGCACGGGGCAGACGAACATCAACATCATCGGTGTGGTCGGCGATTCCCGGTTCCGCTCGGTGCGCACCCCAATCGATCCGATCATGTTCCTCGACGTGAAGACCGGCCCGGCATGGATGGTCATCCGCTATCGGGGCGACCCCGCCACGGTCGAAGGTGCGGTCGAGCGGCAGTGGAAGCAGATCACGAACGACGTCCCGTTCGAAGCGAAATTCAGCGAAGACGTTATCCGCGAGCTCTACAAAGTGGAGGATTCCCGCGCACAGATCTTCGCCGCCTTCTCCCTGCTGGCAGTGATCATCGGCTGCCTTGGCCTGTTTGGCCTCGCCTCGTTCACGGCCGAGCGCCGGACCAAGGAGATCGGCATCCGCAAGGTGCTGGGTGCCCGCACCCGGGACATCGTGCGCTTGCTGGTCTGGCAGTTCAGCCGGCCCGTGATCATTGCCAATGTGATCGCCTGGCCGGTCGCCTGGTGGACGATGCGCGACTGGCTGAACGGGTTCGACGAGCGCATCACGCTGACTCCGATTCCGTTCGTGATCGCCGCGTTGATCGCACTTGGGATCGCCGTCGGCACGGTCGTCGGTCACGCCGTGAAGGTAGCCAGGGCCAATCCCATCCACGCCTTGAGGTACGAGTGAGCAGGAGCGTCACCACTCTCGAAAGAGGATAAGTCACCATGTGGCGGAACTACTGGACAGTCGCGGTCAGGGCACTCGCCAAGAGCAAGACCTACTCGATCATCAACATCGCGGGCCTCGCCATCGGCATGGCTGCGTGCATCATGATCCTGCTCTACATCCGGTATGAACAGAGCTACGACAAATGGCTTCCAGACGTCGAAAACACGTACATGTTCCAGGCGTGGTATCCGCACCCCAAGGACCAGCCCCCGGCCTACCTGCAGATGTCGGGTTACGTCACCAAAGATGCGGTCAAGAAGGATTTTCCGCAGGTCGAGAGCGCGGTCTACATCTCAGACAATGGCCCGGTGCTGGTCAAGGACGGGCAGGCGACATCGACGAAGAACTGGATGTTCGCTGACGACGATTTCCTCAAAGTCGTCAACCTACCCCTGCTGTCGGGAACGACTTTGACCGCACCGCAGACCGCGGTGCTGACGCAGGAAGAGGCCATTAAGCGCTATGGAACCGACAAGGTGGTCGGCCAGACGCTGACGGTCATTTCGCGCGGGTTGAAGCGGGACTTCAGGATCGTCGGCGTGCTCAAGAACATCCCCAAGAACTCAAGCATGAAGATCGACGCCCTCCTTCGGCTCGATTTCGTGGCGCTCAACGCGAACAGCCCCAATTTCCTGACCTGTTGGGGATGCCAGTCGGGATGGGTTTTCGTTAAGCTCCGGCCGGGCGCTGACGTTAAGGCGATGGAATCGCAATTGCCTGCGTGGGAGAAGCGAAACATCCCCGATCAGCCGAACGGGAACATTCCCTACAACGCCGGTGACGATGAGGACTGGCATTTCGTGAACCTGCGCGACGTCCACCTGGGCAAGGCGCAGGACTCCTCCATGACCCCGGGCAACGACCGCCGGACGATCGCAACCTTTGCGATCATCGCCGTCCTCATCCTCGGCATGGCGGTTGTGAACTTCACCAACCTTGCGACTGCCCGGGCGAGCCAGCGCGCTCGTGAGGTAGCCTTACGGAAAGTTCTGGGCGCGCGGCGCAGCCAGCTGATCGTTCAGTTCGTCGCGGAATCGATCCTGATTTCGGCCGTTGCAATGCTGCTTGCATTGACCCTCGTCGAACTGCTGGTCAGGCCCTTCGCAGCCTTCCTCGATGCCGATCTTGCGCTGAGTTATTTTGGGAGCGATGGCATTCTCCTGCCGGCCATTGGGCTGACCTTGCTGGTCGGACTGGTGAGTGGGCTATACCCGGCCTTCTTCCTTTCAAGGTTCCAGCCGGCGCAGGTCCTCAAGGCCAACCGGTCGGCTTCGGAGACACCCGGGTCCGGGCGCGTTCGCGCCGTCCTCGTCGTGTTCCAGTTCGCCGTGTCGATCGGTCTCATCATCTGCACCGCGGTCGTATACGGCCAGACGGTCTTCGCACGGTCGGTGGATCCCGGGTACAAGCGGGACCACATCCTGCAGGTTGAGGAGCTGAGCCGCGCCCAGCTGTTCAACAAGGCCGACATGATTGTCAATCAGATGAAGCGGATCCCGGGCGTGCAGGCAGTCGGGCTGACCGACATCGGGATAAACACCAACAATCAGAGCAACAGCGGAATCATTCTTCCTGGAAAGAATGAGCAGGTGAACATTGGCCAATACAATGTCGGCGAAGGCTTCTTCGACGCCATGGGCCTGACCCTGAAAGCCGGCCGCTGGTTCGATGCAAACCGGCCGATGGACGACATGACGATCCCTTATCCGGTCGATCCGAATGTCGAGAAGGCGCTGGCGCAGCGGGGCTTCAACGTCGTGCTCAATGAATATGCGGTCAAGATGCTGGGCTTCAAATCGCCCCAGGATGCGGTCGGCAAGGTCGTGCGCAGCGAGCTGCTCGACCCGGGCACCGGCGTTGCCGACATCAACATCATCGGTGTCGTCGGCGATTCCCGCTTCCGCACCGTGCGGACGCCGATCGATCCGATCATGTTCCGCAAGGTTACTGCCGGTCCGGCGTGGATGATGATCCGTTACCGCGGCGATCCCGCAACGGTTCGCTCGGCAGTTGAGCGTCAGTGGAAACAGATCACCAGCGAAGTGCCGTTCAACGCCAAGTTCGGTGAAGACATCGTCGGCGAGGCCTACAAGAAGGAGGAGGCGCGAGCGAAAAGCTTCGCCGCCTTCTCACTCCTCGCCGTCATCATCGGCTGCCTCGGTCTGTTCGGGCTTGCGGCGTTCACGGCTGAGCGGCGGACGAAGGAGATCGGCATCCGCAAGGTGTTGGGAGCGAGGACCCGGGACATCGTAAGGCTCCTGGTGTGGCAGTTCAGCAGGCCGGTCATCATCGCCAATATCATCGCCTGGCCGATCGCCTGGTGGATGATGCGTGACTGGCTGAACGGCTTCGACCAGCGAATTGCCTTAACGCCGGTGCCCTTTGTCCTCGCTGCCGCTGTCGCGCTCGGAATCGCGATCGCAACGGTGGTTGGCCATGCAGTAAGAGTAGCGCGCGCAAACCCGATCCACGCGCTGCGCTACGAGTGAACGTGCCGGAGAAGTCCCCTTCTGTCCGGCACCGGGTGGTCATCGTGGGCGCACTGGCTTTGGCTGTGTTCGCGATGACCCCCGCTTCCGCCGCTCCGCGGCCCAAGGAGACACCGACGAAAAAGCAGCCGGGCAGGCCTCATGCCGCCCGCGGCGGCGCCGGAGCCGGAGCAGGCGCCGGTCCCGCGTCCCTTGAATGGACGATTGGAACCGTTCTCCGTCCGTAACGTTCGTCCGCAGGATTCTTGCGTCGATGAGCGGGGAAAAATTTCGACAGCTGAAATTTTCAGGAAGCGTAAACCGAAACATTTGATATTGATGGTGTCCGCAGTCGGGGGGCTGCACTGGGTCAACCTTGGGTGGGGGGAGTAGCCACCGGAGTAACACGTGAATATCCAGGCCCCGCGGGACTTTATTGATCGCCGCCAGCTCGTCAGCGCGCTTCGCGCGTTGCGCCGCGGCGACTTCACTGTTCGCCTCCCCGAAGAGGTTGACGGCGTCGACGAAGAAATTGCCAGCATTTTCAACGAAGTCGTCTCGCTCAATGAAGAGATGACCCAGGAGTTCGAGCGCCTTTCAAAGGTGGTCGGCAAGGAAGGCAAGATCACGCATCGCGGGCGCGTGAAGAACGCCCGGGGTGGCTGGGAAACGGCGATCCGGTCGGTGAACGATCTGATCGAGGACATGGTCCAGCCGACCGCGGAAGTATCCCGAGTCATCGGGGCGGTTGCGAAGGGCGACCTGTCGCAGAGCATGACCGTCGAAATCGATGGGCGGCCCCTCCGCGGCGAGTTCCTCCGCATCGGGCGGGTCGTGAACACGATGGTCGACCAGCTTAACGGCTTCGCTTCCGAGGTCACCCGCGTCGCTCGCGAGGTGGGCACCGAGGGAAAGCTCGGTGGTCAGGCAAAGGTGAAGGGTGTCGCCGGAACGTGGAAGGATCTCACGGATAACGTCAACGCGATGGCGACCAACCTTACGGGGCAGGTCCGCAACATTGCCGAAGTGACAACCGCGGTCGCCCGCGGCGACCTTTCCAAGAAGATCACGGTCGACGTGAAGGGCGAAATTCTGGAGCTCAAGAACACCATCAATACGATGGTGGACCAGCTGAACGGCTTCGCTTCGGAAGTGACGCGCGTGGCGCGCGAAGTGGGTACGGAAGGCAAGCTCGGCGGCCAGGCAAGGGTCGAGGGCGTCGCCGGCACGTGGAAGGACCTTACCGACAACGTCAATCTGATGGCCGACAATCTGACCGGCCAGGTCCGCAACATTGCCGAGGTCACGACGGCCGTCGCGAAAGGCGACCTTTCGAAGAAGATCACCGTCGAGGTGAAGGGAGAAATTCTGGAGCTGAAGAACACCATCAATACGATGGTTGATCAGCTGAACGGCTTCGCTTCGGAAGTTACCCGCGTGGCCCGCGAGGTGGGCACCGAAGGAAAGCTCGGCGGCCAGGCGCAAGTCCCGGGAGTCGCGGGCACCTGGGCCGACCTTACGGACAATGTGAACCTGATGGCCGCCAACTTGACGGGTCAGGTGCGCAACATCGCCGAGGTTACGACTGCGGTTGCGAGGGGCGACCTCTCCAAGAAGATCACCGTCGACGTCCGCGGCGAGATCCTCGAGCTCAAGGACACCATCAATACGATGGTCGACCAGCTCAATTCATTCGCGTCTGAAGTGACGCGCGTGGCGCGCGAAGTGGGATCCGAAGGCAAGCTCGGCGGACAGGCACAGGTGGAGGGTGTCGCCGGCACCTGGGCCGACCTCACGGACAACGTGAATCTGATGGCCGAAAACCTGACGGGCCAGGTGCGCAACATCGCCGAGGTTACGACTGCGGTCGCCCGTGGCGACTTGTCCAAGAAGATCACGGTCGACGTTCGCGGGGAAATCCTCGAGCTTAAGAACACCATCAACGTGATGGTGGACCAGCTGAACGGCTTCGCGTCCGAAGTGACTCGCGTGGCACGCGAAGTGGGTACCGAAGGCAAGCTTGGCGGCCAGGCCCAGGTGGAGGGCGTCGCCGGCACCTGGGCCGACCTTACGGACAGCGTTAACCTGATGGCCGGCAACCTGACCGGGCAGGTGCGCAATATCGCGGAAGTGACGACTGCCGTCGCCCGTGGTGACTTGTCCAAGAAGATCACGGTCGACGTCAAGGGCGAGATCCTCGAGCTCAAGAACACGATCAACGTGATGGTCGATCAGCTGAACAGCTTCGCCAGCGAGGTGACCCGCGTGGCGCGCGAAGTCGGTACCGAAGGAAAGCTTGGGGGCCAGGCCCAGGTGCCCGGCGTCGGTGGCACTTGGAAGGATCTGACCGACAACGTGAACGCCATGGCGGCGAACCTCACCGGCCAGGTGCGCAACATTGCGGAAGTGACCACCGCCGTCGCGTCGGGTGACCTTTCCAAGAAGATCACCGTCGACGTGAAGGGCGAAATTCTGGAGCTTAAGAACACCATCAACACGATGGTGGACCAGCTGAACGCCTTCGCCGGCGAGGTGACTCGCGTGGCCCGTGAGGTCGGAACGGAAGGCAAGCTCGGCGGGCAGGCGCAGGTGCGCGGCGTCGCCGGCACCTGGAAAGACCTCACCGACAACGTGAACCTGATGGCCGCGAACCTCACGGGCCAGGTCCGCAACATCGCGGACGTGACAACCGCTGTGGCGAAGGGTGACCTTTCGAAGAAGATCACCGTGGACGTGAAGGGCGAGATCCTCGCCCTGAAGAACACCATCAACACGATGGTGGACCAGCTGAATGCGTTCGCGTCGGAAGTGACGCGCGTGGCCCGCGAGGTCGGAACGGAAGGCAAGCTCGGGGGCCAGGCGCAGGTGCCAGGCGTCGGCGGCACGTGGAAGGACCTCACCGACAACGTCAACGTGATGGCGACCAACCTCACCAACCAGGTGCGCGGAATCGCCGAGGTCGTGACTGCGGTTGCTCAGGGCAACCTCAAGCGGAAGCTGACCGTGGACGCGAAGGGGGAGATCGCCGCACTCGCCGACACGATCAACTTCATGATCGACACCCTGTCCACCTTCGGCGACCAGGTCACGAACATGGCCCGAGAAGTGGGCATCGAGGGCAAGCTGGGTGGCCAGGCGCGAGTGCCGGGCGCCGCGGGACTGTGGCGCGACCTGACCGATAACGTGAACCAGCTCGCTGCGAACCTCACCAACCAGGTGCGGTCGATCGCGGAGGTCGCGATCGCGGTGACCAAGGGCGACCTGACGCGCTCGATCGCGGTCGAGGCGTCGGGCGAAATCGCCGCGCTCAAGGACACGATCAACGAGATGATCTCGAACCTCAAGGAGCAGACGCTCAAGAACGCGGAGCAGGATTGGCTGAAGACCAATCTGGCCCGCTTCTCGCGCATGCTTCAGGGCGAACGAGACCTTGCGACTGTGTCGAACCTCATCATGTCGGAGCTCGCTCCGCTGGTGAACGCTCAATATGGCGTCTTCTATGTCACCAAGCGCGAAGAGGACGAGACCAAGCTCGAGCTTGTGGCGAGCTACGGCGCAGACAGCCCGGAGGCGTTGAAGCAGGAGTTCCACCTGCGCGAAGGCTTGATCGGCCAAGCGGCCGCCGACCGGCGCCCCATCGTGCTCAGGGATGTGCCGCCTGACTTCATCCGGATCGGCTCAGGCCTCGGTCACGCCACCCCGGCAAACGTGAACATTCTCCCGGCGCTTTTCGAGGACGAAGTGAAGGCGGTGATCGAGCTCGCCTCGTTCAACGAGTTCAACGAGACTCACCAGAACTTCCTCGACCAGCTGATGGAATCGGTCGGAATCGTGCTGAATACGATCGCCGCGACCATGCGTACCGAGGGCCTGCTCAAACAGTCGCAGCTGCTGACGCAGGAGCTTCAGGCACGGCAGACGGAACTCACCCGCAAGCAGCAGGAGCTTCACGCGACCAACGAGGAGCTGCAGGAGAAGGCGCAGCTTCTCGAGAATGAGAAGAAACAGGTCGAAGCGAAGAATATCGAAATCGAAATGGCGCGCCGCGCGGTCGAGGAAAAAGCTGAGCAGCTCGCGCTCACTTCCAAATACAAGTCTGAGTTCCTCGCTAACATGAGCCACGAGCTTCGGACGCCGCTCAACTCTCTGCTCATCCTGTCGAAGCTCCTGTCGGACAATGCGCAGGGCAATCTCAACGACAAGCAGGTCGAGTTCGCCCGGACGATCAATTCGGCCGGTTCCGACCTGCTCAATCTCATCAACGATATCCTCGACCTATCGAAGGTAGAGTCGGGGACGGTGACGATCGAGATCGGCGAGATGCCGACTCAGCATTTGAAGCAGCACATGGAGCGCACCTTCCGGCAGCTTGCCGCCGACAAGGGCCTCGAATTCAACGTTAAGTTCGATCCCAAGCTTCCGGAAGCAATCCGGACCGACGAGAAGCGGCTCCAGCAGATCGTGCTCAACCTCTTGTCGAACGCGTTCAAGTTCACTGCCAAAGGCAGCGTGACGCTTGGAGTGCGTCTGGCCAGCAAGGGATGGAGTCCGAACAACCACGCCCTCAGGGAAGCCGGCAAGGCGATCGAGATCGCGGTGACCGATACGGGCATCGGAATCCCCCAGGAGAAGCAGCGCCTGATCTTCGAGCCGTTCCTGCAGGCGGATGGCACCACGAGCCGAAAGTATGGCGGCACCGGCCTCGGACTTTCGATCAGCCGCGAGATCGCCCGTCTTCTAGGCGGCGAATTGCAGGTTCGTTCGAAACCCGGCGAAGGCTCGACCTTCACCCTTTATATTCCGCTCGAAGTCGAAGCCGCAGGGGCGGCGATCGGCGGCACCACTGCGCGCTACGACAACAGCGGTGCGATCGTTCCTTCCGCACTTCCAACCGGATTTGACGTCAGCGACGACCGCGACGAGCTGGGCAAGGATCCATTCGTGCTGATCGTCGAGGACGATCCGACATTCGCGGCAATCCTGCTCGATGCTGCGCATGAGGCCGGGTTGAAAGGAGTCGTGTCGACGGCCGGAGCAGGCACTCTTGCGATGGCTCGCAAGCTTCAGCCCAACGCGATCACTCTGGACCTCGGACTTGCCGATATCGACGGCTTCGTGCTGCTCGACCTGCTGAAGCACGACCCTGACACGCGCGACGTGCCGATCCACGTTATTTCCGGCGTCGATCGGAGCAAATCGGTGATGGACATGGGAGCGTTCGGAATCACCGAGAAGCCGGCCGAGCGCGCGGAGTTGGTACGTGTTTTCGAATCCCTCCGAAACGAGGGCAAGAACCAGAAGCCTCGTCGCCGCAAGCCTCGGCCCGCGGACTCGCCTCCGCCGATCACCCGCGCTGTCCCCGAACTCGCCGGGGCCAAGGTGCTGATCGTCGATGATGACATCCGCAACATTTTCTCTCTGACGAGCGTTCTCGAGAGCCATGACGTGGAGGTACTCCACGCAGAGCGCGGGAAGGACGGAATCCTGATCCTTGAACAAACGCCGGGCGTCGATGTCGCACTAATCGACATAATGATGCCGGACATGGACGGGTATGAAACGATGCATCAGATCAGGCAGCGGTCCGAGCTTGCCGACCTGCCGCTGATTGCCGTGACCGCCAAGGCGATGAAGGGGGACCGTCAGAAGTGCCTCGACGCCGGCGCGTCCGATTATATCGCCAAGCCGGTGGACATCGAGCTGCTGCTCGCACTTCTGCGTGTGTGGGTCGCCCGCGCCCGCGAGGCGCAAGCGGAGTCGGCACCGCCGATCCCGCTGGAGGCAGCGGAGTAGGCGATGAATCGTCCGGTGGGAGAAATCCCCGTTTCTCTCCAGGCGGGGGAGGCGGAAATTCCGGAAGAGCCGCTTGTCGAGCGCGCCCGGGTGCTTCTGGTCGACGATGACGAGCGCAACCTGCTCGCCATTGCGACGGTCCTCGAGGACCTTGGAGAGGTCGTGCTCGCGCGGTCCGGCGAAGAGGCGCTACGGCACCTTCTCAAGGGCGAATTCGCCGTCATTCTGCTCGATGTCTACATGCCCGGGATGGACGGGTACGAAACCGCCCAGATCATCAGGAGTCGCGACCAGACCAAGGGCATCCCGATCGTCTTCCTGTCAGCGGTCAACAAGGAGACCGAGCATCTGCTCCGCGGCTATTCCATGGGCGCGGTCGACTATGTGTTCAAACCAGTCGACTCGGTCATTCTTCGCTCCAAGGTTGCCGTTTTCGTCGAGCTCTTCGAAAAATCGAAGGAAGTCGAGCGGAAGGCCAGGCATGAGCAGGCCCTGCTTGATGCGGCGCTGAACGCCAACGCTGAAAGGCTTCGAGCCGAGCAGGAGCTTCGACGGTCCGAGCAGCGCCAGGCCGCGATCATCGCATCGCTGCCGATGGTCCTCTACCTCGAGCCCTTCGATTCCAAGCGCCGGGTGCCCAATTATGTCAGCGGGGATATCGAAGCGATCACGGGTTTCGATTACCGCCTTCTGGAAGACGATCCGCAAATGTGGATCGAGCGGCTGCATCCCGAAGACCGGATCAAGGTGATTGCCGCACTCGAGGCGCGCGGTCGGTCGGGCAAGCTTGCCATCGAATATCGTTGGCAATGCGCGGACGGCACGTTCAAGCATTTCCTCGACCAGGCGGTGCTGATCAGGGACGCCGAAGGACACCCAGTTGAGTTTGCCGGAACAATCACGGACGTGACCGATCAGCGATCGCTCGAAAGTCAGTTGATCCAGGCCCAGAAGATGGATGCGATCGGCAAGCTGACCGGCGGCATCGCACACGATTTCAACAACCTGCTCGCAGCGGTGATCGGCGGCCTCAGCATCATTGAGCGGCGATCCGAACTCGCCCCGGATCAGCAGCGCGTGCTGGGAATGACCAAACGGGCTGCGGAACAGGGAAGCGAGCTGGTTCGGCGGCTCCTCGCCTTCGCGCGTCGTCAGCGGTTGGAGCCGCATTCAATCAATATCGCAGGCCTTCGCGATGCCGTTTCCGATCTGCTGACCCATACGCTCGGCGGTCTCGTCAATATCGAGTGGCGGATGCGCGATGACGGATGGTGCGCGTTTGCGGATCAGGCCCAACTGGAGCTCGCCCTCGTCAATCTCATCATCAATGCGCGCGACGCAATGCCGGCGGGGGGCACGGTGACGATCGTTGCCCAGGACCGGAAAATCAAGGACGGCGAGATCGAGGGGATTTCGGCGGGAGAATATGTTCGTCTTGCCGTGCAGGATGCCGGCACCGGCATTTCGGCCGAAAATCTGGAAAAGGTGATGGAGCCCTTCTTCACCACGAAGGAATTGGGGAAGGGTAGCGGCCTCGGCCTCAGCATGGTCTACGGTTTCGCCAAGCAATCGAACGGCGCATTCCACCTCGAAAGCGAGCTGGGCGTCGGCACCACTGCCGAGCTTTGGCTGCCACGAGCACCGGAAGCTGCGGCTTCTGCAAGCGCGCCGGCGGAGCCCAATCGTGAAAAGCTCCGGCCGCTGAAGGTGCTCCTTGTAGACGATCATCCCGAAGTCCGGAGCACCACTGCGGCGGTGCTCGAAGATTCGGGTCACGAGGTGATCGAAGCCGCCAATGGCTCCGAAGCGCTGATCAAGCTCAAGAAGCGCGACTGCGACTTCGATCTCCTGATCACCGATTATGCAATGCCGCACCTGTCAGGGACGGACTTCCTCAGGGAGGCCCGCCTGATCTGCCCCGACGTGCCGGCGCTGCTGATCACCGGTTATGCCGACACCGAGATGATCAAGGACCGTCCCGCGGGTGTCGAGATGCTTCTAAAGCCCTTCACTCCGGCGGTGCTCGACTCTGCAATCGCGCGCGCTTGCGGGCAGGACTTCGTGGCCTCCTGAAGATAGTCTTGCGACGCGATCGACCCGGGTGATCCTGCGGTGAATCGAGAAACCCAATTCAGTCAGCAATGGTTGGAAGCGAATACTCGGCGATGGGACGACGAGGTCAATAGTGTCTGGCGATTGCGATTCCGGTGATGCGACTTTCGAGGAAGCGCATGCGCGGTTGAGTCAAGGGTTGAAAAGCTGCCGATCGGTCGTGTCGACTTATCGGATGCTCCTGACTGATCCGGCCGCCGTCGGCAATGATAACGAGCCATTCACCACCTTCGAGGAATTTCCCGACAACGATCCCTGATTGGGGCCCGCGTCAGCATTTGGCACGGCGCTTGCTGCAATAGATCAGATGGGAATGATTCAATCCGGCAGCGCGAGGCGGAAACGGCAGCGTGTGAGCGCGCTCGTGTCCAGTTCCGGACACCCACCGTCCGGCGCCGGACAACACTTCAGGAAATGGAGGCCCGAGCCGGAATCGAACCGGCGTGCAAGGATTTGCAGTCCTCTGCGTAACCACTCCGCCATCGGGCCGGGGAGAGAGACGCGCTTTGGCGCGTGGGAGAGCCACCGGTCAAGCCCCGCAATTGGTCGATCGGTCTTTCGATGAAATGCGGTTGGCGGGGCCGCCCTCGGCGGATAAGAGCGGCTTGAACATTAGGTGTATTATTGGCATATAACAGCGATGACCGTGCATAGTCCCATCCCCGATTTCGCCGCCGCGCGCGAATTCATGGTCGAGAGCCAGCTGAGGCCGCAGGGCGTCGCTGATCCCGCCGTTCTCGACGCGATGCGCACCATCAAGCGCGAAGCCTTCCTGCCGAGCTTCACCCGGCCGCTCGCTTATGTCGATCGCGCCGTGGCGATGGGCGAGGGACGCTTCATGCCGGCGCCGGCGGTGCTCGGTCAGTTGCTGACGCAGATGATGCCGCAACCGGGTCAGGCCGTGCTCGTGATCGGATGCGGCACTGGCTATTCCGCAGCGGTCCTTGCGGCGATGGGGCTCTCGGTTACTGCCATCGAGAGTAACCCGGCGCTTGCTGCGACCGCCCGGGAACTCGGAATCGACGCAAGCGAGGCGCCGCTAGAAAACGGGTATCCGGCAAATGCTCCGTACGACCAGATCCTCATCGACGGATCGGTCGAATATATCCCGGACGCAATCGTCGATCAGCTTGCTGACGGCGGACGTCTCGGCGCAGCGGTCTCCGACCGCGGAATCACTCGCCTGGTCATCGGCCGCAAGGCCGGTGATGCATTCGGTACACTTTCGATCGGGGATTCGGGGGTTCCGGCGTTGCCGGGCTTCAGTCGCCCGGAAGCTTTCACTTTCTAGGGGCGCTCCATGCTTCGCAAATTCATTTCCGCGTCGCTTGGCGCTGCGCTGATGGCCGGGACAGCCAATGCCGATACCCTGCGCGAGGCTCTTGTCTCCGCTTATCAGACCAACCCGACGCTGACCTCACAGCGAGAGACGCTCAAGGCGACCGATGCGAGCGTAGCGATCGCCAAGGCCGCCGGCCGGCCGCAGGTGAGCGCCACCGCCGGAGTAAACCGGGACCTCAGCCGGAGCGGAATCCTGGAAACCGGCGCTCACGGCGCGACCTTCTCGGCGGGCGTCGACATCGCATACCCGCTTTTCAGCGGTGGCGCCGTCAAGAATTCCGTCCGGGCTGCAAAGACGCGGGTCGAAGCCGGCAGGGCGACCCTGACAGCCGTCGAAGGCGACGTCTTTACGCTTGCGGTCTCGGCCTACATGGACGTGATCCGCGACCGGGCGACCGTCGAGCTCAATCAGAACAACGTCAAAGTGCTCGAGACAAACCTGCAGGCAACGCAGGACCGGTTCCAGATCGGCGACCTCACCCGAACCGATGTCGCTCAGTCCGAGGCTCGCCTTCAGCTGGGCCGTTCTTTGCTCGCGACATCGCAGGGTCGCCTGGCCGGCAGCGAGGCGACGTACCGCGAAGTCATCGGCCATCCACCGGGGCAACTTGCGCCGCCGCCGCCGTTGCCGCCGCTTCCGGCCACCGCGGACGAGGCCGTGCAGATCGCGCTCGCCAATAATCCGGACCTCATTTCGATCAGCCGTGAAGCGATTGCCACGGGTTATGACGTCAATGTCGCCCGGGCGAGCCGATTGCCTACTTTGTCGGCTGTTGGCAGCGGTACTTACATCAATGAACTTGGTGGCGCTGTCGGGAACCTGCCGAGCAAGGGCAGCCAAACCACCGTCGGCCTTTCGGCTCAGGTCCCGATTTTCCAGGGCGGCCTGCCGGCAGCCCGGATTCGCCAGGCGCAGGCGCGGCAGGGCTCCACCCTTGAACAGGTGGTGGGCACGGAGCGGGCGGTCGTCCAGGCGACGCGTGCAGCCTTTGCCAACTATGACGCTGCCCAGAAGGCGATTCAGGCCGAGACCGTCGCAGTCCAGGCCAATGAGCTGGCGCTGGAAGGCAATCGCGCCGAGCAGGGCGTCGGCACCCGCACGATCATCGAAGTCCTGAACGCGGAACAGGAACTGCTGAACGCGCAGGTGTTGCTGGTGACGGCGAAGCGCGACGCTTATGTCGCCGGCTTCCAGCTGCTGAATGCGATGGGCCAGGCGCAGGCCAGCGAACTGGGCCTTGACGGCGGACCGCTTTACGACCCGCTCGGCAATTATCGCCATGTCGCGAATAACTGGAACGACTGGGCGAACGATCCGCGTCATCCGACCATCGCGACGCGCACGGTAAGTCCTCAGGAAATGCCCGCGACGCCGATCGTGACGCCGGCGATAGACTCAGCCCGCATCGACCCGTCTCCTCCGGTTGCTGCAGGGGTCGTGACTCAGCCGCCCCAATAAGCGATATCGGCGGACATGCAGTCCCCGGGACGAGAACCTTCGATGGAAGACATCCTCGCGTCGATCAAGAAAGTGATCGCGGAGGAGAAAGAATTGCGCACGACGGTACGGCCGCTCGGTTCGATGGAAGAGGAGCGATCGGAAGACAGCTCGGCGATCGATGACGACGTGCTGGAGCTTGACGAGCCCCTCGCACCGGCAATGGATCTTGGTCCTCCCCTGGTCGACGAGCAGGTTGCCGGACAGAGCCGCCAGAGGCTCGAAGCGCTGCAGACGGTCGCCGCGACCATTCCGCCTGTTCCATCGGCCAACCCGTTGGAGGAAATCATCCGCGAAATGCTTCGGCCAATGTTGAAGCAATGGCTCGACGAACATCTGCCGCACATGGTCGATGAGCATGTGAAGCGGGAGATTTCGCGGATCACGGGGCGTCCGCTCTAGTCCTTGCGCCCTAATGGTTGCGTAGGGCGCGGGCTTTGCTACGCCTGCGTCATGACCAAACCGACGCTCTTCATCGCCGCCGCGACCATTGCGTTCGCTGCTTCTCCACTTTCCGCTCGCCCGATGACCGCGACCGACATGCAGTCGATGCATCGGCTCGGCGCTCCCGAAGTGTCCGGCGACGGCCGCTACGCTGCGTTCACGATTTCGAATACCGATTGGGACAAGAACAAGCGGGTCAACACGCTCTACCTGCTCGATCTTACCAAGGCCGGGGCCGCTCCCCAGTCTGTCGCGGGAGCGGAGAAGGGGCATGATGCGGTCTTCGGACCCGATGGCGCGCTCTGGTTCCTGATGCCGGTTGGCGAGCATGACCAGCTGTTCCGAATGCCGATCGGCGGAGCAGCGGCCCAAGTCAGCAATTTTACCGGAGACGTCGGCGGCTTTCGCCTTTCTCCATCCGGCGACCATGTCGTCGTCTGGGCGGACCGCGATCTACGCTGCGCCGACCTTAACTGTCCCGGCCTGCCGGAGAAGGCCAAGGGCGGTAGCGGTCGCACTTACGATCAATTGTTCGTGCGCCACTGGGACAGCTGGGCAGAGCCGGGCGTCCGATCCCGCCTGTTCGGCTTCGCAGTCGCCGATGGGAAGCTCGCCGGGAACGGTGTTCCACTGACCGGAAAGCTCGTCGGCGATTCACCGTCCAAGCCGTTCGGTGGTGCAGAGGAAATCGCTTTCTCGCCGGATGGTCGAACTGTGTTTTTCGCGCTTCGCGAGGCAGGGCGGATCGAGGCGAAATCGACCAACCTCGACATCTTCCAGGTGCCTAGCGATGGGTCTGCGGCCCCGGTGAACCTCACTGATGCCAATGACGCGACCGATACGCTCCCAACTGTGTCGCCAGACGGGAGGACCCTGGCCTATGTCGCAATGTCCCGGCCGACCTACGAGGCGGACCGACAGGTTCTCCAGCTTCGCGACCTCGCCACCGGCAAGACGCGCGCGCTGACCCAGAATTTCGACCGCTCGATCGACTCCGTCGAATGGGCGCCGGACGGAAGGAGCCTGCTCGTCACCGCAGGCGACACTTTGGAGGAGCCCGTGTTCCGTGTCGACGCGGCGACCGGCAAGGTCGCGCGGCTGACGGGCGACGGCCATTACGGCAATGTCCACGCGCTGCCTGGCGGCGGCGCTCTGGCGACGATGAACAGCATTGCGGCCCCCGACGACATCTATCGGATCGACCCGCGCGGCCGCACAACGAAACTGACCAACGTCAATCGCGAGCTGCTGAGCCAGCTCGACCCGATCGCCTACAGGAAGTTCAGCTTCAGCGGAGCGAACGGCGACAAGGTTTGGGGCTGGACTCTGAAGCCGGCGGGTACGACGGCCAAGCTACCGATTGCGTTTCTCGTCCATGGCGGGCCGCAGGGAAGCTTTTCCAATAGCTGGTCCTATCGCTGGAACCCGCGGGTCTTCATCTCGCCGGGCTATGCGGCGGTCAGCGTCGATTTCCACGGCTCGACCGGATACGGCCAGGCGTTCACCGACGCGATTCACCAGAATTGGGGCGGCTGGCCGCTCGAGGATCTGCAGAAGGGTCTCGCTTTTGCGACGGCGAGCGACGCTCAACTCGACGCCGACCGGGCCTGCGCGCTCGGCGGCTCGTATGGCGGCTACATGATGAACTGGATCGAGGGGAAATGGCCCGACCGATTCAAATGCATCGTTCAGCATGACGGCGTTTTCGACGCCCGAGCAATGGCTTACGAGACCGAGGAGCTCTGGTTCGACGAGTGGGAGCATGGCGACCATCCCTATTATGAAGCGCCGGCCGAATTCGAGAAATGGAACCCGGTCAACTTCGTGCAGAACTGGAGGACACCGCAGCTGGTGGTGACCAGCGAGAAGGATTTCCGCATCCCCTATACTCAGGGGATTGCAGCCTTCACGGCGCTCCAGCGGCGCAACATCCCGTCGCGGCTCCTGATCTTCCCGGACGAGAACCATTGGGTGCTGAAGCCGAAGAATTCGGTCCAGTGGTATGATGAGGTACTCGGCTGGATGGGCCGGTACCTGAAGCAATAGCGTGATTGGGAGGCGAACGGTTGATGCTGCGGCGCACCATCGCTAACCGCCTCTCAGCATGACCGACCTTCCCAAGACCTTCGAACCCCGCGCGATCGAGGATCGCTGGTACGCGCATTGGGAAACGAACGGGCTTTTCCGGCCGGAACGGCCCGACGCGACGCCGTGGACGATCGTCATGCCCCCGCCGAACGTGACCGGTTCGCTCCACATTGGCCACGCCCTCGACAATACCTTGCAGGACGTTCTTACCCGGCGTGAGCGAATGCTCGGCAAGGATGCGCTTTGGGTGGTCGGCACGGACCATGCCGGGATCGCGACCCAGATGGTCGTGGAGCGCAACCTGGACAGCCAGGGCGTGAAGCGCGCAGAGATCGGCCGCGAGGCTTTCCTGGAACATGTCTGGGAATGGAAAGCGCAGTCAGGCGGCGCAATCACGCGCCAGCTTCGCCGCCTCGGCGCGTCATGCGACTGGGCGCACGAACGCTTCACGATGGACGAGCGCTACCAACGAGCGGTCACTTACGTCTTTGTCGAGCTCTACAAGCGCGGCCTCATCTATCGCGCCAAGCGGCTGGTGAACTGGGACCCCAAGTTCCAGACCGCCATCAGCGACCTCGAGGTCGAGAACCGCGAAGTCCAGGGCCACATGTGGCACTTCAAATATCCGCTCGCGGGCGGGGAGACCTACACCTACATCGAAAAGGACGCGGACGGGAACGTCGTGCTGCAGGAGCAGCGCGACTACATCTCGATCGCCACCACCCGGCCGGAGACAATGCTCGGCGACGGCGCGGTCGCGGTCCATCCGGGCGACGAGCGTTACCGGCCGATCGTCGGCAAGCTTTGCGAGATCCCGGTCGGGCCGAAAGAGCATCGGCGGCAGATCCCGATCATCACCGACGAATATCCTGACCCGAACTTTGGCTCGGGCGCGGTCAAGATTACCGGCGGCCACGACCTCAACGACTATGGCGTCGCACAGCGCAACGGCCTGCCCATGTACCGGCTGATGGACGGAACCGCCCACATGCGGAGCGACGGACCGTCCTACGAGGAATCCGCGAAACGGGCGCGAGCGATCGCTCACGGCGAGAAGGCCAGTGCTGAGGAAGTGGACGCGCTCAACCTCGTGCCGGAGGCCTATCGCGGGCTCGACCGCTATGAGGCGCGCAAGCGAGTGGTCGCCGATATCGATGCCGAAGGCCTGATGATCAGGGTCGAGGACAAGCCGATCATGCAGCCGTTCGGCGACCGCTCGGGCGTGGTGATCGAGCCGATGCTGACGGACCAATGGTATGTCGATGCCGAAACGCTGTCGAAGCCGGCGATCGAGGCGGTGCGGTCGGGCGACATCGCGGTCGTGCCCGAAACCTGGAAGAAGACCTGGTTCAACTGGCTCGAGAATATCCAGCCCTGGTGCGTGTCGCGCCAGCTATGGTGGGGCCACCGCATCCCGGCCTGGTATGCCGAGGACGGCAAGGTGTTCGTCGCGATGAGCGAGGAAGAAGCGCGCGATGCAGCCGGCGGCCAGCCGCTCAAGCAGGACGAGGACGTGCTCGACACCTGGTTCTCGTCAGCCTTGTGGCCATTCGCGACGCTCGGCTGGCCGGAGGAAACCGAGGACCTCAAGCGCCACTATCCGAACGACGTCCTCATCTCGGGCTTCGACATCCTGTTCTTCTGGGACGCGCGGATGGCGATGCAGGGCTTCGAGTTCATGAAGGAACGTCCATGGAAGACGCTCTACCTCCATGGGCTGGTCCGCGACGCGCACGGCCAGAAGATGTCCAAATCGAAGGGCAATACGGTCGATCCGCTGGGCCTTATCGACAAATATGGCGCGGATGCGCTGCGCTTCACGCTCGCGGCGATGGAAAGCCAGGGCCGCGACATCAAGCTCGATGAGAAAAGGGTCGAGGGTTATCGCAACTTCGCGACCAAGCTGTGGAACGCGGCGCGCTTCCTGCAGATGAACGGTGTCGGGGCGAGCGGCAGCATCGCCGCGCCAGCCGCCGAGCTATCCGTCAACCGCTGGATCATCGGCGAGGTGGTCGAGACTCTGGCGAAGCTGAACCGCGCGTTCGACGAGCTCCGCTATGACGAGATGGCCGACGCCATCTATCACTTCGTATGGGGCACCTTTTGCGACTGGTATGTCGAGCTGATCAAGGGCGCGTTCGACGAGGAGACCAAGCGCGTCGCCGCCTGGGCCTTCGACCAGATCCTGGTGATGCTTCACCCGCTGATGCCGTTCATCACCGAGGAACTGTGGAATGCGATGGGCGAGCGCCCGTATGAGTTGATCGTCGCCAAATGGCCGGAGCCGCAGGCGCAACGCGATCCGCGCGCTAAGTCGGAAATCGAATGGTTGATCGCCTTCGTATCCGAGGCGAGGGCCATGCGGGCCGAACTCAACGTTCCCTGGAGCGCAACGCTGGAGCCGGTCGCGATCGGTGGATCGGCCGATCAGCTGAACGGCCAAACAGCGACGCTCGCCCGGATGGCGAAGCTTGGCCCGGCGCGATCGGCCGATGCGCCACCGCCTGGCTCGGCGCAAATCGTCGTCAGCGGCCAGACCTACGCCTTCCCGCTGGCCGAGCATATCGACCTCGAAGCCGAGAAGGCGCGGCTGGCAAGGGGCGCCGAAGCGGCAGAAAAGGAACGTGACAGCCTCGCGCAACGCTTGAGCAATCCGAACTTCACCGAGCGGGCCAAGCCCGAGGCGGTGGAAAAGGCGCGTGGCGATCACGAGGCGAAGGCCGCGGAGGCCGAGCGTTTGCGGGCGGCGTTGGAGCGTCTAGGGTAGAGTCAAAGCCGTCATTGCGAGCGCAGCGAAGCAATCCAGCCTGGATTGCCACGTCGCCTGCGGCTCCTCGCAATGACGAAGAAGGGGCAACGAGCAATGGCGAGCAGACCACATGGCGGACGCGACCTCACAAGCGGACCGATCGCCAAGAGCCTGCTCGCGTTCGCGCTGCCGACGCTCATCTCTTCGATCCTCCAGTCGCTGAACGGAACGATCAACGCGATCTGGATCGGACGATTCCTCGGCGAAAATGCGCTTGCCGCGACGTCCAACGCAAACATGATCATGTTCTTGCTGATGGCCTTCGTGTTCGGCTTCGGAATGGCCGCGACCGTCCTTATCGGGCAGGCGTTCGGCCGCCGCGACGTCGACGGTGCAAGGCAGGTCATCGGCACTGCGGTCGGCTTCTTCCTTTTCGTCGCGGCACTGATAGCGATCCTCGGCTGGATCTTCTCCCCGGCGCTCCTGAAGCTGCTCGCGACGCCCGCCGGTGCCGCGCCGCTCGCGCTCGACTATTTGCGCGTGATCTTCATCTCCATCCCCGGGATCCTGATCCTGGTCCTGCTGATGATGGGAATGCGCGGGGCCGGAGACGCGATGACCCCGCTCTGGTTCATGATCGTCGCCGTCCTTCTGGACAGCGGGCTCAACCCTGTGTTCATCCTGGGCCTAGGTCCCGCACCACGGCTTGGCATTGCCGGATCTGCAACGGCGACGGTGATTGCCAATTATACGGCGCTGATAGGCCTTGTTGCCTACATCTACATCCGGGACCTGCCGCTTCGCCTCAAGGGCCGGGAGCTTCGGTACCTGGTGTGCAACCGAGCCCTGCTGAAGACGATCATCGTCAAGGGCGTGCCGATGGGCCTGCAGATGATCGTCATTTCGGGCTCGGCGCTGGCGCTGATCGGCCTCGTCAATCGCGAAGGCGTCGAAACGACTGCGGCGTTCGGCGTCGCCATGCAGCTTTGGACTTATTTGCAGATGCCGGCGATGGCGCTCGGCGCGGCGGTCAGCGCCATGGCGGCGCAGAACATCGGCGCCGGCAAATGGGATCGGGTGAGCGTGATCACGCGCTCGGCGATCGGCTTCACCCTGCTCATCACCGGCGTGCTGGTCGTGTTGCTGGCATTTGCCGATCGCCCGGCGTTGGCGTTGTTCCTCGGCGGGCACAGCCCGGCGCTGCCGATTGCGCGGCATATCCAGTTGATCGCAACCTGGAGCTTCCTGCTGATGGGCGTGACGATGGTCCTGTTCGGAACCGTCAGGGCGAATGGAGCCGTCATCGGTCCGCTCGTAATCCTGGCAATCGGCCTAATCCCCGTCCGGCTGGGCTTCGCGTTCGGCGCCTACCAGTGGCTGAAGGCCGATGCGCTGTGGATCAGCTTCCCGGTCAGCTCACTGGCGAACGTCACGATGGCGATCGCTTTCTATCTGCACGGCGGCTGGAAGAAGGCACGAATGGGCCCAATGCAACACGGTCCGCTCGATGAGAATGAAGCGATCGAGGAGGCGCTCGCCGAGGGGGAGCCGGGAGGCCGCCTCAATCCGGCAGGGTGACGAACGATTGAGCTGAGGCTAAGCGCCACGCCATGGCTGCTTCCTTCCCCTCTCTCCGCATGCGGCGCGGCCGTTCGAGCCCGTGGATGCGTGCGATGCTTGCCGAGAACCGCCTGCATCCGAGTGATTTAATATGGCCCTTGTTCGTCTGCGAAGGCCGCGACCAGGAAGAGCCGATCGGATCCTTGCCGGGCGTCAGCCGCTGGAGCATCGACCGGCTCGGCGCGAAAGCGCGCGAGGCCGCCGAGCTGGGAATTCCCTGCGTCGCCCTGTTTCCGAACACCCCCGAGGGGCTCCGCACCGAGCAAGCCGAGGAAGCGCTCAATCGAGACAATCTGATTTGCCGCGCCGTGCGGGCGATCAAGGACGCAGTGCCCGAAATCGGCGTCCTGACCGACGTCGCGCTCGACCCCTATACGGCGCACGGCCATGACGGGCTGGTCGATATCGCAGGCAATGTGGTCAATGACGACACCGTCAGCATCCTTGTCGAGCAGGCGCTGGTGCAGGCAGATGCGGGAGCAGACATCGTCGCGCCTTCGGACATGATGGACGGCCGAGTTGCCGCGATCCGCGAAGCGTTGGAGCGCGAAGGGCACCAGAATGTGGCGATCATGGCCTATGCGGCGAAGTACGCCTCGGCCTTTTACGGTCCATTCCGCGACGCGGTCGGATCGCGCGGCCGCCTCAAGGGCGACAAGCGTGGTTATCAGATGGATCCTGCGAATATCGAGGAGGCGCTTCGCGAGGTTGAGCTGGATCTCGCCGAAGGGGCGGATTTCGTGATGGTGAAGCCCGGGCTGCCCTATCTCGACGTCGTCGCCCGCGTGAAGGACGCGTTCGGCGTTCCGACCTTCGTTTACCAGGTGAGCGGTGAGTATGCGATGATCGAGCATGCGGCCGCAGCCGGGGCAGGCGACCGCGACGCGCTGATCCTGGAGACGTTGCTCGCGTTCAAGCGAGCCGGCGCGTCCGGCGTGCTCACCTATCACGCGGTGGATGCGGCCCGGCTGATCACAGGATGATGGAGACCGAACGGCTGATCATCCGCCCCTGGCGGGACGTCGACCGTTCCAAATATCTCGCATGCTGCAATGACGAAGCGGTCACGGCCCATCTCGGCGGCCCTGCGTCAATGGAAGACATCGACGCATCGCTGGTACGAATTCGCAAGAGCCAGGAAGAGAATGGCTTTTGCTTCTGGGCGGTCGAGCGAAAGTCGGACGGCGCCTTCCTCGGTTATTGCGGTTTCAAGATCGCTCGCGATGAGGGAACTCCCGTTGAGGGAGATGTCGAGATGGGGTGGCGGCTGCGCCGGGACGCGTGGGGCCAGGGCTATGCGATCGAGGCTGCTCGCGCGTGCCTGGACTGGGCTTGGTCTAACCTCAAAGCCGACCGGATCGTTGCGATCACGGTGCCCGCGAACCGGGCGAGCTGGTCGGTCATGGAGCGCCTAGGCATGACCCGGCGCCCCGACCTGGACTTCGCGCATCAGAATTTTGCCGCGGATCATCCGCTGAGCGCACACATCACCTACGTGATGGAGCGGCCCTGCTCCTAAAGTCCGAGCCGAAGCTGGACCGCGTGGATCCGGTCCGCCTGGCGCCTGTCGATGGCTCCGACCTTCGCCGCGGCATTCTGGATGGCGGCGAGATCATTGGGCGCGATCCCGCGCTGCGTCTGGAGCGCGTTCGCGGCGATTTCGTCGATTTCGGCCAAGGATTGCGTCGCGGGCTTCCGCGCGGCGATTGCGGCGGTCAGGGCTTCCTGAGCGACGATCCAGGCTTCGCCCTGCTGTGACCCGGCCGCCGCTGCCAACCGCTCCGCTTCTGACGCGGCCCCGTCAAAGGCCGCCTGGCCGGATTCTGCTTGCCCGACCAAGACCGCCAGCCGCTCGGTCAGCGATGCCGACGCTGGTCGCATGTTCATGGACCTTTCGACCGGGACGCGCGGATCGATCTTTTCGGCAGCGTGGGGCTGAAGCGATGGATAAGGTCCGCCCGGCGAAGTGCAGGCGCTTATGATCAGAAAGGAAAGCAAAGCCGCCCTGCGCATCATGAAAGCTCTAGGAGCGGCGACGAGGGCTGACAATGTGGTGGAATGGCGCACCAGCCAGGAAAAATGATGGGCACTCTGATTACTGGCAAATTCAACTGCACGTCAGTCGCTTACGTCCAAAGCGGACATTGCCGAGCGTCAAAAGCCGCCTCCGGAGACAGATCATCATCAGATGAGCAAAGGAGGTAATGTCGATTGCCGAGAAGATGACGGTCAGGTTGAACCCAACGCTAGCCTGGAGGGGCTAGCAGCGCGGCCCGGCGCGTGCTCGCCTCGGAAGAGCCACTCGGTTAAGACGAC
>Ga0163163_10000772_pt1 | contig 27137 bp, 19 predicted proteins | sample S65metaG_FD_119766 | JGI IMG/M metagenome (GOLD analysis project Ga0163163, IMG submission 119766) | Switchgrass rhizosphere microbial communities from Kellogg Biological Station, Michigan, USA - S6-5 metaG | ecosystem: Host-associated > Plants > Roots > Rhizosphere > Soil | place: USA...
TCGTGGGAGCCGCCTTTGCAGAAGGCTTGCGGGCTCGATTCTTGATCGCTGCTAATTTCCTCAATGTGGGCATGATCGGCTTCCTACTTCGGCAGAAGATCGGCAAAGAACGGGTTGAGCATGCGGCCCTGCGGGTCCTTGGTTCGTACCCATTGAGCGAAGTCGGTCCAGCGCTGACCATAGGCAGCTTCAACGTGCTTGCGTTCGACGAAGGGGCTTTGATTCAGCAGCGGAATTCCCTTGCGCTCAAATGCGAAATCGTTGAACTTTTTCAAAAATTCGTGCCACGCCGTGTCATCCGTGCTCGAGTGGATGGGATCGATAGAAAAGATTTCCTGTTCGTAGGTGTACGACAGGATCGAGTTGGTGTCTCGGCGTATATGATAGGCTCCCAGCGGCATGTTGCAGCGAAAGCCAGTGGCTTTGAAGTAGTCGTCCGTAAATTTAAGATACGCCCGAAGAGTTGTTAACCACTGCGCGCGCGGGAACGCCCAAAATGTGAATGCGTAGCGCGCGGATTGTGGCGTGTCGCGATAGTCGATGGTTTTGTCCGGGGCAAGAAGGGTTATTCCTCCAAACAAATGGAGTGTTGAATAGAGAAAGTTCGTGACGTCGAAACCGCTGGTTTGCACGGCGTCGCGAAGCGTTTTCTGTGTAACAAATTGATCGATAAAATGAGCGGCGTGAGCGTCGCCGAAGTTCCACAGCCTGCGGCGGGCGGCGGACAGCAGGTGGCCGAATATGCCCGGATCATCAATGCGCTTCCTCTGCTGAAACACGCAGGTCTTCCCGACTGTCCAGCAGACCAGGCCTTCGGAGGTGTCCAGAAGATTGCCGACTTCAGCGTCAGTCAGTTCGTCCACCGGTCGCGGCAGATAGGTAAAGTGAAGTGCTTCGATGGGCTTGATGCGGAAAGTAACCTCGTACACAATTCCGCAAAGCCCATAGCTGGATCGAACGAAACGCAGTTCGTCCGGGCTGTCAGCCTCAGACGCCTCAGCCAGGCTGCCGTCTGGTGTAACCCACTTGATTTTTGTGACGTAAGAGCTCACCTGTCCGAACTCAATGCCGTCCAGAGCGTCTTTGCTATGGCAACATGCGGCGGCGCCCAGGGTCATGTTCCCGATTTCTATATTCGTCATGAACTGTAAACCCTGCGCGCGCAGAGCTTTGGAGGCTTCGATAAATTGCAGTCCACCTTGGGCGGTAAACAGTTTATTCGCCGCATCGATTTTGATGACCTGCGTCATGCCGGACATATCCACGATGGTGCCGTCGGAGGACGCGCAAGGCGTTAGCGAGTGATAGCTTCCCTTGGCGCGCACAGGGTTCGGATACGTCTTCGAATCCCGCAATACCGCCTGGATTTCCTCAACGCTTTTTGGTTTGACCAACTGCTTCGGGGTGGTGGTGATGCTGCCATCGTAGTTGACGAGTGTGTTGGACATCGAACGACTCCTTTGGTTAATTCGTAATTTATTCGGCGATCAAGGTGTGCGGGCGTCTTCGAGAATGCAATCCAGAGCCTTCTCGCTGATCATGTATATGGCGGAAACGATGAAAAAGCCGGGAATTCTGGGGAAAACAGAAGCATCCACAACGCGCAATCCCTCGGTTTGGCGCACGCGAAAACGGCTATCGAGAACGCTCAGAGGATCGTTATCGGCTCCAATCTTGTTGGAGCACGACGCGTGATGGCCCCACGCTTCGTTTTGAATGAAGTCGCGCAGCGCCTCCCCCGTGCACGACGGGCCGGGAACCTCCTCCGACGCGATCATCCCAAGCGTTGCCAGCCGGTGATTAATAGCGCGCGCGAACTCCACACCGGCAACAACAGCATTTAGGTCCTCGCTCTGCGCATCGTTACTTTCGGAAAAATAGTGGAATTCGATTTTGGGAGCTTCCCACGGCTTGGCAGACCGCAAACTCACTCGCCCACTTGTGTTGTTCGTGCGAGCTTTCAGAACCGCCCACGTGAAGCGATTATGGAAATGCTCCAAGGCAGCGGCATACCCCGGAACGTAGCCTCTAAACAAACCGGGCAGCCCGAAGATATATAGATCCGGCTCGGCTTTCTCCTTGCTCGAACGGATCACGATGCCAATCAACGAGCCATTTGAAGCATAGACTCCTGTTCCGGAGTTCGTCCATTCTTTCATGCAAAAATCAGTTCCGGCTCCCGCTTCAGGAGGGGCAAAGCTGGCGCCCTGCAACAACCTGATGTCTCTCGATAACTCCGAGACCACGCCAACCTCATAGCGGTCCTGCAGATTCTCTCCCACGCCGGGAAGATCGACGACGACCGGGATCCCATGAGCTTCGAGCTCGGCGCGGGGACCAATCCCGGACAGTTTTAGTAATTGAGGGCTGTTGAATGCGCCCGCGGCGAGTATCACTTCACGGCTAACCAACACTTGATTCAGAGAAGCGCTGGAAGGATCCGCAACCTGTTGGGGATCGGCCTGGTAAAGGTGGCGTCCCGCCAGATATTCGACGCCGATCGCCTTGCGTCCATCAAAAAGCACGCGCGTTGCCAGAGAGTTCAGTTGAATCGTGAGCCGGTCTGGATTCTGTGCCTGAACTTTTAGAAGAAATTCCCGGGGCCCTACTCGCTTCCCGTGCTCGACTGCCAGCGGAGTAAACACGAGTCCCTCGGGACAGCTTCCAGAATTGCGGGAATCGTTGGGATCGAATCGCGTCGCAATCTTAATGAACGGGTTACCGGAGTGACTACGGAGAGCCTCGCCCACGCTGCGCAGGATTAACGCAAGCAATGCCGGGTCTGTGAGCGCCAGCTTGGGGTCCGCTTCAGACGTTGGAAGCCAGCCGCTGAAACCGTGCCCGCGAGTCGAATCACGCCAGTCCTCTCTGTGCCCAATGAGTCCGGCGATCGATGAAACCACATTTTCGACACGCCCCCTCACAGAATGGGGATCAGCAACATAATGGCAGTTTTCCAGCCGTTGGAAATACTGGCGCATGTTCTCGGCGCGCCACGACGAATCTCCTGTAATCTCGGCCAGGTGGTTCCAATCACTATCTTGCGGAACCACGGTGATCATGGCATTGTGAGCTGTGCAGCCTCCCAGCGTTGCCGCTCTTGGGTACCAGATCCCGTCTTGATCGGCGACGAACTTGCTGTCCTTTTGTTGTTTTTGCTGATCTGTGTAATGCCGGACGTAGTAGTCCCAAGCGATCTCCGGATACTCGGTAGAAAGCCCGTGGAAAATCGGGACCTCGTACATGTACCGGCCGAGATCGCTTTCCGCGCATGGATCGGATCCGGCCTCGAGAAGAAATACTTTGTATCCCTTCTGTGCCAGGTTCGCGGCCAAGGGACCGCCTCCCGCCCCGGATCCTACGATTACGTAGTCGTAAGTTGGCAATCCCATAGCGGGTCAGAAGGTTTTTAGGAATTCGATCAATGCGCGCTTATCGCTATCGATGAGACCTGGTTCTTGCCCGAAACGGTCGGTGCCGAAATAATGACCGCGGTTGACCACGTAGTCCGGGCACTTGCTCAGATTCATGAGCGGCTCCACCAGATTCTCAAGGACCTTGCGGGCCGCTTCGTCACTTGCGTCCTTAGGAAGATTTGCCAGATCGCGCCTGACTTTATTAACCAGATCGAGCAGCTTCGCATCGTGATTCACGCGACCCGCGAGGTCGGCATCGTCTGGCCGCAGGTCCAGATTCGTGAGAAGGCTAACCGGCGTGCCCTTCGGAATCGGTCCAATCTCCAGGCCTCCTTCGCCGAACAGTTGAGGAAAGAGCCGTTGCGTAAGGCCAATGGTGCTCTTGAGATTGTCCGGAACATATCCGGACGATACCCGGACAAAACTGGTCACGGTCGTGCGATCGATGAGGCCTGGAACCTTGTCGCCCAGCACTGGATCTTTCTGACGTTTCTCGGGCCAAAGCATTTCTTCAATCGATTCCTGAAAGGAATCCATGCGGGCTTCCACGGACGGGCTTGGATTGAACTTGCCCACGCTATTGTTCAGCAGGAAGGGCGCCGTGGACCACACACTGATGAGAGAGGGCGGTCGCGTAAATCCGCGGCCTCCGCCCGGCAGTTTGAACTGCCGCGGCGCGCCGGTCATCGGATTGTATACGGTAATCTCGCCAACCGATGGCAGCTCTTTATACGTTTGCGAGGAGAAATTGTCCCAGATGTTTCCCGCGATTGCGTTGGTTGCCAACGGACTGCAAGCATTGGTGCCCAGCAGCGTCACCGGAACACGGAACTCCGCGGAAAGATAATTTTCATCCAGGAAATCCGCTTTCATGACGATCGATCGCATCTTCGACTTGAAATCGTCGGTCGTGGTCCAATTCCAATACTTACTCCAGCACGTCATGTAATCCTTGCCCGAGCAGCCACCTGGATCGAGACCCGGAGCAGCAGCCGGCAACTTGCTGGAGTGGCACCGAGCACAGTTCTCAGCGAAAACGATTTTCCCTCTGTTCAGAACCGCCGCGTCTTTCGTGAGATATTTGGCCCCGTTCGGAGCATCCTTTAACTTGTGGGGCGTGGCTGATTTCAGGAAGAACAGCGCCATGTCGGGAGTTCGCTGCTCAGTGGCGAGCCAGAACGACGAGTTCTTGCGAGCCACGGCAATTTCAATCGGCGTTATCGGCTTTCCTCCCAGCAACGGGTTGAAGTGGAGAAGCCATTCCTCGCTGAACAGCCCGATGTTGAGATACACGCGATTCAAAGCACCCAGCGCTCCTACCGAGTCTGAACCATCTTTGAGCACTCGCGGCGTAAACACCGTCGCAGGCGGCGTGAAGAATGCCGCCAAGGGCGATGAGGCCGGGACATAATCGTTTAACTGCTTGTTGTTCAGTTGGCCGCCCGCGAGCGTCTCCTTGCCGAACCGTTTGCCTTGCTCCAGCCGCGCGCCGAGCGAGTAGACTGCATTCATCGTCCGCGGATTGTTGATGCTGTCGCTGGAAACCAGAGAAGTGTCGAGGCTTCCTGGACGCGACGTATGAAATAGCTGGTAGACGAAATTGGAAGGGTCCGCCTCCCACGAGAAAATTCGATCGATCCAGAAGTACTGCGCCCCTACGTTGGAGCTGAGACTTGCCCACGCGGGACGTTCCGCGTTGTCGGGAGGACGAACCGGGTTAGGTCCGACGTGACAGAACGCGCACGACATTCCCACGCGGTAGGGCCGAATCAATTCTTTGGACTTATAGTATGTAGGGTCACTGTAATAGCGTTCCGGGTCCCATTTCTTGGCGGCGGCCTCATCGAACGCTGGATTTGGGAATAGGCGCAATCCGACAATCCCCGTCGCGTATCCGTAAAGAGATCCGGCTGGCAGATTCTTGCCGCGCGCGCCGATTTTCACACCAGGGTACTTCGTTTCGTTTTCGAACGGGTCCGGCGGGCAGTTTGCACTGCGCTTATCCAGCCATAGTCCGTAGCGCTGAGGATCGGGTCCGATGGCTTTGTCGAAGCAGGGCTCATTTACCAAGCCGAGATAGTTCCAGCGGTTATCGCGAGAGAACTTCAAACTCGGGTGCGACGACAAGGTTTTCAGGAAATCAAGGGCGCCAAAGCTGATATTCGACAAGTTGTCCCACAGAACATCGTTTCCGCCCGTCCAGACAAGCCAGGTATTCCGGCCCATCACCTCATTGCGGGTAAGTGAAATTGCGCCATCCATATCGTGGAAGTAGTCTTCATCCGCCGCCGGCAACGAGGCCGCATCGCGGTTCACTGTGCGCGCTTCGTCTAGCACCTCTCCAGGTTTGCCCTTGGCTGTAGTGGAGCAGCTCGCTAAGGAGAGTACAGCAGCGAACCCAGCTATAGAGAGGCCAATAATTTGCGTGGATTTTTCAATTGTCATAGTTCACCTCCCAGGCCGGGTTCCTTACGTCTGCGATACCGCGGAGGCGAACGCGTACGTCACGAATGCGTTCGCGACGTCGCCATGGTCTTTAATGAGCCCGCCGGAGCCGTCCAGACAATTGACCTTTGGGATCTGAAATTGATACGGAGTACCCACTGCGTGAAGCACGCCGCTTACCGATTCCGCGGTCTTTTGCGCACCATTGCGACCGATACCGCCGTACGGATCATTGGCGTCGCCGACTTCCTGTACACTGTCGCTCGCCAGACGAGACGCCACCGCGTAGACCGTTCCCACAACGGTGTCCTGTGCGGAGTAGGTTGCAATCAGAGGCCCCGTCACAACTTTCTTATCGATAACGTCACGGAAAAAGCCCGCCTGACCTTTTCCATTGTTGGTGCTGAATCCATAGTGAGAGAAGGCCGCTTCAAGCAGAGAGAGCGACTCCACGTGCGAATTCGTCTGTGCCAGCGATTTTGCACATCCTGCCATCAGTCGTCCGCCAAGACTATGCCCCACCAGGTGAATCTTCACAGCCGGAGTGGCGGCTTTCAGATCGCGCACAGCCTGGGCTACACCTGCGGCTCCCACCACACCCGCGCGGTTTTTCATCACATACCACATGGTCAGATTCAAAAATTGTCCGATTCTCCCCATGAGCGATCCGAACAGTGAACCCAGACCCTCCGTTGTACCGGTTTGTCCGCTGCCCACCGTTGCGCCACCGACCGCCATTGTGCCTCCCTCACCACGGGATTGTCCGGTCGAAACGATGATGGGCACTTTCAGTTTGTCCAGCAGCACGGATCCTTCGGTGGCACGAATGCGATCCGCTCCCTCCGTGGGATCCGGATCGCTGTTGTCCCAAAGCGAAAGAGCCAGGCTCACGAATTGATCCTGGGCTGACTTGCTGCCGCTGACTTGATCCAGTAGGGCGATAGCTTTATCCAGCTTCGGCTTTTGATCGGGACGCGCGACGGTAGCCTTCAAGTTTTCGAGCTTCGCTCTGACAGCTTGTTTTTGGGCGCTCTCGGCGTCAAGACCCTGGACGGAGCCGCCCGAAAACGTCTCCTGGAACGGCTTCGACGGCCAGTAAATGCCGGCGACGACCAGCTTCCGGCTGGCGACACCGGCAAACGCAGTACTATTCAACTGGTCGCGGAATGTGGTCAGAAACCTGTCGTACAAACCGGTGGCATCGTTTTCATCGTTCCGAAACCCGTGCGCGATGAATACGATGTCCGTGGCTCCGCTGCTTTTCAATTCCTGAAACGCCGGTGCATCCTGCAGCACCCCGTCGGCGTCGAAATGCAGCTTTAGAAAGCTAAATCCATGCAGAGACTCCATATATTTCCTCCGAAATACGTTAATGTTTTAAACAGCTTGTAAAACTTTCATCAAATCCACCAGTCCGGCGCCTTGAAATTTGCGCTCTCGGCGGAGGTCTATCGAGTTGTTCAAAAAAATCTCCTTCACCCGCTCAGGTTCACCGATAAATTCCCGGCGTACCGACAAGAACGCCGCAATCGCACCGGATACATGCGGAGCTGCCATACTCGTGCCCGTTTGCTCGCAATACAGGACCTGGACGTCATTCCCAGCGCTGTCCTTCGTGACCTGATATTTTTTGGCTTCGAGTCCGGCGGCGCACGAGATGATACGCTCACCGGGCGCGACTAAATCCGGCTTCAAACGTCCATCACCGGTCGGTCCCCTCGACGAAAAATAGGAAACGCCATAAAGATGAGGCATGTCTCGATGGGTTGAACCGACAGTGACCGCGAGTTCCGCGTTACCCGGATCCGAAATGGAAAGGTCACTGTACCGGGATTCGGCGACCCCCGCCGCCGTGATGTAAGATGAATACCCCGCGTTGCCGGCTGATACGACCACCGCCACGCCGCTCTTCACCAGCCGGTTGACCTCGACGCAGATTGGACTTTGGCCGCATCCAAACCAGCGGGGGTCGAATTCGTATCCCAGACTCATATTGACCCCATGAATCAGGAGCCGTTTGCCATGCTGGTTCCACACCTGAATCTGTTCGATCGCCTGCAGGATCCAACTCACTTTGCCCTGCCCCGCAACCTGCTGGACACCCTTGGTCTCATCGTTGACTGTTTGGTCAGCTACAACTTTCAAACTGACCAGCTTGCACTTCGGGGCCACGCCGCTGATAGAGCGGAGCGTCCCACGCTGTTGAGCGGTACCACCACTTGCTTCATCCCGCACCTCGGCGCCCGTTACCGCCTCGCCATTCGGATTTTTTGAAGCCCAATATCCCGCGATGATCCCGGCGACGTGGGTTCCGTGTCCGAACTCATCGATCAAAGCGCCATTCCCTAAGGGCGTGAAATCGACGTGCTGAAGAGGCTGATCGATCTCCAGATTTTTGAATGGTCCGGCCGGGGAGTCTGCGGGCTGGAAGTGCGGATGCGTACCTTGTATGCCCGAATCCAGGACGGCCCACACGATATTTTCACCCAAAGCCTGAAACGCCCGTTGCGCGGCGTCGGCTTTGATTGTCGTAAGGGAGCTGGTCAATGCCGTATTCACATCCGTGTCTTCCCAAATGCGATAGACCACGGGACCGGTCGGCCCGTATTGGGCCTCTAACTCGCGCGTTTCGCTGGCAAGGGCCAGGATCTGCGTCTTCGTAAGACACGCGAAGCAATAGTGCGATACCGTCGCGTACCTCACCTTCCACTCATCTGCACGCTGCTTTACGTAGACCAGCGCCGCAGCAATACCGCCTTTGAACAACTCGTTCAGGGAGATGATGACCTCGAACTTCTGGTCCGGTCCAGCCTGCTGCACTCTGGATAAGAGGGGTTCGGTCACGATGGACCGCATCATGTTGCGGCGCAATTCGTCGCCGCGATCCTTTTGCTCCTTCCGGCTGATGTCGTCGGCTTGAATAACCGCTTCTGGATGACTCATTCCCCCGGGTGGGGTGGAAGAAGACTGCGCCCCCGATTTGTCAGGACCAGGCGCAGGAGGCTTTGGCCGCCGCTTCTTGTCTGGCATACTCTCCGATCAGCTTCTCTCCCACCAGGAAGCGGAAAAGATACTTTCATAGTCTAATACTTCTAGGCTTACCAGTACACGACCTGATAGAAAATGGTGTAGGAAACGATGTCCAACATATTTATCAGCTACCGGAGGAGAGACACCGCCCCCTATGCGGGTCGCCTCTGCGATCGACTTAGCGCACTTTTCGGTTCCGAGAGCATATTCATGGACGTTCAGGACATTCGTCCCGGCCAGGATTTCACACAGACGATCCAGGAAACGCTTGCGAAATGCCACGTTCTCATCGCGATCATAGGCCCGAACTGGCTCCCTAGCCTACGACGGCGGGGCCGAGTCCAGGATGACTTCGTCGAGGATGAAATCGTGGAAGCCCTGAAACGGAACATCACTGTGATCCCGGTTCTGGTGGATAACGCCAAAATGCCACAGCCTGGCGAACTCCCAACGAACCTCCAGGCATTGAGCCGTCACCAAGCGGTGGAGATTCGCGACAGCCGGTTCGATGATGATTTCTCGCAGCTCACAGATGTTCTTACGACCGTGCCCGGCGTGGTCATGTCGAGATCGTCCCAGCAAGCCCTTGGGTCGCGTCTGACCGGTCGATGGAAGTGGCTGGCCGTCGCTGCGATAGTGGTGGTGGCCGCTGTACTTTTTTTGATGATGCGGCCGCATACAACAGAATTATCCGGCGGTTGGATCGCGGAAATGCACAAGCCCGGGCAGCCCACGTATCGTATCCGGTTGGATCTGATCGTCATGGGCGGCATGCTCAATGGCACGGTCGAATATCCTACCGGCAAGGCGGTTATCGGCGATGGCACCGTCGCGGAGTCAAGGCTGACATTTCAGACGGTTCATACCCCGCCATTCGAAACCTCGCCCGCCACAATGCGCTTCTATGGCGAAGTCCAGGGAACAACGATACGCCTGACGTCCGTTGACAGCAACGGAATCGCCACCGGGGTAGCGGAACGAATTCCGAGGTCGAAGCCGTAACCTTGGGCTGCGGTTTAAAAACGGTTGACGCAAACTTCAACAAGAGCGGGTCTAGTAAGCTGTATGGTATTGCGGCTCGCCCGACCGGACAACTGAGGTGCCAGACGTTTGGAACACCAAGTTTTTATCAGCTACTCGTCGCAAGACAAGGAACTCGCGGATCGAGTTTGCACGGCACTGGAAAACGCCGGATTTTCATGCTGGATCGCTCCCCGCGACATTGAGGAAGGCGCCGACTATCCGCGAGCCATCATGCAGGCTATTACGGCGGTGAAGTCGATGGTGGTGCTCCTCACCACCCATGCAATGGAATCCCCGCACGTCCTGAGTGAAATTGGGCACGCTTTCAGTGCAAGGAAGCGGATGTTGCCGGTGAAGCTTGTCTCTTCAAATCTGCCGCCGGATTTCGATTATTTCCTCTCTACGCAACAGTGGCTGGATGCTTCCGAGGGATTCACCGACGAAACGCTGAAACGTTTGCTCGAAGCAGTTTCAGGATCACTGGTCGGAGACAAGGAAGCCGAGATTGCTGCCCAGAGACGCAAGAAGAGAATCTTAATTGCGACCGCTGTGGTGGTGTTCCTGGCGGTTGGAATCCTTGGATACTGGCGCATGATGCCGCCCCCGGCGGCTGCCCCCCCAGTGACTGCATCCGTTCTTCCGGCTGCCAACAGCGCTTCTCTTGATCCTGCGGCGCGGACGTCCGAAATCAAAACAGCCGAACCTAAAACAGCTGAAATCAAAACCGCTGTGAATCCCAAGGACGGCCAGAAATACGTTTGGATTCGTCCGGGCTCTTTCACCATGGGATGCTCCGCCGCTGACAATGAATGCAAAGACGATGAGAAGCCTGCCCACACGGTGAAGATTGCCACTGGATTCTGGCTGGCGCAAACCGAGGTCACCAATGCAGCCTACCGGAAAGCAGCTCCGGTGAAGGCAGCTAAGGTAACGGGTGATGCCGCGCTGCCGGTTCAAGGGTTAAGTTGGCCGGAAGCCAAAGCCTATTGCAGCGCGACGGGAGGACGCCTGCCGACGGAAGCTGAGTGGGAGTACGCCGCGCGAGGTGGCACTCGGGAAGTTTACTATAACGTTCCTTCCAAAATCGCGTGGTACGCCAAGAACAGCGGTGGCCGCCCGCATCCGGTAGGCATGAAAGAACCCAATCAGTTCGGGTTGTATGACATGCTTGGCAACGTTTCAGAATGGGTGTTGGACCGCTACTATAACAAGTACGATGTGGAAGCCGATGCGGTAGGGCCACACGTAGATCAACCTCTTGCCGGCAATGCAACGGCTGTCTCGCGGGGAGGATTTTGGGACGCCGAGCTATCTTCGATTCGCGTCTCCCATCGGGCCGAACAGCCCAACGATGAAGGCGTCGAAACCGCTGGATTGCGCTGCGCCAATAATCATCTCGCGCCATAAGGAGAGTTCATGGCTAATATCACGATCACCGACAAAACCGGTCTGACCGCGGACCTGACGGTACGCGACGATTCTCCATTCGCCAGAGCGCGAGGAACCAAAATGGTGCTCGCCGCCGCGTCTCTGGTGGGTGACTTCACCTCGCCTATCGATCAGATCAATTTCAGCAAAGGAACATTCGGAGCGGCCTTCGCCGAACCCTCTCTGCTGGTGGACGGCGCCGGCATTTTTGCCCTTAACGCGAGCGCGAGCGGCGCGCTATCCGTGATCAGATCCGCGGATCGGACGCTTTTCCCCGACGATGGTGTGTCTCCCGCTATTCCGATCGCAGCCGGCGAATGCTGGGTCGGCGTGGAGATCGGCGGGACACTGGGCGGCGCGGCATCTGCGGCGATAGAAGGGTTTGGTGTCGGAGTGGCAGCATCAGGAGCGGTCGATTTCGCAACCTATACTCTGATAAAAGCGACGTCTGGCTCTTTCCCTCTGCTCAAGGATTGCATCGGCGCGGCGATCCAGAACTATTCGGTTGCCTCAAGCGCTGCGGCCATCCGGAAACAAAAAGCTGGAACCGTAAACACTACCGAAATTGGCGGAACAGTGACATTCACTGGCTCTTACTCGCTGCCTGTCACCGTCAATGCGCTCGCGTCGGCCAATCTTCCGTTCAATTACAAGATCGAAGTGAATCCGGCCGCCACCATCGAAATCTCCGGACACATTGCGGTGTCTGGAGATTTTGTGGTGCGCTCGCACAAACTAAGCGACACCGAATTGCGCCTGGGCGTTTATAAAAAGAAGGGAACCACGTTGAGTGCCGCGATCACCGCAAACGCGGGGATACAGGCAGACCACAAGAACAGAGATCTGCTCGCAACCGTCCTAGGAGTGGCGTTCGGAGGGGCCGAGGCAGAAATCTTCGGGATTCCTTCGAGCGATGCCGCGGTATTCAATACTGTCTTGCAGGAGAGTCTCAATCGCAGTGTTTCCATCGCGCTGAATCTGGCCTGTTCCGCCTCACAAACCCACGAAGCGGCCATTCTGTATTCGATCGATCTCTCCGGCGGCAATGCGGCGCAAACCGACACAGCGATCGCCGCGGCGCTGCGCGGCGACTGGACGCAGATCGATCAGCTTCCCAATGCCCGGGCACTTCGGAACGTCGCGAGAACAACCCACGAATTTCAGCACAAGACCATAATCAATCTGCTGGGTGTTTACAACGCCGAATCGGTAGTGGACTTCGTGAGTTCCTGCACCATCCTGCACGACGAGAACGGCGCCGTGATCATCACCGACAAAGCCAGTGCCAGCCGAATCGCCACAGTGCAAATTCCCTATGCGGCCGACCCCGACAAGCTCCGGTCCGCCCTGGCTGATGCGTTCCTGGCGACGGTCACCTATGCAGCCGCCGCAAACGGGAAACTAAAGGCGACAATCTCGGCTTCACAATCGTACTTTCTTTACAAACGGAAAATGACACGGCAGGAAATGACAGACGCGATCCGGCTGGGCGTTCAGCTTGGACTGTTTCAATCGACCGATTGGAGCCAGACTCTGGCCGAAAGTCCTTGGTTTGGGCACGCGCGGATAAGCGTGAATGCCAACTACGACAGCGACGCCGCGCTCAATCTGTTCTTCGCCGACCCTGCCAAGCGGACGATCCGTAGTCAGGCAGACTTTGAACGCATCGGCCGGACAACCATGCTGGCCTTGATCGATCCAGCGGATCCCGCTGGGGATGTCCGGCGAAGTGTGCTCGCGAACGATCAAATCTGGGCTGCCATGGACGACACCGGCGCCGTGGCCAGTTTTAGAACTATTCCCGGATTAACGGCGCTTGGCCCAACTCAAATTGGCGCAGTCGGGGCCGACTGGATCGATGTGCGATGGTGGGCCGATTCGATGTTGCAGATCAGCAAGCAGTTGGCGCAGCTGATCGCGGCGATCGACGCCTCAACCGCCGCGGATCCGTCCGCCGATCCCGAATTCATAAAGAATCGCGAGAAGGTAGCGGCGAGCCTGGCGGCGGTAACGCGCCGGGCGCACGCTGCTTTCGTCGGCGGCTGGGGACTGGCAGTCATGGCGGCCATCTCCGGGTCCGCGGTACTGACCATGGACATCAATTGGGATGGCAACGCCAGACACAACCAGAAGTAACGCAGACGAGCCTGCGCCCGGAATATCGCAAGTTGCGCGGGTCAACCGCGCCGGCACTGAGGAGTACGTGGCACGGCTTCACAAACCGAGCGCGTACCTTCGGCGGTCGCCACCAGCCGCTCTGCTCCTTTATTCCAGTTGAGAATGTTGCCTTCCAGAGACTTGTAGATGGATGGCGTCATCCGAATAGTCGACGATGGAAGCAAGTTGCTCGCGGCTTTGCTCGGCGCGCTTTCGCTCCGTGATATCTCGATAGCGCCGGAAACCAGCGGTCCGTCCTCGGTTTCGAGCGGGCTGAGGCTGATCTCCACCGGAAACTCGGTGCCGTCTTTGCGCAGCGCATATAGCTCCAGCCCAGCTCCCATGGATCGAACGCGGGGATCGGCAAAAAAACCAATACGATGGCCTGGATGTTTACTTCCAAAGCGCTGCGGCACTTTATTGGGCAGAAATTACACCTGCTACCCGCACAGCGAAGAGGGTAGGGCGCGCGGTCGTGCGCATCCGCAGTTTCGCTCGTGGCTCAGCGAAGCTGGAAAACTTGAAGACTAGGCTGAATTCGCCATTACCTCAACGCAGCGCGAAGGTGATCAAAGCATCCCCTGCCGCGACCGCGATGAATTGCTTTCCGTTGAGCAGATAGGTAATCGGAGGCGCAATTACGACTCCGCCGGTCCGGAACTTCCACAACGGTTTTCCAGTTCGCGCATCCAGCGCCATGAAGTAACCTTCGCGATTGCCGCTGAAGATCAATCCTCCGGCAGTTGCCAGCAGCCCGCTCGACGGAGGGCTCACCATTTCGAATTTCCATTTGGTTTCGCCGGTCGCCGGGTCAACCGCTTGTACCGCCCCAGTGGTTGGATCAAGCGCTATCGGAGTCCCCGTGCTCCCTGTGTAGAGGAATCCTTCGCGATATTCTTGCGAAGTCTTGTAATAAGTTTGGCAGCCTTCGGTGGTGGGGAAATAATACCAACTAGTCTGCGGGCTGTACGCGCTAGCCTGCCAGTTATGCCCGCCGCCTGCACCCGGGCAGGCCTTGTTCCCTTCTTCGGTCGGATCCTGGCCGGAGATCAAATTCGGCCGCCCGTCGGGCCGGATCGCGTCGGCCCAAGTCACTTTGGTGTATGGCTTGGCCACGATCATCTTGCCACTCGCCCGATCCAGTGCGTAGAAAAAACCGTTGCGATTCGCCTGAATCACGGCCTTTACTTTTTGCCCCTTCACCGTCAGGTCCACCAGCACGGGATCGCTGATGGAATCCCAGTCATGCAGGTCGTGCGGCGTCATCTGGAAATGCCACTTTATTTTTCCGGTATCGGCATCCAGCGCCACAATGCTGCAGGTGTAAAGATTGTCGCCGGGCCTGACGTCGCCGTTCCAGTCGGGTCCCGGATTTCCAGTGCCCCAGTAGATCAGGTTCAGCTCGGGATCGTACGTCCCAGTGACCCATGTCGAACCGCCGCCGCGTTTCCAGGCATCCGCGCCCGCGCCCCAACTGTCGCCTCCCGGCTCGCCCGGTTCAGGCACCGTCCAGAATCGCCAGGCGCGCTTGCCGGTATCGGCGTCGTAGGCATCGATAAAGCCGCGGATGCCGTACTCCGCGCCGGCGATTCCGATCACCACCAGATTTTTGACGATTAGCGGTGCAACCGTGGCGCTATATCCTTTCTTGATGTCGTCGATCTCGGTTTCCCACAGAAGATTCCCGGTCTTGGAATCCAGCGCTACCAGCTTGGATTCGAGATTCACTTTGAAGAGCTTGTTTCCGAGCGCCGCGAAACCACGATTCACCTGGCCGCAACAGATACTCACTCCTGGCGGCAGCGGCTTGGCGTAGTGCCACACCGGCCGTCCTGTTGCCAGATCCAACCCATAGGCGTGATTGGTCGGACCGGTCGCATACATCATTCCGTCGAAAACCAGCGGAGTGCTTTCGAGCTTACCGAGCGTTCCGCTCTGAAAGATCCATTGCGGCGTGAGATCTTTGACGGTGGCGGTATTGATCTGGCGGAGCGCGCTATAGCGCCATCCGGAATAGTTCTTCCCGTACATCAGCCAGTTGGCGTCGTCGCTCTGCGATTGGCGCAGCTTGTCCTGCGTAATATCGGCGGCGCCCAGCGCGCCCATCGTCGCGAGTATCATTAGCCAGCGTTTCATTTTCCGTCCTCCCTCGATCCACGCAGACTCTGCAGGTATGCCAGCAGGTCGTTCAGTTCTTTCTCGCTGAATGAGTTCCGATAGCTCGCCGGCATCAGCGAACGAATTTCACGCTTCACCGAAGTTACATCGCTCCTCTCAAAGGAGCGGAAGTTTTCAGCCGGGTCCATTAATTGCGCCGAAAAATCGTCGAAGCCGCGTTGGACGCCGACGATGGTCTTGCCATCCTTGGTAACCACCGTGAGCGTGTTATAGCCCGGCGTGATGTCGGCATTGGGGTCAAGGATCGATTCTTTCAGATAGGCCAGGCTGCGCTTCCGGCCCGCGGAGGTCAAGTCCGGGCCCAGCCTTCCTCCCTTGCCGGCGATCATGTGACACTGCCCGCATTTCCCCTTGTTCCAATACAAATCGTTACCGGTGTGGCTGTCCCCGGTCGCGGCAACTTTGCCCTTGCCCGCCAGCGATCGGAGGTACGTAACCAGCCGCCACAGATCGTCGCTCTCGAAGTTGGCGCCGAATGCCGGCATTTCTGTACCGGCCGCGCCGCCCGAGATGACCTTATACAAGTCTCCGTCGGTGTCGCCCACCGAGTAGGTTCCCAGGGTAAGATCCGGACCCCGGCCTCCCTCCGCGTGGATTCCGTGACACAGGGCACAGCTTCCGCGAAAAGCGATGCGGCCTTCTTCGGCCGCGCGCGGGTCATTCGCGAATGGATTCTTCAGAACAGGTTGCCCCGCGCACACCCCGGCTGCGACCAACCACAACACACCGATGATTCTCATAGGCGCCATAGGTGCCAATGATACAACCCCACGCCGCCGAGGCAAAGCGTCAGCCGCCACGCTACTTGCCTAGGTGCGCTTGGTCCTTCTCATTTTCGTTACAGTACATTTCGAAGATGTCGTCATCGGCCAGAAGGCGGTGAGGAACCTTGATGGTAAAAGGTTTGGTGTACATCTCCGGGTCGTTAAAGGTCATTTCGATCTCCATGTGTCCGAAGTCGCTGCGGCGGAAGCGCTCGGTGACATGCAGGGCCTCGCTATGCGGATGGCCCGCCATATCGAACCTGGTTTTATCGTTGAACCCCGCGCTCTCGACCACGAAGGTGTCACGTTCCCAATGGCCAACTGAATAACCCAGGTACGCCGGCAAATTAATTTCCTTCGGAAGCGTACGGCCGTCGGTAAAAATCTGGCGGTGCAAGTTGTCGACTTCATAAAGGAGCATCGTCAGCCTGGGCGCCTGAACGATTTTGATCGGCTCCGAGAGCAAGCCGGCTATGGGTACGCCGAGCGCGTGTGAGCAGACGCTGGCGCCTGACTGACGGGCAGCCGCTTGCTTGCGCTGAGCTTGGGCAGCTTCGGGCCGCATCGGCACTTCTTCAGGCTTGAAGTCCGCGAAAATATTGAATGCGTATTTGTGTTGGGTGCCGATCTCCATTCCTGGCGGGGCCAGTTCAATCTCAGCGTCGAAGGCCTTGCCGAAGAGACGCTTCACCTCCGCCACCGTTGTGGTCTCGTGCATCCAGACACCGGAGAGATCCGGCTTGCCGTCAGCAGTACGTGGCGCAGGGGCGGAAAGGTTGGGCTTGCCGTCGGGCGTGCGCGGAGTCCCGGGAGTGGGATAGTTCAACCATTGCGCTTGCGCGCCAATCGCGAGAAACACGAAGACAACCAACCGCCGTTGACAGTGCATTCGCAAACCTCCAGGGCCTAACGCTATCACAGCCATTGCTGACTCGCAAAGACTCGCTTGGTGGGCAGACGGGCCGTTTTACTCAGTCGCGCCTAATTTGCGGAGCAACGCCGCCGTTCGCTGGCGCGCAAGCTGGGCGGGATCATCGCTAGCTGAATCGCCCCCGCTGGCGCTCGCCGCAGCGCCCGCTAGCTGGTACTTTTTCTTCGCAGGCGCTGACAACGCCGTCAAAGGCGTAAGACCGCTCTTATTTTTCGCGTTTATCTGCGCCCCGTGATCCGCCAGAAACCGGACTACCGTTTCGTGCCCCCAGGCTGCCGCGGAATGCAGCGCGGTATCACCGGCCTGGTTGGCCGCGTTGACGTCGGCGTTCAAGTCGAAAGCAGTTTTCACGGCTTCGAGAACCTGGCTTTCCGGCTCTACTTTTCCGAAATCGATTACGTTGATGCCGCGGCGGCTCTCTTCGAAGCTTGTACCCATGCCCGCGGCGAGCATGAGCGGCGTGGCGCCATTCGGCATCGTGATTTTTGGATCCGCGCCGCCTGCTACCAGAGCGCGCATGATCTCAGGTTCCAGAAATCTGGCCGCCAGCAGATAGGGAGTCGAGCCGATCAGCGGGGCCAACAGATTGTAATCCGTCGTGTCGCGGCGCACCGGAGTGCCCTTCGTCATCTTTATATTGGGATCGGCGCCGTGGGCCAGCAGTGCCTTCACCAAATTCAGATCGCTCCTGAGAACCGCGGCGTGCATTGCGGTATAGCCGCCGCCGATCGCATTAGCGTCCGCGCCTTTCTCGAGCAGCGCGACCGCAACATTTCCCTGCCCGCTGTGGGCTGCCAGTACCAGGGCGCTGGTGCCATCCGGCAGCGAGTCATTGGCGTCCGCACCCGCCGCAAGCAGTAGTCTGGCGGATTCAGCGTCGCCGTTGCGCGCTGCGAATAGCAACGGCGTCATGCCACCCCGCTGCACGTTGTAGTTGAGCTCTTCCCTGCCCGCTCGTTGCGTCTGTTCGCCCACCACTGTTTGAGAATAGATGCGGGAGCGAGCCCGCACGTCCGCACCGAATTCAATGAGCATCCCGACCGCTTCCGGATGCCTCTGCGCGGCCGACCACATCAGCGCCGTTTGATCGTGCTCCGGTTCCTTAGCCTTCGCATCGGCGCCGTGCACCAGCAGCGCCTTCACGGCCTTGGACTCGCCGGTGCGCGCGCAAGTCATCAACACCGTCTCCCCGTTGAGCAGCTTGGCATTCGCGTTCGCCCCGGCAGCGAGTAACCGGTCCACCATCGACGCGCTCCGGTTGCGACAAGCTAGGTAAAGCGGTGTAGCACCGAGGTCATTGGCCGCATTCACCGGCGCCCCGGCGCGAATCAACACATCCGCGATGGTGAGATTGTCTAGGTTGGCGGCCCAATGCAGTGCAGTCGTGCCGTCGCCCTGCGCTGCCTTCACATCGACATGCTCCTTCAGCAATACTCGCACCGATTCTGCATTCTGGCTTTTCACCGCCTGTATCAGCCGCAAGTCGCCGGAGGCCGCCAAAGAAAGGCTCGACGCGACGGCCAGGCAGCCGATGCATGCCACGCTCTGAAAATAAACTCGCATCTCGTTAACTCAAGGAAAGTGTCTGCGGATCGACCCTTCCAGTACTGTCGCCGATCTTATCTATGCGCACTCCCAACTGATCCAGCAGCGTCAGGTGCAGGTTCGCCAGCGGCATATCCTTAAAGTGAGTATGCCGTCCGCCCTTGAGATTGCCCGCCCCGCCACCCGCTAAAACGATGGGGATGTTGACCGGCGCGTGGCTGTTGCTATCGGCAATACCCGCGCCGTAAATCAGCGTCACATGATCCAGCAGCGTGCCGTCTCCGTCGGGCGTCGCCCGCAGTTTCTCCAGCAGGTACGCAAACATCTTCACGTGATACGCGTTGATCTTGGAAACTTTGGCGACCTTCTCGGGTTCCCGCTGGTGGTGTGAGATGGGATGATGCGCATCGGGCACGCCGATCTGCGGATAAGTCATGCCACTGTGCTCATGGCCCAGCATCATGGTGATTACCCGGGTGAGATCGGTTTGGTAAGCGAGCACCTGCAGATCGAACATCAACTTGACGTGCGTCTCCCAATCGGCCGGAATTCCTACCGGATGATTGATCAGCGGTACTTGCTGATTGCCTTGTCCTTCGGCGATTTGGATGCGCCGCTCGACCCCGCGAATGGCATCCAGGTACTCAGTGAGTTTAGTGCGGTCGCTCTGCGGGAGCGATCCCCCCAGGCGCGCGACCTCTTGCGTAACGGAATCGAGCACGCTCTGCTGTTGCCGCATGCGGCTCAGCCGCTCTTTGGGATCCGTGCTGCTGCTATCGCCGAACAGGCGCTCGAATATCAGGCGCGGATTGTTCTGTGTCGGCAGCGGCGTGTTAGCGCTCTTCCAGCAGATGGTATTGGTGTAGGGGCACGCATAACCGGTGTCGCAGGCGCCCGCCGTCTCACCGGATTCAATGGCCAATTCGAGCGAAGCCAACTGCGTATGCTTGCCGGTCTCCTGCGCCAGAATCTGATCCATCGAGATACCGGCGTCGAGCCAAGTCTCGCTGGTAGGCGGCGAGATATCCGTCAGAAATCGCGTGGAGGCTTTCGCGTGCGCACCACCCGGCCGTCCCGGCGTCGGGATGCAATTCAGTCCGCTCAGCACCTGCACCTGATCGCGAAACGGCGCGAGTGCGCTTAGCGTCGGAGTCAGCTCGTAAGCCAGGCCTTCGGTAGTGGGCAAATAGTTCTGCATGATCATGCCGTTCGGCACGTAGACGACGCCGAAGCGGTTGATGGGCTTGGCAGGCGTCGCCGCAAAGGCCGAGAAAGCCGGCACCATGCTGTCGAGGAGCGGCAGCGCCAGCGTGGCGCCTATACCGCGCAACACCGCGCGGCGCGGAATCGCTTTCTTAAAGACGATCATTTTCGAAGCCTCCTCATTTCGCTTGCGTCATTTCTCTTGTTTCGGGACGCGCGCCTGCGCCAGACTCGCTGGCTGCTCGCGCGGGCTCCCCACGATGCCCATGCTGAAGGACGGGCTGTTGACGATCCCCAAAACGATGGATGACCAGCGGTAATCGTTCTGCGCCGCATCGCGGGCGATTTTTCGGATCGCCGGCAAATCCGTGTATTCTACGCCCCGGCCCGCCGCATACGCCATCAGTTTCCCGGTGAGCGTGCGAACAAAGTCTTCCTTGTGGCTCGCCAGCAGCGCGCGCAGACCCGCAACACCGTTGAAGCGAGTCCCGTCCGGCAAGGACGCCGAAGCGTCAATCGGCGCGCCGTCGCTTTCCGTGCGCCATTTTCCAAGAGCGTCGAAATTCTCGAGCGCGAACCCGAGCGGGTCCATGCGCTGATGACAGGAAGCGCACACCGCATTCTTGCGATGAATCTCCATACGTTCGCGAAGCGCCCTCGGAGCACCGTCCATTCCTGCATCCTTGAGCGCCGGCACGTCGGGCGGCGGAGGAGGTGGCGGAGAACCCAACAGATTCGCCAGCATCCACCTGCCTCGGATCGTAACCGAAGTCCGATTAGGGTAGGATGTCACCGCCAGTATGCTGGACTGGCCGAGCAGCCCTCCACGGACGCCGTCCGCAAATGTGACCCGCCGAAAGCGGTCTCCGTAAATGTTGGGGATCCCATAATGCTTCGCCAGGCGTTCATTCACGAATGTATAATCGGCGGTCAACAATTCCGGGACACTGCGATCCTCTTGCATTTGGCTGGCGATGAAGATCTGCGTCTCCTTCGCCATGGCATCGCGCAGGTTCTCATCGAATTCCTTATATAGGTCGTTGTCCGGAACAACCCCGGGAAGCTTGCTCAATTCCAGCCAGCGGTTGGCGAATCCGTCCACCAGGGCCCTCGAGCGCGGGTCGCGCAACATTCGCCGCACTTGTTGCTCCAGGACCTTCGGATCTTTCAGCTTCCCGCGAATAGCAGCATTGAGAAGATCGTCGTCGGGGATGCTGCTCCACAGGAAGAAGGACAATCGCGACGCCAGATCCAGATCGTTCAAGCGATAGGTCGACCCGGCCGGCAGGTTGGCAGGCACACGCTCGACCCGAAATAAAAAGCTGGGAGCGGCCAGCATACGTTCGATACCCTGCTGGATGCCGTTGTCGAAGCTCTGGTCCGCTCGGCCCGCGCGGTAAAAGCTCATCAGCGTCTGCACATCGTCTTCGGAAACCGGCCGGCGGTACGCACGCGTCGCGAGCGTCGACAAAATCTTCCGCGCGCACGGTTCTTCGGAAGCGGCATCCTTCGGATTACAGATAAAAATCTTGCGGCGGCTCAGCGAATCGCCTGGCGCTCCCTTGCCGTAGGGACCGCCGATCAGAACAAACTCGACCGACGGGTTGCCATGATAATACTCATTGGTCGTGCGGCCAAAACCGGTCTGGGGCGGTTGCAGGATGCCTTCCTCCTCCCAGTGCCGGCTGACGAACGAAACCCCGACTTCATGCTCGCCGGCCGTAACCGGAATGCGCACTTCGAGTCCGGCATCGGCCGTGTGCATGTAGACCTCGAACTCTGGGCCTCCCTGCGTATTACCGGCAAAACTCTCGGGGTTCGTATAGCCCTTCGCCTCGCCTCCAACCGTAAAGCGCTTGATGCGGACACCGTCCAATCGAATGTCGATCTGATGGGGCTCGCCAATCCCAACGATGTAATCATATTCTTCACGGCGCAACTGAACTTTAATGGTGTACTCGGCATTCAGCGGGAAGTGGTAACGAATGAGCGCTCCGCCCTGCGATCCGAACGGCAGGTCGTCGCTCATCTGGTCATCTTGAAACAGCAACTTCGAATACTTGAAGGTGTCGACCACCGGATGAAGGGTGGGGTCGCCAACCGCCAGCCGGCTAATCGTCCGCGCCGAGGCCAGGTAGTTCTCAAGCAGCACCGGCGAAACCGACAGCACACTCGCGACGTTATCGAATCCCTCTTGATCTGCGTCATCGGCCGAGAGCAGCGCGCGCCCATCAACCTCTATTCCCAGCAAGTCACGAATGGCAGCGGTGTACTCCGCTCGATTCAACCTGTGAACCGCAACGCGCCCCGGATTGAGATTAACAGCGGAGGCAGCGTCAAGAGCCGTCTCCAGTTGCGCGTTCACTTCCGCATAGGTGGCTTTATCCGGACGCGGCATTCCAGGTGGCGGCATCTCCCCTGTGCGAAATTTGCGCGCCACTTTCTCCCACACCTCCGCGTGATCGCCGACATGCTGGACGTCAAGCGTATCGAGCATAAGTCCCGCGGTTTTCAGTTTTGCGTTGTGGCACGTGACGCAGTACTTATTAATGACGGCCTTCGCAGCCAACGTGTCTGGCGGGGAAGGCTTGACCGATTGCACCTGGAGCGCGCCCCTCTTTGACCGCGCCGACGACTTGCCGTTCTGCGCCTCATCCGCCCGCAGATACAGGTAGTTCGCGGCAATGGTCGCGAGGCAAAATCCCAATGCTAGCAAGCGTTTGGTCATCGGTCAGACTACTCCATAACGATGTTCGTAAGGGTCAGCGCCGGTGTCAAGGGGTGGCACTCAGAGGTGAGAATACGCAGCGGCAATCATCGCCGACACGACGCCGACGACGCCTACCATGATGACAACGCCGATAATGGTCCAACGTACCCAATGTGAGTTTCGCCGAACCAGGTATGACTCGATTTGGCTGCATTGTATTTCACGGGTTGATTTGTCCTTCTTGTTGCTTTCCAGTGAAACGTTGGAGTCCGTTGCTCTGACAACGTGCCCACGCAATTTGTCTCCGTTGGAAAGCCGGAGTTCTAATAGCTGGCTGTCTCCAGCATGGTCTTGTAAAGCTTTCTCACAACTAGCAGGCACCTGGGCTGACGCCAAGTTGTCTTGCTTTGAAGCGGCGAATATCAGCAGCAGACCGGTTGCCCGCTGAACAAGAACTCTTGCACACATTGGCCCTCCAAGGTTCGCCGGAGTATAGCAGGATTTTTACAACTACGCCGTTTCTCTAACCCTCGGGCTGCGTTCAAAGATTAGAAAATTCAAGGTAGCGCACTACCGAACCGACCGATTCGAATGTCACTGTACCCTTGACTTTCAAAATCAAGAGGAGTACGTTGTGCGAGGCTTTTGGTCATTTCAGGTGTCCTTAAAGGGGGGTCACATGAGAATACTGAGACAACTATTATTGTGCGCATTGGCAGCCGTCTGCCTTATTTCGCAAGCCTACGGCCAACTCACCACCGCAACCGTGAGGGGAACGGTCTCGGATGCAACCGGGGCCGCCATTCCAGGCGCCGCTCTAACTTTGGAAAATGTGACCCGCGGCGCTTCGCGGAGCGGTGTCTCTGACTCCTCCGGCCGCTTCTCTTTCGACTTCGTTCCCGTAGGCAACTATCGCTTGGTCGTCGCGCAAAAGGGATTCGAAACCGGCACTCGCTCCGGTATCGATCTAACGGCCGGAACGGTACTCGATCTGCCGATACAACTCTCGGTACAGCAGCAAACCACGAGTGTCGAAGTTTCCGCCAATGCGGCGGCGCTCGACACAACCGAGGCTCAGCAAGTCTCAACTCTGGATGACGCGCAAGTACACGAGCTGCCCGTCGCCCACCTCGACTGGTCCAATCTTTTGGCGTATACAGCCGGCACCCTGAAACCACCCGTCACTCTCAGCTTGAACAGCACCCTTCCCTATGGCAGCGGCGAGAGCGTGAATGGCCTGCCGTCAGCCGGTTACAACTTCACGGTGGACGGCACGAATGCCGGCAACAATGTGAATTTCCCCGGCTACAATCCCTACCAGGGAGTCGCCCTCATCAACGCGGTAAATAACGATGCGATTCAGGAATTGAGCGTCGCCAAGGGCACACCTCCCGCCATCGTCGGCAACGCCATGGCCGCCAGCCTCAATATCATCACCAAGAGCGGCACCAATGCGTTTCACGGAAGTGTGCATGAGGTCAACGAGGTCAGCGTTTATGATGCACGGAACCAATTCTTGACCTACCGGCCGAACACCGTGTTCAACGATTGGGGCGGGTCATTAGGGGGACCAGTGATGAGGAACAAACTGTTCTTTTTCGCCGCATATGAGCAAGCGTCCCTGGCCACCGCCAAGCCCATCAACGGCCTTGTACCTACTCCCTATCTCATCGCTAATTCGCCCGCCGTATATTCGCCGCTATTCGCCCTGTTTCCCAAGGTGGCACAGCCCGCGAATCCCACCGCTACCAATGCCAATTTCTTTGGCGCGGGAACGAACACTCAACGGGATCACAACGGCGTGTTCCGGGGCGACTACTACATCAACTCGAACAATATCGTGGCCGTCCGCTACGTAATGTCTCACCCTTATGCTTTCTCGCCCGCTCTCATCCCAACCAATCCCCGAACCTACGAGGACGCCGGAGATCAAACCAGCGTCGCTTACACCCACACGTCGGCAAGGTTGACCGAGGACACGCGCGTGGCCTACAACCTCATCAACATGTACCGGCTGGATAGATTGCTGGCAGACCCGAACTTCGGAAGCATTAACTTTGGCTGGGGTTCCTCCGGCTCCAAGGAAGAATGGGATTGGGGAAGCTTCAGCACCATCCAGGAAGCCGTCTCCTATGTACATGGGAGACAGAGCATCCAGTTTGGCGGCATCGTGGAGCGCTCGATCGCCTACCAGATTCAGTACGCCCCCACCACCATAACGTATCCGAACCTCGCGGCATTTCAGGCGAATACCCCCAGTGCGGTCCAGATCCAGTTGCACGGCGATCCGACCTTGAGAACTCTGCCGGATGGCTCACCGGCCTTTAAAAACACCAGATTTCAATACGGCGCCTATATACAGGACGACGTGAAGTTGACCGCGAACCTGACACTGAATCTCGGAATGCGCTACGACTATTTCACGATCCCGGTCGAAGTGAAGAATCGCGCCTACAATCGCTACCTGGATCCCGCCAATCCGCAATTCGGCCCCGGTTTCGGTCCGGTCATCAATAAGTACTTCGATCCCGATCATGGCGGGTACCAGCCTCGAATCGGTCTGGCCTACAACATCTCCGGGAAGGGAAAAACCGTTCTGCGCGCGGGCTTTGCGAAGATGTCCATGGCCCCCACTTTTTACTCGACCGTCAAAGAAGTTTACATGCTCGGTCCTACGGTTCCGTTCGCATATTCTCTGAACACGTCTCAGACCACGGCGTCCAAACTGAAGTATCCGTTCAACGCGAATAACTACCTTACGGAACTGACAACGCTGCAAACATCGGGTGTTGTTTCTACCCTTATCCCGGTTCAGGACGCAGAAGATCTCCACTATCCGAATCCGTATAGTCTCCAATGGATGTTCGGAATCCATCAGGCTCTACCCTGGCGAATGACGTTGGAAGCCGACTATAACGGCAACCGGGGATTGAACGAAGCCACCTCAGAGACAGTGAACCTGCCGGATCGCGTGACCGGCATCGCGCCCGCTCCAACCATAGGTAAGCAGGGTTTACTGGGGCCCTACAGTCGAAGCAAGTATGCTGCCCTGCAGGTCACACTCAGGAAGGCGCTCTCCAATGGTTTAACTTTCTCTAGCGCGTTTACATGGGCTCGAGATTCCGGAGTGGGCAGTGGAGACCTGCTATTACAAGGCGCTCCCCAGGACATTTACAACCGCCTTGCTGACTGGGGTCCGGCGGTCAACGATGTGAACTTGCGGTCGGTGACCACAGCAATGTATGAGTTGCCGATAACCAGGTGGACGCGCAAGACAGGCCGCATGTCGAACCTACTGCTGGGCGGCTGGTCAGTGAGCGGAGTATTCGCCGCTCAAACCGGGTTGCCGGCCAACGTCAGCAATAATCTCTCTGCCAACAACACAGACCGGCCGAACGCATGCGGATGCGCATCAGTGCCCACCTATATGAGTAATTTCCAAACTCCCGGACTCCACCAATACCTGAACCCGGCAGCGTTCATCGCAATTCCTCTCGGGAAGGCCAGCGGCGAACAGCTTACCCCAGGCAATTTGAGCTTTGACGCAGTCCGCAGTCCGGGTTCGGTGAACGTGGATTTCACCCTCTCCAAAGCGTTTGCGCTAACCGAGAGATTCCGCTTGCGGGTGCGTGCGGACACTTTCAATACGTTGAATCACACCAATTTGTATGGACTGGTCACTACCACCGGTTCGGGCAATTTCGGCCAACTTACGCAGGCGAACTCACGGACCATGCAGCTCACAGCACGCTTGAATTTCTGAATCCCGCATGAGGGAGCGTCCAGGCACGCTCCCTCCGAACATCCCAATCCAATCAGCAGAGCGCTGGCGCACTCATCTCTACTCCAGCGCCCTAGCGACGGGCCGCCGCGCATCCCCGCGAGCCACATTACCAACGGGCATCACCAGGGTAGCTCACAATCCTGCAAAATATCACGCATTTTAGGGATGGCGCATCCTGGCAGGGTGTCTTAGGCTCATTCAGTTCTTAAGGAACGTCTAGAAAGCTGCTTCATGCGTTCGGCCCGGTGAGGACACACTTGCTGCGCCCGAATGCGGGGTTTCGGGTGACGATCACGAATGGGACAACCTCAATCTCAATAAGCTGGGGCCGTGAAAGCACCGTTATGTCCCAATTCATTACGGGAGGCTCCAAATGAGAATACTGAGAAACATTTCCTTATGCACCTTGGCAGCAATCTGCATGATGTCGAATGCTTACGGCCAGCTCAGTACCGCTACCGTGAGGGGAACCATAACGGATGCCAGCGGCGCAGGCATCCCAGGCGCCACCCTAAACTTGGAA
>Ga0163163_10000775_pt1 | contig 27113 bp, 28 predicted proteins | sample S65metaG_FD_119766 | JGI IMG/M metagenome (GOLD analysis project Ga0163163, IMG submission 119766) | Switchgrass rhizosphere microbial communities from Kellogg Biological Station, Michigan, USA - S6-5 metaG | ecosystem: Host-associated > Plants > Roots > Rhizosphere > Soil | place: USA...
CACCCGAAGACCTTGAGGTTCATTACGACGATACGGCCGATGCCGAATCGTTATACCAGCTGCTTGAACAACAGATCGTTCCTCTCTACTACGAACGCGGCCAGAACGGCCTTTCCCATGGCTGGATACAGATGGCCAGGGAGTCTCTGTGTTCGGTGGTACCCGAGTATTCTGCGCGCAGGATGCTGAAGGAATACGCGCAGAAGTTGTACGTCCCGGCTCTCCTGGATTCCAAAAAGGTGACTTCCCCTACGTGATCAAAGGGGAAATCTTCCATGTTCTATTTTCATCCGAGGGGGATAAGTCTGCGCACTCTCGGATGAAAATTGAGAATTGAACATTGAAAAATTCCTGCGCTGGTTACTAGAGGTTAAGACTCCAAACCGTTCGCCGTTCCGGATCCAGACCACAGGATTCCAGTGCGCGCTCGATTGCGGAATTTCCGGGATGGACCTGGCAGCTAAACCGGTGAATGCCGCGTTCTCTGCCGCAGACGATCAATTCATTCAACAGCCGTCTTCCGACGCCGGAGCTTCGAGCGGCCTGTTCCACAAACATTTCGACCAGTTCCATGGTTTCTCCGCCGAACTCCGAGCGCCATTCGTAAGACGCATAGGCGAAGCCGCACATCCCGGGTTTCCTTACTTCACTATTGTTCGTATTTACGCTGAGCGTTTCTGCCACAAGGATGATGCCAAGATCCGGCGATTTCATGACATGTTCATACACCCGTTGAGCATCGTGCTTCGTGGCACGAGCGTCCCACTTGACGAGAAGCTCTTCGACAAATTCGCACATCTTGTCGATATCCTGCATTCCGGCAGGACGTATTTCAACGGCAGCCGATGGTATTGCTCTCATAATCTTGAAATCCCGGCATATTGTAGTTCGGAAATCGGAATTCCGGAATCGTAAATCCGGATTATAGTGGTGCGCATGCGAAAGACCGCATTCGTTTTCGTTCTTACATTGATCCTGGGTTTGGTTCTTATCTCGGGGACTTCCCAACTCCCGCGAAACCCCAGCCAGACTGCATCCCTCAACATTTCGAAGGCCGAGTTCAAGCAGTACATTGAAGACTGGTCCGAACCGGAAGGATACTTCGACACCGATAACTTCATTTCAAACGAGACGTCATACCTGCACGTCATTCCGGAACTTCAGAAACGAACCCAGCCGGGCGGTGTATATATCGGAGTTGGACCGGATCAGAATTTTTCGTATATCGCTCGAACAAAACCATCGCTGGCCATCATTATCGATATTCGGCGGCAGAACATGCTGCAGCATCTTTTTCTGAAGGCTCTTTTCGATCTCTCGTCGTCTCGCGCGGAATATCTGGCGCGTTTCTTCGGGAGGGAAATTCCTTCCGTGAATCCACGTGCCTCACTTCCTGAACTCCTACGCGCCGTCCGGCAGTCTGGAACCAGCCAAGGCCTCTATCAGCGCGACCTGGCAGCCGTGAAGCAGAAGTTGACCGGATACGGCCTGCCTCTGACCGCCGAGGACCTCTCTAAAATCGAGTACGTCTACAGCTCCTTTCACGTCGATGGTCTGGACCTGCGTTTTTCCAGTCTTGGTCGAAACAATGCATCGCAGTATCCGACGTTTGAAAGCCTGATGCTCCAGACCGATCGAGCCGGTAAGATGCAGAACTATCTTGCCGACGAGGAAACGTTTCTATGGATGAAACAGTTCGAGGCGGAGAATCGGCTCATACCCATTGTTGGAGACTTTTCCGGTCCCCATGCCTTCAAAGCTGTCGGCGCTTTTCTCACGAAAAACGGATGGAAAGTGTCCACGTTTTACACCTCGAACGTGGAATACTACCTGTTTGGTCAATCGTCGTGGGTCTCGTACGTTCAGAACGTGCGGGCACTTCCCCTGCTCACCAATGCCGTCTTTATCCGGGCTTATTTTTCCAGCGCAGGTCCGATACATCCGCAGGCGGTTCCCGGACATCGATCGACTTCACTCGTACAGGACCTGGGAGCTTTTCTCGCGGATGAAAAGGCCGGTCGAATTCGTCAGTACTGGGATATCGTCAAATAAAGTGTCGCCAGCCCGCGGTCAAAATCCTGGAGCACTATCGAATTGAAGTAATTCCCTCTCTATCGGAAAAATCCTATGGCGGATGCGTGTGGCCAGTTTTCGAATCCAATCGAAGACTAGAATAAATAGAAACCGCAAGCCGCGAGTGAGATGTTTTCCAAGCCACAGCATGGCCAGTCCGCAGACCACAAATACGCCTGCGAGCACAATCATGAGAACCCCTTGACCCAATGGCGTCAACTGATCGAATAGTGCGGCTACCGGACCATCCATCTGGATGACTCCGTACGCGAGAAGCCTGTCCCACACCGCAGGCTCATAGATGCGCATCATTCCGAGCACCAGAAGCAGCGTGCCAGTCAGAAAAACAACCGCCATGGTTGCATAGAAGGACAGCACGATGCCGGTCAGAGCAACGAGAACTCCTGCAAGCACCGCAACGCCGCCAAAGCCCAGGGGGATTCCAAACAAGGCAATCAGTACGCCGGCGACAATGTGCAACGGGAATTTTCGCCGGGTCCCGGAGTTCATCATGGCTTCGGACAATCGATCCGCGACAACTTCGGCGGGTTCACCGAGTTTCCCCAGCACTCCGAGAATTCTGGTCACGTCATCGCTTTCAGCGTCGCCAGCCGCCTGCAGGTACGATTCATAAATGTGCGATCGGATCTCCCGCAGAAATTCGTCGCGCTCACGCGCGGGAACCGGGCGCAGCCGGGTCTTCAGCCGGTTCATGTAGCTTTCGACAATCTTGCCCACGGTATCGGAATAGTTGTTCATCAGACTCACCTCTTTCGAATAAGAAGTTTCTTTCCGGACGCGTCCGAGTTTTCCCGGACGGCCCAGTCGTTTTTCACAAGGGATACCAGAAGATCAAGTTCTTCGGTCAATTCGCTGAACAGACGTCGTCCGGCGGGGCTGAGAGCGTAATACTTTCGCGGCGGTCCCTGATCCGACTCCACCCATTCGGAACGCACCAGGCCATCGCGGTCCAGCCGCGCGAGAATCGGATAAATCGTACCTTCCTTCAATGAAATCGTTCCATCTTCGGTAAGGACCCGGACCAGCGAATATCCATAATGCCGGTCGCGGTAGAGCACGGCCATCACCGCCAGTTCGATAATGCCCTTTCGCAGCTGGACAACCCGGTTGTCTCTTCCCTCTTCCGTGTACCTCATAATGAAAGGTATACGGTAATACAGAGTACCGGGTTCCATCAAATTCCAAATTTTGTTGTGCCGGCTTAACCTGTTGTCGGCTTTGGCTGTCCCCGTTAGACTAGGAGCCGGTTTCAGGTCGATACTTTCGACTCGAACAATAGAGGAGACAAGGGATGGCCGTATATACGGGATTGCTTCTGAAATCACTCGCGCGCGTCGCCTTCGGCTTGTCGATGGGCGCCCTTTCCATTCTCAATGCGGCCGCACAGACTCCGGCGCCGGCACAGGCCGGCCGTGGTGGCCGGGGTGGCACGCCACAGCCCGCCGTGATCTCTCCTGAAGTGACAGCGGATCGACACATTATTTTTCGGATCAATGCGCCTCAGGCTCAGGCGGTGCGGATGAATGCGAGCGACATTCCCAATCTTGGGCAGTCCGCCGCGCTTTCGAAGGGTGAAAACGGCGTATGGTCGACAACCGTGGGACCGGTGGATCCCGGTGCGTACCGGTATAATTTCAACGTGGATGGAGTGGCGACCATTGATCCGCGAAGTCCTGCGATCAGCGAAGCCAACGCGAACGCCTGGAGTCTGGTCTATGTTCCAGGCGCGGACTTCATGGACGCCAGAGATATTCCCCATGGCGCGGTGGCTTCCGTGAATTACTATTCGACAGCACTGGGAAAGTGGCGCCGCATGCACGTGTACATGCCGCCGGGATACGAAATCAATTCCGAAAAGTATCCGGTGCTCTATCTGCTGCACGGCGCCGGCGATAACGACGATTCGTGGACTTCTGTGGGACGCGCTAATTTCATTCTCGACAATCTTATTGCGGCAAAGAAAGCCAGGCCCATGCTGATTGTCATGACTGCCGGACACGTAATGGCGGCACAAGGCAGCGCCGGTGGCTTTCTCTCGGCGACGGATGATTTCGCCAGAGACTTCACAACGGACGTCACGCCCTATATCGAGAAGCACTACCGCGTATTTACCGACCGTGCTCACAGGGCCATCGCAGGCCTATCAATGGGAGGGAGTCAGACGCTTAACATCGCGATTCCCCATTTGAATCGATTTGCATACATTGGCGTTTTCAGTTCCGGCCTCATCGGCGAGTTCCCCGCTGCGCCGCGAGGAGGACGGGGTGGTGCTGCCGCACCCACTGCGGCTCTCCCACCTGCGGCGCCGGTGCCAAATCCCAACAGCTGGGAGAATCGCAATCTGGCGATGCTCGACAATGCTTCATTGAAGAAGGGATTGAAGCTGGTATGGTTCGCGATTGGCAAAGACGACAACGTGATTGGGACGACCGCCCCGCTGACGGTGGACCTGCTGACAAAACATGGATTCAACCCTGTTTTCGAACATAGCGAAGGGGGCCACACCTGGATCAATTGGAGAAATTATCTGAACACGTTCGCTCCGCAACTGTTCCAGTAGCGGACAAGAGACCAGATCGTATATGGCACAAATCAAGATCTACGGCCTCGGCTCCCAGCTGAACCCGATAAAGGCGAAGTTATCGGATGTGATTCACTCCTGCGTGATCGACGCGCTGCAATACCCGAAAGACAAGCGCGCGCATCGGTTCTTTTCATTGGACGCGTCCGATTTCTATTTTCCGGTGGGAAGAACGGAACGCTACACCATCATCGAAATCAGCATGTTTGACGGGCGGTCGGTGCAGGCAAAAAAGCATTTGCTGCGGCTGTTGATGGAACGCATTCCGGAGCAGTTTGGAATTGCGGTGCAGGACATTGAAGTGACCATCACGGAAACTCCAAAACACAACTGGGGCATTCGCGGTTTGCCCGGCGATGAAGTGGAACTGAACTATAAGGTCGATGTTTGATGAGTGAAGGCCTCTGCGGAAGGGAGAGGATGCCGCGGAGCGGCGAATGAGGCGGGCGTGAAGAGATGCTTCTCTGCACCCCTCACCCGGTGCTTCGCACCACCCTCTCCCTTCGGGAGAGGGATTATCCCACTTTGCTCAGGAGTTCAAAATAACGCACAAACATCTGGATTCCACCGGAGGCCTGTTCCCAGTCGAAGTTTTCGTTGGGCGCATGATAGCCATGCTCCGGCAAGCTGAGACCGAGAAATACGATTGGAGCCTTGAGATATTTCTGCATGGTCACAACGGCGCCAATGGATCCGCCTTCCCTGACCCAGGCGGGTTCCTTTCCAAAAGCAAACCGCATTGCTTCCTGCGCCGCTTCGGCATATGGCCCGGACTTTGGTCCGAGGAACGGCTCCAGGAACGATTCGGGAAAAATCTGAATATCCGGATTTCGCTTCTTGATGAAGGCCTTCACCAGCCGGAAGATCTTTGCCGGATCCTGATTCGGAACCAGCCGCATGCTGACTTTCGCTTCTGCCTTTGGAGCAATGGCCGTCTTCACACCCGGGCCGGTGTAGCCACCCACGATGCCGTGCACTTCAAATGTCGGGTTTGTCCAGATGCTGCGCACCGCCTCAGCAGCCGAGGTGCTACGGATCTTTTTCAGTTCATGCGCTCGCCGAAATTCCGAAGTTGTAAATCCCGACGCCAGAAAATCCGCCATCTCAGCACGGCTGGGTTTCAGAACATCCTTATAGAAACCTGGAATTTTCACGTTACCCGTCCGTGCGTCGTAACACTCCGAAATGACCTGGCAGAGTTCACCAATGGGGTTGCGTGCGGCTCCGCCCGTGGTTCCGGAATGAACGTCCTTTGTGCCGGTTTCCAGAACCATCCGAAACGGCGCCAGACCGCGTAACCCGTAGCCGATGGCTGGCCGACCTCGCCGGGTCCAAATGGAATCGGATACGACAACTGAATCGGTCTGAAGCTTCGATGTGTTGGCCTTCACAAAATGCTCGAAGTTGGGGCTGCCAATTTCTTCTTCCGTTTCCCAGATCAGCTGAATGTTGAGGGGTGTCTTCTTCTGCATCGCGAGGCGTGTTCCAAACAGCGCCGCGATTGCGGGCCCCTTATCGTCGGTCGTTCCGCGGCCGAAGTAGTGTCCGTTCTCCTTGTGAAAGGCGAAAGGCTCTCGCATCCACTGAGGTTCGTTGGCAGGCTGGACATCCAGGTGGTTATAAACAGTCACCGTCGGAAGATTGGGATCGGATCCGAAGCGTCCCACAACTACAGGATTGCCCGGAGTGGCAATTTTTTCCGCCGTACCGCCAAACTCGCGAATCGTTGCGGCGGCCGCATCCGCAAGCCGCTCAATATCGGCACGCCGTTCCGGTTCCGCACTGATGCTGGGAATCTCAACCCACGCCTTTAACTTCTCTTCATATTCCAACTGTTCAGATTGCATTTCGGGATTGTGCCACATTCCCGTTATCATCCGATCATGTTATGGCGTGAACGGACAGAGCAGTTCTTCAGAGGCCTTCAGGATCGGATCTGCAGCGGCCTTGAAGAACTGGACGGAACAAAGTTTCGAGAAGACCTCTGGTCCAGAGAAGGCGGAGGCGGAGGCCGAACACGCGTCATGGAAGAAGGCCGGGTCTTTGAAAAGGCCGGCGTGAATTTCTCTGCGGTTGCCGGGAACCTTCCCGAAGAGTTCGCCGCAAAAATTCCGCGGGGAAACGGCACCGCGTTCTTCGCGACGGGCGTTTCTCTCGTGCTGCACCCGAGAAGTCCCATGGTTCCCACCGTTCATGCCAATTTTCGCTACCTGGAAAAGGGCGATGCGTCCTGGTTTGGCGGTGGAACGGATCTGACTCCCTACTATCCTTATTCCGAAGACGCAGTTCATTTTCATCAGACACTGAAAACCGTCTGCGGCCGGCATGACCCAAATTATTACTCCCGCTTCAAGAAATGGTGCGACGAATATTTCTTTCTCAAGCACCGTGAGGAAACGCGGGGAGTGGGGGGACTTTTCTTCGATTATATTGAAGGCGACAAGGAAAAGAATTTCGCGTTCGTTTCTGAACTTGGGGAAGCGTTTCTACCCGCCTATCTTCCTCTGGCACGCCGTAGAATCGGAGAAACGTATACGGAACGTGAGCGTCAATATCAGCTCTATCGGCGGGGACGGTACGTGGAGTTCAATCTGCTGTACGACAGGGGCACGATATTTGGTCTCGAAACTCGCGGTAGAACCGAATCGATTCTGATGAGCCTTCCGCCGCTGGTACGCTGGGTTTACGATTTCAAAGCGGAGCCGGGTTCGTTGGAAGAGCGAAACATGGAATTCTACAAGCCGAGGGAATGGGTCTGATGTTCTGCCGTTACTGTGGTGCTCACATTCCGGAAGACAGTCTCTTTTGCGCCAAGTGCGGCAAACGTCTGGGTCAGCGGTCAAACCCCACGTTCGAGAAGCTTGCTTCAGTCCTTCGACTCAATACTCCATATCCTTACGCGATCCTTCTTTTCTCTCTGGTCGCATCCTATTTTTTGTTTCAACCGAAGAAGACTTTTGACTATTCCCAGACAAAGTGGAGCATTGAGATGGATCGCAAGCTCGATGTTCCGGATGACAATCTATTTCGAGATAGTTTGTCGCTTGTCGTTGAAAATACCGGGACGAAATCCATCAAAGGAATTCCAATCGAACTCCGGGCCCGTATTGAGCCTGCAAAGCTGGCCGATGTGAAAGCGGCGTTTCCCGGCGATCAGGAAGTACTGATAAAAGCCGGAAAGCCTCAACCCGTCGATATCGTCCTCAACGACGCGATTCCGGCCGGATCGAAGCGACGATATGTGCTCGACGGGAGCGTGCAGGCGATCCCTCCATTCAAAGTCACGTTTGTCGTTCTGAAGGACGACTCAAAAACCATTCTCACGAGCTACGTTCTGGAACGATGAAGTGGATTCGCCGTCTGCTGATTCTTATCGCCGGCATGCTCCTCGTGTTCTTTTTTGTTCTCCTGCCGGTTGGCGGCTCATTCTTGATCACAAACAGCCACTTTCGATATCCGGAAAAAGGGCCACGCAATCCTGAAGCTGTCGGACTCCACGTGGAGGACGTGGAATTCAAAACTGCGGACGGCCTGACATTGAGGGGATGGTGGAGCGGCGGAGAGCCGGGATTCCCTGCCATTATCTTCTGTCATGGCTTGAATCGTTCGCGACTGGAATTGCTGGAGCGCGCAGGAGAAGCACACCGGCGCGGATTCAGCATTTTGCTGTTTGATCTTCGAAATCACGGTGAGAGCGATCGCGCTCATACGACGCTTGGGATTCTCGAATCCCAGGATGTGGAGGCGGCAAGCCAATTCGTTCGCATGAAGGCACCGGGGCAATCTCAATTTCTCTGGGGTGTCTCCATGGGCGCGGCCACGGCGCTGCTGGCCGTTCGAGACTACGGCGGGTTTGCCGGCGTGGTATCGGACAGCGCATTCCCTTCATTTCGCGAAACCATTGAGCACCATGTGAGACTCTTGTTTCGTATTCCAGCGTTCCCTGTGGCCAACATGATTGTCTGGCTTACCGGGGTGCGAATGCACATTGATCCGGATTCCGGAAATGTGGAAACGGCGGTGCGGGGATTTGGGAATGTGCCGGTGCTTTTTATTGCAGGCGGTGCCGACAGACGCATGCCGCCGGGAGTGGCGAAGCAGCTATATGATGCCAACCAGAGTCCTCTCAAGAAATTGATTGTGGTTCCCGGAGCGGGCCACGGAGAAGCGTTTGCTACGAATCGCGAACAGTATCTTGAAGCCGTCTTTTCGTTTTTTAAATCGATACCGCTGAACGCGCGATCGTAGAGGGAGTCCAACTGTAGGCGCGGTCTGTGACCGCGCACGATGCCTAATCTCGGAGCATTTGAATTGAGGAGTGTGCGCGGTCACAGACCGCGCCTACAGGGGATCAAATCGACAGAATTTTATCAAGCCCGGCATCGACTACATCTTGTACTTGCCGAGGTCTTCGTCGTTGAGGTTTTCCAGGAATCGCTTCAACTCCTCGTTGTTGATTCCCTCTTTTGCGGAGTTCTGGCTCTTTGAAGAGCTCAGCACGACATCGTCTACATAAATCGGACAGTCGATACGCAGCGCGAGTGCGAGAGCATCGCTTGGCCTGGCGTCGATGGATATCAACTGTCCCTCCTGGCCTTCGCGCTCAATCCAGATAACGGCATAGAACGTGTCATCTTTGATGTTGGTCACCACAATCTTTCGAACGTGGGCCTGCAGGCCAAGAAGGACGCTCTTGATCAAATCGTGGGTCATCGGCCTGGGAGTGACAACTTTCTCGATTTCGAGTTGAATCGCGTTGGCTTCGTAGACTCCAACCCAGATCGGAAGTATATTGCTGCCTGCAGCTTCTTTGAGGATCACAATGGGCATGTTGGTGATGGGATCCATCATCAGTCCTCGGATTTTCATTTCAACTTCCACTGCAACCTCCTTGGTTTGTACAAGCAATGTATATACCGGCGGCATCAATCCGCAACTATTACTTGCTGGATTTTCCCGCCTTTACAGACTGCGCCAGAAGTTCCTTGATGTGTTCTCGCGCCGCTTCCGTTACCCGGGTTCCACTCATCATTCGCGCCAGTTCTTCGATTCGTGCCGGACCGGCCAGTGGCGCCACGTGCGTGACGGTACGGCCATCGAGTACCAGTTTCTCAATGCTGTATTGATGAGCTGCGAATGCGGCGATCTGCGCCAGATGCGTTACGCAGAGCACCTGATATCTCGACGCAAGTTCCTGAAGCTTTTTCCCGACGGTTTCGGCGGCCTTTCCTCCAATGCCGGCATCGACTTCATCGAAGACCAGAGTTTTTTGCGTTCTTTCGACGGTCATGACGGTACGCAGAGCCAGCATGATGCGCGACAATTCGCCTCCGGATGCGATTTTGTCCAGTGGACGGGGATCTTCGCCAGGGTTGGCAGAGATTCGAAATTCTGCCCGATCAATCCCCCGTGCGCGGCCCGGTGTGATGTCGGACCAGTGTACTTCGAAACGAGTGTTGGGCATGTCCAGCGATTTCAGTTCACGAACCACCCGATCTTCGAGTGACTTCGATGCTGTGCGTCTTTTTCGGCTGAGTGCTGCGGCTGCTTTGCCGTACTCCGCGGCGAGCCCGAGAATTTTCTCTTCCAGCTCACCCTTTCGGGATTCGGTGAGACCAATGCTGTCCATTTCGACCTGTACTCTGTTCAAGTGTTCCAACAGGTCCGGACCGTATTTCCGCTGCAATCGTTCGAGTTCGGCAAGCCGCGACTGGAGCCGTTCGAGCTCGCGGGGATCGGCCTCAATTCGAGAGGAATAATCGCGGAGCGCATTCGCGATTTCCTGGATCTGGATGCGAGCGGCCTCAGCCTGTTCGATGATGGGTTCGAGTCTTTTGTCGAACTGGACGGAATCTCGAAGCGCGCGCTGCGTCTGTCCGAGCAGCGAACTCACGGACGAATCGGAGTCGTAAAGGATGTCGTATCCGAGCGCTGCCGCATCATGAAGTTTGCCGGCATGAGCGAGAACGTCGAGTTTTGCGCGAGCCTCATCGGCTTCGCCGGCCTTGGGGCTGGCCTTCTGGATCTCATCGCGCTGGAAGCCAAGAAAGTCGAGTCTCTCCACGCTGCGGGCGTGTTCGAGGAGCAGATGTGTCAGGTCCGTTTGAGTCGATTGAAGCTGCGCGTCGAGGTCCCGGACTTTGGTGGCCATATCTGTGGCATTGGCAAACGCGTCGATGAGAGTGAGCTGGCTTCCAGGATCCAGCAGGGTTTGCTGCTCGTGCTGGCCATGGATGTCGAGCAGAGCAGGCGCCAGCTCTTTCAGTACGGTAACGGTGGTGGGCTGATTATTGATGTAGACGCGGTTTCTGCCGTCAGAGGAGATCTCGCGTCTTATAATCAGCTCGTCCTCCGCGTCGAGTCCCAGTCGGTCCAGGTCATCGCGAAGATCCACTTCAAAGATGGCTTCGACTATGGCGCGAGTCTCTCCGGTTCGTATCGTATCGGTGGAGGCTTTGGCGCCGGCCAGCAGCCCGAGAGCGTCGACCAGTATGGATTTGCCGGCGCCGGTTTCCCCGGATAACAGATTGAATCCGGGATTGAAATGGAGTTCCAATTGATCGATCAGAGCGAAATGTCGAACCCTCAGGAAGCGCAGCATACTTGCTGCGTTTATAAGCCATCGCGCTTTTTCATGCAATGCCCAACCGAGGTCTTACTGCAATCATGCTGATTCAATCGCAGGTGGATTTCATTGCGCTTCTGAAAGGGACAGGCCCCATCGCAAGGGTTGTCCTTTTTACACTTCTGGTCTTTTCGATCATGTCGTGGGGCATTATTCTTTCGAAAGTGCTTCTGCTTCGAAAAGTGAGTCGCGAATCGGAAACTTTCTGGAAAATCTTCCGCAAGGGCAAAAACCTTTCGGAAATCGCCATGGCCTGCGAAACGCTTCGATTCACACCTCTGGTTGCCGTATTGAACAGTGCGGTCGATATTCTGCAACCGTCCTCAGTCCACTCCGCAAAAGGCTCTGTCGCGGTGCAGACTTCCGCGAGCCCCGCGACTCTTCAGCGCATGATGCAACGTTCGGCAACGGCCGAACTCACATTGCTGGAATCACGCCTGACGTTTCTGGCCACCACGGCATCGGTCGCTCCGTTCATTGGATTGTTCGGAACGGTATGGGGCGTGCTGACATCGTTTATGGGTTTATCCAATGCGGATACCGCAACGCTGCGGGCCGTGGGTCCGGGCATTGCGGAAGCGCTGATTGCAACGGCATTTGGACTATTTGCCGCCATACCGGCAGTTATTGCCTACAACCAGTTCGTCAACAAAGTTCGTAATATTGCCAGCCAACTTGATGATCTGCAGGCGGAATTACTGGCGATCGCGGAAGGAAACGGCCGCTAATGGCATTCACAACACGGGACGGAAAAACGCATACGGCGCTGTCTGAAATCAACATGGTTCCGTTCATCGATATCGTCCTCGTGTTGCTGATAATCTTTATGGTGACTGCGCCGGTAATTCAGTCCGGTGTGGAGGTGCACGTTCCGAAGACGGAGTTTGTACGTGAAATTGCCGAGGAGCGTCTGGTCGTTTCGATCACCCGGGATGAAACTATTTATCTTCAGAACGAGCCCGTCAATATCCACGAACTGGTAGCGAAGATTCGAGAGAAGAATCCCAAGGCAGCCAGTCCGAGTATTTACGTTCGTGCCGATGCGGACGCGCATGTCGGGGCGTTGCTGCGAATCATGGATAATCTCAAAATCGGAGGCATCGACAACGTCAGCATGGTAACCGAACCTCTCGACAAGAAGGCGAAATGAGGAAGGCTTCCCAAATCATGAGCACCTGGGCTTCGCTCGCGGCTTCAGTCGCGCTTCATCTGACGGCACTTCTCCTTGTGTTTGTTGCGCCTTCTCTTTTTCAGGCTCGAAATGCCACGTGGGGCTCCAGGACAGGTGGCCATGACGGTGTGAATATCAAGATCGTCAGCAACATGTCCGGCCTTGAGCTGCCGACTCCGGTGGTTTCTTCAGACGATGCCGTGCCCAGCGAAAATAAATCCCTCCACAAGAGCGAGCCGGAGCCGAAAGTCAAAGCTCCGGACAAACCCGATCCGGCCACAGTCAAGCTCACATCCAAGACGGCACCCAAAGAAACAAAGGAAACGAAGCAGACGCCACCTGCAAAAACCGCCAGCGCGAATGTTCCCCAGCCTCAGAATCCGCCCAATGCCGTCGCGTATGGACAGGGCGGAGGGAATCCGGCACTTCGATACGGACAGACCGCACCGGGAACAGGTCCGACCGGAGCGGAATTTGCGGGTGACGGGACCTTTGGGGAGAAGTACGCGTTGTACGTGGAATCCATGAAGCGGGCAATTACGAGTGCGTGGCAAGGTGCGGGCACCCTGCAACGCATGCCACGAGTCTATGTGACGTTTACGATTGATGCGAAGGGTCAGGTCAGCGACGTTGCTGTTCAGGATCCATCGCCCAGTGCTTCTGCAATGGAACGGTCAGCGGTGCTCGCGGTCAAGTCCGCAAAATTGCCGCCGCTGCCGCCGGATTATCACGGACCGCCGGTGGCGGTTCGATTCTATTTTGATTATGCGAAATAAAATCACGCGACGAGAGTTTGCATCGTCTCTGCTGCTGGCACCGTTGGGAGCCTCCGTTCTTCGAACGCAACAGATCAATACGGGCACCACGGTTGGAATGAAAGCGGTGAAGATCGCCGTCCCGGAATTCAAACCCAGCACGGTCGATGCGAAGATCAATCAACTTGCAAAAGTGTTTAACGATACGCTGTGGAACGATCTCGATTTCTCGGGGAATCTTGACCTGGCCAGCCGCAGTTACTATCCGATAGGCAATTTTGCAAATCCTGCCGACATTCATCCGGGCGACTGGACGAAGACCGGAGTGGATGCGGCCTACATTACATATGGCAGTGTGGCAATCCCTACTTCAGGACAGATGAGGGGTGCCTTTACCGCCGATCTTCATTTCACCGAGTTGAAATCGAACCAATCCCCTCTGCAGCCGGTGCGATGGAGTGGAGGATTGGACACGGACGAGGCGGCACGCTTCGTCGCGCACAACTGGGCGAATGCGATTCTGGAAAATCTTGGCTTTGGCAAAGGTGTGGCGACGACGAAGATTGCCTACGTTTCCGAACGCAACGGAGCAAAGGAAATCTATGTCATGGACTATGACGGTTATGGGGCTTTCCCACTAACGTCGGTTCGAGACCTTGCTCTGACGCCAGCGTGGTCGCCCGACGGCGAGCACATTGCTTACATGGCATATCGCGGATCGGTGACCAACATCGAGGTGATATCGCGCAATGGCGGAAGCCCGGTCGCCTTCCCTTCACCGGTGGGATTGAATACCACCCCGGCATGGTCACCCGACGGAAAACGAATCGCGTTCGCCAGCAACCGCGACAAGCACAGTACCGCGGATGGTCCGGAAGTCTACGTTGCCAGTTCGAATGGTTCAAACATGATCCGGCTGCTGCCCCGGGCGACTTCGAACGGTATCGACACGTCTCCAGTGTGGAATCCGGCGACGGGTCGCGAGCTGGCATTTGTATCCGATCGAAGTGGTTCGCAGCAGATCTACCGCATCAACGATGACGGAACCAATCTGAGACGCATCATCGACGATGGCGGTGACGCGGAGAATCCGTCATGGTCTCCGACTGGGAATTTCCTGGCGTTTGCCTGGAAGAAGTCGGGCAATTCCCGATTCGACATCTATCTGCATGACCTGGTAACCGGAAGAAATACCCAGCTGACCCAGAATGCAGGGGACAACGAAAAGCCGACATGGTCTCCCGACGGCAAACATATCGCTTTCGAATCCAATCGAACGGGTACGTTGCAGATCTACTCCATGCTGGCGAATGGGAGCAACCCGCAGCAGCTGACACGCAGCGGAATCAACAAGGCGCCGGCATGGTCCGGCTACATTAAGTAAATTTGGAGGTCACTGGAATGAATCGATCACTTTCCTGGCAATCGGCGGCATTTCTTCTTACCGTCATGACATTCGTGTCCGTCGCCTGCAAGAAGACTCCGGCGCCGCCTCCTCCGCCTCCGGCGTCAAACACCACTGGCATTACTCCGCCAACACCTGCACTCCCTGCACCAACGGTTACGCTGCGAGCCGATGCGGCGACCATCACTCGAGGTGGAACCGTGACGCTGACGTGGGAATCCCGCAACTCGGCGACCGTGGATATCCAGCCGGGCATTGGCTCGGTTACACCGCTAGCCAGCGGCACTCGACAGGTGAGTCCGACGTCTTCGGTCACATATCAGGTCACAGCAACTGGCCCCGACGGCAAGACCGCGCAAGACACCGTGCGAATTACCGTCAACGATCCTCCTCCTGCGGTCGCGGCTACCCCGCGCGGTGGGGAGCCGGTGAAGCCTCCGGCAGCGATCAATTTAACTGCACAGCAGCTGTTTGACCGCGACATGCAGCCGATCAATTTCGACTACGATAAGTCCGATATCCGCGAAGACCAGAAGGGAAAGTTGCAGACGGCGACAGCCTACATGAAGGCAAATCCAAATGTGCGAATTACAATCGAGGGGAATACCGACGAACGTGGCAGCGAGGAATATAATCTTGCCCTGGGCGATCGCCGCGCTAATGCGGTGAAACAGTATCTGGCGGCTCAGGGAATCGCCGAGACTCGGCTGAGTTCGGTCAGCTACGGCGAAGAACGCCCCGCGTGCAGCACGCAGACGGAGGCTTGCTTCGAACAGAACCGCCGCGCTGCGTTTCGGATTAATCCGTAAATTGCAGGCGGCGCCAGGAGGTTACGATGAAAATATCCGGTACCATCTTTATAGCCAGCCTCATGGTCATGCTGGTGGCAGGAGGTTCTGCATCCGCGGAAGACAAGGACATTATTCGGCTGCAGTCCGATGTGGTCAATCTTCAGGGAACCATCAAGCTGCTTCAGGAGAGTCTTGACGCCAAGAATGCTGTCATGGCTTCACAGATCGCCAAGATGGCCGATCAGATGAATAACATGTCGTTATCCATGCAGAAGATGTCCGATCAGCTCACGGCAATGAGGACGGAAAACGGCACTGCCAATGCCGCCCTGCTGGCCGGCGTGGGCAAAAGCGTCGCCGACACCCAGTCTGTTCTGGTGCCGGCTCTGACGGAGCTTCGCAGGGGCATCGAAGATCTGAAGCAGGGCCAGCAGCTGCAGGCGAAGGCTCTCTCTGACCAGTTGATCTCTTTGAAATCCGGCAGCGAAGCGCTTCCAACCTGCAAGGATCTCAAACAGGTGGCCGATCGCAGCGCCAACAGCGGTTACTGGGACGATGCTGTCAGCGGCTATCGGGATTTTCTGACCAATCCGTCGTGCGCCAATGATCCCAAGGTGTCGGAGGTGCAATTCAGCGTTGCGGAGTCCTACTTCGGCTGGAAAAAGTTCGATCTGGCCGTTCAGGAGTACGATATTTTCTTGCAGAAGTTTCCCCCAAACGATAAAACTGCAAGTGCCCTTCTGCGAAAAGGCCTCGCCCACGCGGAACTCAAACAAACAACCGACGCACGCGCTGCGCTGACTCGTGTCACGAAAGAGTTCCCTGGCACGGGAGAAGCAGCAAATGCGGCGGCAAAACTAAAGGAACTTGGCACAGCCCCAGCGCCAGCCGCGGCCGGTCGAGGAGCGAGAGGACAGTAATGGGAAAGTCGATCAACAAAGTGATTCTGGTCGGACGGCTTGGCCGCGATCCGGAAATGAAATATACCTCCGGCGGAACACCGTTCTGCCGGTTCTCCATCGCCACCGACGACAACTGGACCGACAAGGGATCCGGCGAAAAACAGGAACGCACCGAGTGGCACAGCATCGTCGTGTGGGACCGCCTGGCTGAAATCTGCAACCAGTATTTGACCAAGGGACGACTGGTCTATATCGAAGGAAGCCTTCAGACCCGCGAATGGGACGACAAGGAAGGCGTGAAACGAAAAACCACCGAAGTTCGTGCTCGCGACATGGTGATGCTGGGCGGCGGCGGCTCTGGAGGCGAAGGCGGCAGCATGCCTTCTCGACCCGATTCCGGAGGCGGGCCATCCGGCTCTTCGGGAGGTGGCGGCAGCGCCATCACGGACGACGACATTCCGTTTTAGAAGGCAAGGGGAGAATTCATCACTGTTCAATTCTCAATTTTCATCCGGGGGCGATATCGTGGAAGCTCACATCGGATGAGAATTGGGAATTGAACATGATGAATTCTCCGATTCAGTTCCCTCGGCTCAGCCCAAGTGCTCGCATCCGCTTATGTAGATTTGTCCGCTCGATATTCAGTAAACGCGCGGCCGCAGAGACATTCCACTCCGTTTGTTCCAGAGCTTCGAAGATGCGTTCTCTCTCGGCTGTTTCGCGGCTGGCCTGAAGCGTCGATCGAAGACTGACATCGGGCTGAAAGCGAATTTCGAGAGGTATGTAGTTCGTACTGAGACGATCGTCCGGTGATAGAATCGCCATTCGCTCAATCGTATTTCGAAGTTCGCGCGCATTACCCGGCCATGCGTACGATTCAAGCGTCGGAAACACCGCATCGTCGATTTGCTTCGGCTTGAAATTATTCCGGTTGCAGAAATCCGCCAGAAAATACTCGGCAAGAGGACGAACGTCTTCCGGCCTGTCCCGCAACGCCGGTACGCGAATCGGCACCACGCTTAACCGGTAGTACAGGTCTTCGCGAAATCGATTCTGCGTGACCATTTCGCTGAGATTGCGATTCGTGGCCGACACCACGCGCACACTTACCCGCACCGTGTGTTCTCCGCCCACGCGTTGAAACTCGCCTTCCTGAAGGACCCGCAACAGTTTGGCCTGCGACGCTTCGTGAAGGTCTCCCACTTCATCCAGGAAAATGGTCCCGCCGTCGGCCAGTTCGAATTTTCCTCTCCGCATCGTGGCGGCGCCGGTAAAGGATCCCTTCTCGTGACCGAAGAGTTCGCTCTCAATCAATTCTGTTGGAATTGCAGCGCAGTTCACTTTCACGAACGGACCATTGGAAAACGGGCTCTCGCGATGGATGTGTGATGCCAGCAGTTCCTTGCCGGTGCCCGATTCGCCCTGGAGCAGAACTCGCGCATCCGAGCGCGCCACACGTGCGGCCTGCTCGACGGCGTGCGCGAACGCGGCACTGGAACCAACCATCTTCGGCCCCTCACCCACAATCTCGCGATATCTTTCGTTTTCCTTCCGAAGACTGGCCTGCTCCAGCGCATTCTTCAGAACCAGCAGCACACGGTCCCTGGCGAGCGGTTTCTCGAGAAAATCAAACGCACCGTTTCGCGTGGCTTCCACGGCATCGGCGATGCTGCCGTGACCCGATATCATGATCACCGGCGCGCGCTGGCCTGTCTGTCGAAGCGACCTGAGAATATCAATTCCGTTACCATCAGGAAGCCGCACATCCAGAAGATAGGCGTCCGCACGCCGCGTCGAATGACGAGCCTCAAAGTCCTGTGCAGAACGATAGATCGACACCGAGTAACCCTCGCGTTCCAGAATCAGCTGCAGAGAGGGGCCGATGTTGGGTTCGTCGTCAACGATAACAATGGACTTTGTCATTTATAAATTTCCTGTGCCTTCAGGCACTGAAAAGCTGGGGACTTCATCAATGTTCAATTCTCAATTGTCATCCCATCCAATAGGAAGAGATGTCTCCTTCCACTCGCATGAGAAATGAGCATTGGTCAGATCCCTTGATTCCTCGGCAAAATAAGGCGGAAAGCGGCTCCTCCCAGTTTTCCGTCAACAAGGAGCAGATCGCCGCCACACACTAACGCATCTTTGCGTGCAATGGAAAGACCGAGTCCCATTCCACGCGCCTTGAATGTGATGGTTGGTTCAAAGATTGTCTTCAGTGCTTCTTCGCTCAGTCCGGGGCCGGAATCGTGTATCTCGATGATAATCTGTCCATCCAGCATATACGACCAGCCGAGAATGCGGCCGTGCGCGCCTATCGCTTCGGCGGCATTCGCCAGGAGATTTGTCAGTATTCCTTTGACTCGATCCTCGTCGGCGCGGACGAGCGGCAGGTTTCGATCCAGATCAATTCTGTATTCGATATCGGGATGGCCGGACTTCAGGAATGAAATTCTTTCTTCCAAAACGGCGTTGATCTCAAACGCAGACAACCGGACTGCCGGCTCCGAGGAAAACTCCGAGAATGCCCGAACCCGCCGCTCCAGGGATTCGATTTCGTTGACGACAATCTGGGCGGCCTGAGCCATAAACGGGCGATCCGCCTCCGGCTGGCGCGCGAGGATCTCTTCCACCGTCAGCCGTATGGGAGTCAGCGAGTTTTTCAGCTCGTGCGCCATCTTCCGCGCCAGGGTCTGCCAGCTTGCGATCTGGGTAAGGTAGACCAGCCGTTCGCGATTCTGTTCGAGTTGCGCGGCCGTGTGGTTGAAGGCGGTGATGGCCTGTCCAATCTCGTCCTCACGGCCAGCAGGTCTGGCTCGGCGAATGGGGATACGCGTCGACAGGTCGCCCGCTGCCAGTCCAGAAAGGCCGGCAGTGAGCTGTTGGATAGGCTGGCTCATCCGAGCGGCAAGGTAGATCAACCACCCAAGAGAAACAATCCAGATGCCGGCGACCAGTACGATCAGCGTGGTGTTCAAACCACGACGCAAGTCTCGGGCTTTGGCCAGGTCCACCAGTTCGCGTGCGTTGCGATACTGAGACGTGATTTCGTCCATGCGAACTTTGCCGAAGCGCTGCGTGTACACCCAGACGCCATCCGGATGACGAACAAAATATTCCAGGTCTTCGCCTCCGGTACCTGCCAGATCGAATCGTTCGCTCTCACCGCTTTCCCAGAAGTCCATCGCAGGTCCCGGCCATCCCGTCCGGTTTGCAATCATCAGCGTCTGATGTTCCACAGCTCCGGACTTGGCATCCTGCTTCAAGTCCTCGCGTGCCTGCTGGTAGTAGTCGAGCGCTGTTTCGTGGAGTGACTCCGACAGCCTGTCGAGCTCTTCAGTCGTCGCATAACTGAGGCTGCGTTCCAGCAGCGACGTCATGATGTATACCGTCGCGACGAGCGGAACGATGGTGGCGGCAAGAAACACGACGATGAGTTTGGTTCGAATCCGGTTCACTTTGATTTTCGAAGCTCGTCCATGCGGAATGGCCCACCCTTCAACATGTCTACGGGCTGAGGTGCCTTGTTCCGTTGGCCAAAGATGTTCACGAGTGTGTCCAGAACGGAATGAGAATCGCTTCGGTCCACGTTCGATTGACGATCTTCCATCTGGTATTCCATAGATATCCAGAATGCGGAAGATGTGGAGATACTGCCAGCCGGGATCGTCAGCGAGTCCAGGCAGAGATCCCGTGCTGCGCTTTCGGAGAGATGGGATGCCGTCCGGTAACCGGGTTCCTGCCGGGACACTTTGTATTTCTCCTCCAGAATGTCGAAGCTGAACACGCAATGATACGTGTATTCGGCAACCGCATCGCCATTTCGCGAATCGCTCACGAGCAGTCGAAATCGATAGATAACGGTTGCTCCATCGTGGAGCCTCACTTGTGCAGCCTGGGAAATAAAGCGCAGGTCGTGCGCTTCGATGTGAAGTTGTTCCCCGTTTAGACGAACCTTCAGCGGTTCGGCACGAGCCGTCGCCGGATACAGGCTGAGCAGCGACACCAAAGCCGCCCAAGTCATGATGGTGGTGGCGCGCATTAGCAGTACATCAGTCGAAACGAACGAGGAAGGTTACTCCGCAGTCTGAGGAGCACCCGATTGGAACTGCAAGTTTCAACGGCCCCAGAAACACGCCGAAGGAACTTCTGTTTGTAGCGTCTTCCCCGCTATTCCAGATGGAGCCGTTGTCCATGAATACACCGAAGAATTTGTAGGACCATTCCGTCGAGAAGTGAAATACTCGATCACCACCAATTGGATCGATGTCGTACTTGTTCCATCCTCGAAGTGTTTGCGTGTTGCCCAGTGAAAATCGTTCGAAGAGCGGAGCATTCCCGGTAATCCTTCCGGCTTGATAGAGGAACTTGAATTTGTTCTTTCCAAATCGTCCTTCGTAACCTCCATCCCAGAAGTGGCGCGTATAAACGAAATCACTGTCCAGGGTTCGCGTGCCGGTTCGGATTTCATAGCCGCTGGTGAGCTCATGCGTTCCGGTTCCATGCTTCAAGGTCGGGCTTTTGTAAACCAGCGACGCCGTGGCTTCATGAGCGGATACCCAATGTTCCGTTGGAAGCATCATCTCCAGTTCCGTAAAGTTCGCTCCGGCTGTTGCATAGAGCGATCGATTGAACGCAATTGCGACGGAGGGTTCAATCGCCTGACGGGATCGATAGGCTCCGGTCATTTCCGGCGACAAAAGAAGATTGTCGAGCGTTTGAGATTTCCAGAGCATTCCGAAGGTTTCGAACCGAACCTTTGCGCCGAAATGCGGGCTTCCCAGCATTCGAGCTTCATAGCCTGTTGTATAGCCTTTGTACCGTTCGATGAGGGAGTCCCCGTCGGTTCCCATTCCGAGGGTGATGCCCTTGAAGATCGTCCCATCCACAAAGGCACTGATTCCCTGCTGGGGATGGTAGGCGCCGACTTCCGGAAGTGTACGCTCCGGTATCCACGGGATGAGTTTCGCCTCATACACCACTGTTGCCGTATCCGGCTTCGTTCCCTTCCGAATATCTTCTTTGACCTCGTAGCGATGCTTGAGTTCTGTGTCGAGTTTTTCCTTCAAATGGTCGGCTTCCAGGTGATCGACGCGCTTTCCCACCATCATCTGAATTTCGGAGTCCAAAGCATCGCTGTATGCGGATCGAGTGACTCCCTTCACCTGCGCGGATTCCACAATATCGGTGTCTTTAGCGCCATTACCTACATTGATCCCGTTTCCATTGATGTCGATCTTGTTGCCGAGCGTGACGCGGAGTAACCAGGGCATCTTCTTTGCTTCAAAGATCAGTTTCACCTGACCCGGTTGAGAGCCGCGTTCAATCTTGTCGGATACCGTGTACTTCCCTTTCAGCATGGGTTCGGTACGCAGACGACTTCGAATATCGTCAACCTTCATCTGGTCCAGCATCAGTCCAATCATGTTCTGAATTTCGTCGTGGAGCGCTGAGCTGTACTGATCCTGAGTCACTCCTTTCACCTCCACCGATTCGACGATGTACTGGGAGTTCACGTTGCTTTCGGCCGATGCGGTTCCCGGTGCCTTCGGTGCCATGACAAAGACCAGCCGGACGAGGCCGGGATCCGATTCGGGAATGTTCCTTGTCGCGACGACATAGTCCGGAAGCTCGCTTTCGATACGGCGAAGAATGGGGTCGACGATTGCCGGGTCATACCGTTGGCCGACGAGTTTCTGCATGGCGTCTCGCAGGTCCGTGCTCAGCGCCTGGTCAGAAGCACCCGCGATTTCGATTTTGGAAATCGTCGGCACGATCTGGCCGTTCACCAGCACTGGGATCATCAGAATTAGTGAAAGGAAGAGTGTCTTCATCATGGAGTTCGGATATGCACGCGCCGCGCCATTATATAAAGTGCTGGATTTGCAGGAAGGACGGAATTCAAACCGTGCCGGAATTTCACAGGTGTGCAGGAGAGCTAACGGGACTTGCGGAGATCCGGAAGGTTGAAAGGTCCGCCCATAAGTGTTCCGCGAGATTCTTCACGCTGGGCCTTTCTGCTGAAGACATCGATCAGCTGTCCAATCAGGGACTCTCCGGATTCTGTCGTTGCAGGCTTTGGCTCGATGGTCTGGTATTCCATCGTTACCCAGAACGACTGATCCGACGCCAGTCCTGTCGTGGACAACGCGATCGAGTCGAGGCACCACAACTGCGCTGCGCTTTCCGAAAGATGAGTAATGGAACGGGGATTGGGTTCAATGCGGCTGACTGCAAATTTTTCCTCAAAGATGTCGTAGCTGATCACGAAGCGATACGAGGTAACAGTCGTCGGCTTGGAATATCGATTCGGAGTGATTCCAATCTTGAATAAGTAGTTCACCGCAATTCCATTGTGAAGCCGCTGCAGGACTTCACTTCCGAGGAAATGCAGTTGAGGAGCAGCCACACGAAGCTGGTCGCCATCCAGCTTTACAGCGACCGTCTGCGCAGACAATAGCGCCGGCCACAGCAGCATTGAAAGGATCAGGCAGGCAAGCCCGATGTAGAAGCGGATGCCAGTCGTTTTCAAATATTGCCACCAAGCGTAAAAATTGGATGAACATTGTTCTTTTGCAGGGGAATCCCGATTCCAGGCCTGGCCGCGTTCAAGATAATTCGCATTGCGACTGGAGCGTGGAGAATATTACCTAACAAGAGATTCGCACCAATGGCGTTGTGCAGAACTCGCGATTGACCGTCATTCCAGAGGGAACCGGATTCAAACTGCGTAGAAAAATACCTGTTCGTGTAGGTCACTGCTCCATAAGCCATTCGGCTGGCGCCCAGCGGAGAAATATCGTACTTGTTCCAGCCGACCAGAGTACTGGTGCTTCCCAGGGAGAATCGTTCGAACATCGGAGCAGTACCTGTAATGCGGCCGAGTTGGACGTTGAAGTCGAGTTGATGCCCATCTGGGGTGAACTTAGTTCCCGGGTCCGGCTTCTTAAGTTTGAATTCGTAATTCTGATCGAATAGATGACGCGTGAATGATGCAGATCCGCCGAGGGTGTCTCCAGCCACGCGAATGTCATAGCTTCCGGACAGTTGATGCTTTTGTGAAGATGAAAGATAAAACTTGTAGTCGGCGTTTCCGTTGGCCGTGCGGACCGATTCGAAATGCGATGTCGGAACCTGCATCTGCAGCTGCGAAGCAGTAACGCCCAGAGTGATGTGAAACTCACGTATGATTGTAATCTTTGCCGATGGTTCGATCGTGTCCCGGAGCCTGTAGAGATCCGCACTCGTACCGGATGCTGAAGCGGCCTGCAATGTTCCCGGACTCCATTGAGCCCGGAAACTGGAGTATTCCGCGTTGAATCGAACACGTTTGTATTCCGTCCATGCCCCGTACTTGTATCCCGCGTATCTCTCCGTCAGTGTACTGGCGTCGTTGACGCCATCCACCTTGACGCCGACGAAATCATAAAATGTGTATGAAACCGTGCCTCTTCCGCTGAATTTCTGACGCGAGTGATATCCGCCCGATCCGCTGAAGTTGATGCTGGTCTGGCTGACGGATTCGTAGACGATTCGAACATGCTGAGGATCGCTTCCGCGCTCCACCGAACGCCGGGCGTGCGAACCCTTGATTTCGGCCGCCATTCGTTCCCGCAGCTGGTCGGCTGCGGCATCGTCAACGGGATGCCCGACCATTCTTTGCATGTCGGCCCACAGACTTTCGCTGAACTTGGACTTATCGATACCCTTGAGTTCCACCGATTCGACGATGTATTTCGCATTGATGTTGTGGGCAACTGCAAATACCAGTCGCACTCGATCGGATTGCGTGCCTGGCGCCGTCGTCGAAGTGACCACGTAATCGGGAAGCTCCGTATGGATGCGCTCCGCAATCTCGGCTGCAGTCTTTTCGTCGTAGGATTGCCCAACCAGCTTCTGTAGGTCGCTCCGCAACACCACGCTGAGGGTGTCTTCAGAGACTCCGGAAATTTCAGTTTTTTCGATGGTCGGTGGAGTCTGGCCGGATGCAATCGAGCAGGCAACCAGCAGGATGCAGAAAAGAGCGGTCACTCGTATTTTCATGCGTTGCCTTTAGCACGTGTGCAGCCGAAGCTAAAGCGATCATTCTTCTTGTATAGAAATCCTGGTGTGTGCCTGATCGTCACAGGTGTGCAAACAAAAATCCCTCTCCCGACGGGAGAGGGGTGGCACGTCAGCCCGCGGCTGCCGCGACGGGTGAGGGGGACAACTTTTCTTCTGTGTTCCTAACCGTCGCGAGCTGTGCGAATCAGACCTTCCATGTGATTGAGATAATTTTCGAGTGCCCGTTTTCCCAGACTCGTAAGTTTGTAAGTCGTCTTCGGCACCCTCCCCTCAAACTGCTTCTCGCAGAGCACGTACTCACTCTCTTCGAGCTTCCGTGCATGCACGCTCAGATTTCCATCCGTCGTCTTCAACAGATCCTTCAGTTCATTAAACGACATGGATTCGTTCACCGCCAGCGCGCTGACGATCCCCAACCGGACCGGCTCATGAATCACGCGATCCAGCTGCGTCGGGCTCTTCGGTGCCCGCGATCGCGGGGCAACCCCCGGCCGAATGGCATGAACCTCCAACTTGTTTTGCTTAGCCACCGTACCTCCTTGCGATCACGCCACCAAACACAATGTGCATAATTCCAAAACCCATTCCCATCGAAAAATTAGCCCACTCTCCGCCCAATGCCAGCGCAATGACTCCCAGCACCATAAAACAAATTCCCATCACGGGCACCAGACGAACCGAGTTGGTACCTCCGGCAACGACGGCGACGCCATAGAGCATCAGCCACATGCCCGGCAGCAACGAGTAAATTCCGTAGCGATACAGCACCGTTGTCAGTACAACGGCGGCAAACATAGCCGGCAACAGGCTCAAGGCAAATATGCGGCCGGGCCCCTTCAGAAAAACTCGCGCGGTTTTCGCCTTGCGGATAAGAGCCCAGCAGCCAATCGCGAAGGCGAGAACCGCTTCACCCATCCATACGGCAAACCAGACTTCTCGCGTTGGCACTCGCGCCGCAACAACTGCGGCGGCCAGGGCCGTCCCCCCCATGAAGACTCCACCCCAACCTGGCACGGCCGTAAACGATCCAGCCCTTTCCATGGTTTCGCGGATGTAGCGAAGGTTTTCGCTCGCATGATCGTTGATGGACAATATCCGCGGCCGGCTCATGCAACGAGATTAAAGCGGCTGCGCTCCAAGTTCAAGTTCTTTGCATGGCAAAGACGCTTTTGTGGCGCCCCTTGCCGTTTTGGTTCCCGCTTTCCGCGCCGATCGGAGTCAAAGCGCCCACTCAACTATTCATCGTCTTGCCTGATCCTGGAGCGTGCCAATTATTATGGTCGTCTGAAAACCCCTGTTGCGATCCACCCACCCTTCAAATTGACTCAGGTTCGGCCCTGGCGTAGATTTCTGGACCTTATGATTATTCTTTCAAAGCTCCTCCTTGTTGTATCACTCACTGGTTTGTTGCAATGCTCCGGGAAATTTCGGAAGGCGAGCCGCGCATTCGATGAACGAGCGCTTGCCTCGTTGAAGGAGATGATGTCGATTACCGAAAGTATGGGATACCCTTCTCAACTAGCCCCGATATTGATCCTTCTCGGCGCGCTGTTCTTCGTTCTTGCTGGCGCCCACTAATCGATAGCTTGCCGACGAACGACAGGTTCTCCGGAATTGAAAGAAGTTCTAACGCATCTGCTACAGGATTAGGCACTCGCTCCAAGTCGTATAAGTAATAACTTTGGTCGAGAAGGGGAACGATGGGTCCGCAAGCATCTTGCCGGAGCCGATCGTTCAGCACATCGACGTCCCCAAATCGAATCGATTTCACATAAGAAGCCAATCCGACGATCCGCTGGTTAACGTGATTGGAACGAATCCGCGATCCATCGCAGGATTACGAACGATACGGAGTGCCCATACGAGTTGAAGAAGGAAAGAAGCTGTCGTTGGATCTGACCGCAATACCATAGGGGAAGTACGCTCCGTGAATGGACATCCCTGGGTTTCAAAACAACAGAAAGTCCGTGTTCAGTGTGAATTGAAGATGCTCAGGATTCTTTTTTCTGTTTGGATTTGGGAAATGCCACACCGTTTCCCCTGCCCTGTTCGGGGATCCGCTGCGGGTCCACACCAGCAAGTTCGCACAATTCCGCGAACGCGGCATTGCGATCACTATCCGGTGTGCCTTCTCCAAGACGAAGGAATAAAGGACGAAGTTTCCAGTCGAACTCCTCGTCGGTGATGCCTGCGAGAAAACAAATCATGCCCGCAAAATTAGCGGCGACACCTCGCCGGTCGCGTACACCGCGCAAAAGTGCGGCATTCGACATTGGGCCGGCATGTTGTGAAGCGAGCAGGAGAGCGGTGGTCATGCCCGCAATACCATCGATGTCGTCCAGAACGTGTGCAAGCTGAACGTCGGGTACATTTCCGGACATTTTCCCCATATCGATCAGCGCTCTCAGCGCGTCGGCGCGCTCGTCAATCGATCCCGTCGCCAGCAGATCGCGAAGCCTATCGAAAGACTCCCGACTACCGTGGAGTTTGAGGATCTCCATGTCGCGCCAGTCGAGATTTCCCCGCGCACGCAGCTCCTGCGCAACGTTATCTTTTTCTTCCGATGTCATCTCTGCGTATGCGTCGAGGTCGTAACTGGTTCCGTCGTGCCACTCGTCGTATCCGATCTTTTTGCTTTTCTGGAACCTTTCGTAGGCTTCCGAACTTGCCACGGCCATCACCTCCCCGGACAGGTTACATGATTTCGCCAAGTTCAAAGGAGGAG
>Ga0163163_10000779_pt1 | contig 27070 bp, 22 predicted proteins | sample S65metaG_FD_119766 | JGI IMG/M metagenome (GOLD analysis project Ga0163163, IMG submission 119766) | Switchgrass rhizosphere microbial communities from Kellogg Biological Station, Michigan, USA - S6-5 metaG | ecosystem: Host-associated > Plants > Roots > Rhizosphere > Soil | place: USA...
CTTTGCAATTGGAGCATGAGAGAAATGCAGTCAGCCTGCAGAGTGGAAAGTTCTTCCCGCGTAGCCGGCTCGCGCATGGACAGCAGCCGCAACGCCGAGATTACTTGTTTTGGAGTTGTGGGACTCTCAAACATTTCTGTGCAGCCTAACGACAAGTAGAACCCCAAACCGGGGTGTTGCGCCTAGTGTTCATGCGCGCAGAGTCGCACGTCAAGGACTTTTCCTACAAAGAATCACCACCTTGGCCGACACCCGTGACACCGGCTTGCGTCGAACATGTTGCGCAACGCTTTAGAAGTGAGGGGCGTATGAAGTACGGGCATATCAACGCGGGCGTAAACAGTGTTGCCGGGGACTCGGAATGGGCGCGCTTGTTGGACGCCATTCGGCGCAAATTGCGGGTCAGGCATTACAGTTTGCGTACCGAACAGGCTTATTTGGCTTGGGTCCGCCGGTTCATATTCGCCAGCGGCCGCCGTCACCCGCGGCATCTCGGCGGCAATGAGGTCGAGGCGTTTTTGAGCCGACTTGCCAGCGAGCACGACGTCGCCGCCGGAACACAGAACCAGGCGCTTTCGGCGCTGCTGTTCCTGTATCGGGAAGTGCTCGAAACCGATCTGCCATGGATGACCAACATCGTGCGCGCAAAGCGGCCGCGCCGGGCGCCGGTGGTGTTGTCGCGCGACGAGGTGCGCCGGCTGTTGGCGATGCTGCACGGTCAGGCGTGGCTGATGGGGAGCCTTCTGTATGGATCGGGCATGCGGCTCATGGAGTGTCTGCGATTGCGCGTCAAGGATGTGGATTTCGAACGCAACGATATCATCGTGCGCAACGGCAAAGGCGGGAAGGATCGGCACACGGTATTGCCGCGGACACTGGTCGAGCCGCTGCAGCGCGAAGTGGAGCGCACCCGTATGCTGCACGAGATGGACAGCGCGGCTGGTTGCGCCGAGGTCTGGTTGCCCCACGCTCTGGCGCGCAAATATCCGAATGCTGCTCGCGAACTCGGCTGGCAATACGTGTTTGCGGCCGCGCAGCGCTCGGTCGATCCGCGCACCGGCCGTATGCATCGTCATCATGTCGACGACGCTGTCCTCACGCGCGCACTCAAGACCGCGCGCCAGCGCGCCGGCATCCTCAAGCCGCTGTCCGCCCATACTTTGCGTCACTCATTCGCCACGCATCTGCTCGAATCCGGTGCCGACATCCGCACCGTCCAGGAACTGCTCGGCCACAAGGATGTTTCGACCACGCAGATCTATACGCACGTGCTCAATCGCGGTCCGGGCGGTGTGTTGAGCCCGCTGGATCGTCCCGGCGGGGTGTCAGAACTGCGCGCAGACTACGTTGTGTTCGTGCAGCACCGACTGCTGCTGGAAACGGTCGCGGTAGCGTGCGGCGACGTCGCGCACGGTGCGCGCGATCTGCTCGGTGTCGGCGTGCACGATGACGACGATGCGGCTGCGCTCGCCGCGGGTTTCGCCGTCGGCTCCGCGCCAGTTGCCGCGTGCATCGAGCACGCTGAACCCTTGAGCAAACGCGGGCGTTAGCACATCGTGCTCGAATTGCCGCCAGGCGGCATCGTCGACTTCGCCGCCGGCGTGGATCGCCGCGCCGAAATACAACGTATCGCGCACGAGCAGGTGCTCATCGAGCCGGCAGGCGAGCACGTGTTCGCGGCGCCAATCGAGGTTGCATCCTCCGAGCAGCAGCGCGGCCGTGAGGGCAAACGTCGCGCGCGCATTCACCGCAGATTCGTCTCGAACTGCCGGTAGATGCGCTTGTACTCGTCCAGCCATGAATCCGCATTCGTGAAGCTGTGACGATCGAGCGGATAGGGCGAGATCGTGAAATTGTCCTTGTGCAATTCGATCAGTTTTTCGTAGAGGCGCATCGAATCCTCGAACAGGACGTTGTCGTCCATCACGCCGTGGCAGATCAGCAGTGGATCGCGCAAGCCGCCGGCGAATTCGATCGGCGACGAACGCGCGTACGCGATCGGATCGAGTTGCGGCGTGTTGAGGATTTTCGAGGTGTAGTCGTGATCGTACTGCGTCCAGTCGGTGACCGGGCGCAACGCGGCGCCAGCGGCGAATTCGCCGGGTGCGCGGAACAGCGCCATCAGCGTCATGAAACCGCCGTACGAGCCGCCGTAGATGCCGACACGTTTCGCATCGACGTTGTGGTTGTGCACGAGCCACTGCTTGCCGTCGAGCAGGTCTTCGAGCTCCGGATGACCCATCTGCCGATAGATCGCTGTGCGCCAGTCGCGGCCATAGCCTTCCGATGCGCGGTAATCCATGTCGAGCACGACGTAGCCGTGCTGCAGCAGCAGGTTGTGAAACATCTGCTCGCGAAAGTAATACGGAAACTTCGCATGCACGTTCTGTATGTAGCCGGCGCCGTGCACGAACATCACGGCCGGATGCGTGGCGGATTTGTCCAGATTTGCCGGCTTGTACAACTTCGCGTAAATCGCGCCTTTGAAATGCGTCGATGGCACCTGCACGATTTCCGGCGGCGTCCACTGCAGCGCCTTGTAGGGCGAGGTGATCGTGTCGGTGATTTCGCGCGCCGGGGCGCTGCTGTCGGCGGTGACGATCGCCAGTTGCGGCGGCAGATAGCTCGAGGAATGCGCGACGAGCAGTTTCGTGCCGTCGTGCGCGACGTTGAACGTCTCCACACCCTGGTACGACGTCAGGCGCTGCAGTTCGCCGCCGTTCGCGGCGACCCGATAGACGTCGTAAGAGCCCGGCGCCTGGGCGTTGGCGATCACGTAGAACCAGCGGCCGTCGGCAGAAAGCTGTGGCGAGCCGACTTCGAATTTGCCATGCGTCAGCGCCTGGGCCTTGGCGCTGAGCGATTTTGTGTACAAATGCGCATTGCCGGTTTCCTCGGAGACGTACCACAGCGTGCGCCCGTCGTTCGCCCAGCCGAATTCATTGAAATTCCAGTTCACCCAGGCATCGTCATGCAGCCGATGCTGTGGCACGAGCACGCGTTTGCCGGAGTCGATGCTGGCAATCCAGCGGTCCTTGTTGTCGTTCGCGAGCAATTGCACCGCTGCGTGCGTGCCGTCACGCGCGAACACGATGGCGTTGACCTGCACGTCGCGCGCTTTTGGGGCTTCGGCTCCTTCACCGCGCTTGCGCGGTGGCGGCGGCGGCGAAGGATTCCTCACCTTCGCATTCTCCTCGCGCACGCTTTTCAGCACGTCCTCGCGAATGCCGGGCAGATCATCCAGGCCGAGCTTCGAGATGGTGTGTGCGCGCAGGTCGAACAGCCAAAGCGTATGCGGCGTCCCGTTGTTGCGGCCGACGCGGGTGCGCTCGTCCTCGAACTCCTCGTAGCCGGACTCGGTCACATAGCGCGTGAGCTTGCCTTTCTTGCCGGCTTCGAAGCTCTTCGGCGAGGTGACGGCGAGCAGCCAGTTCGCGTCCGGCGACAACGCCGTATCGACGATCTGCACGTCGTCGCCGAGATAGAACGGCAGTGGCGTGCGCGTGCCATCGCCGCGTTGCAACGCTTCGTTGTGCTCGCGTTCGGCACGCTTGTCGTCGCGGCTGCGCTTGAGCGTGGCGAACAGATGCAGCTGCAGATCACGCAGATCGTCCGCCTTGCCATCGTCGGGATCCTTTTCGGTTTTCAGGATTGCTGCCGGCGTTGTCACGCCGAGGTCCAGATCGTACGCGAACCAGTCGTTGCTGCTGCGGAAACTCAAAATTCGGCCATCGGGCGAGAACTGCGGCGCAGATTCTTCCTGCGGCGTGCGCGTGACCTGCAGCAGCACGCTGCTCTTGAGGTCACGCACGAAGACATCGCCGTTGCGCACGAACGCGGCGCGCGCATGCGCGTCGTCGTACGCGCTGTGATTGCCGTCGGCATCGGCCATCGCTGCCGCGTCGATGATGGAGTCCTTGCCATCACGCAGATCGACGCAATGCAGATCCTTCAGCGGCGCGCCGTTGCGTTTGAGTTCGTAATAGACGCTGCGGCCGTCGCTGCCGAAATACGGCGCAATTCCCGGATGCCCGGGCAGACTGATCTGGCCGGCGATCCAGTCCGGATCGGCCATGATCTGTTCCAGCGTGAGCGGCGCCTGCTGCGCGGAAGCGGCGGCGGTAAGCAAGGCAAGCGTGGCGGTAACGACGATGCGCGACACGGAGGATTCCTGCGGGGTAAAGCGCGCAGCATAACCGAGCATCGCGAGCGAGCAATCTGCCGAAAGTAGCAGCGGGCGCGAGCAATACGCAGACTGGGGCCGAGCATCGCGAAGCCCAGCGATCCGACGCGATGCCGCTGGGCCTGGAGCCCGGCCTACGCGGGCGGCCATTGCACTACACTACCCGCCGATCGTCCTGCGGAGTCTCGCCCGTGAATTACCGTTCCACGATATTCGGTCTTTTCGTAGTCTGCGGCGCGGTGCTCGCCGCGTCGCCAAGCAAGCCACCCGCCACGCCGGTCCAGGACGTCATCGATACCTACCACGGCACGCAGATCCACGATCCTTATCGCTGGCTCGAAGAGGCCGACGCCGCGCCGGTCAAGCAATGGATCGATGCGCAGAACACCTACACTGAAGGCGTGATGGGCGCCTTCAAGGATGCCAAGGCGATCGCCGAACGCGTCGGTGCACTGGCGCTGACTTCCACGCAGCGTAACGCGCCGGAGATCGTCGGCGACACCTTGTTCTATGTGCGCCAGACGCCGCCGCAGCCGCAGCCGGTGCTCGTCGCCGAACATTGGCCGCAGGGCGAAGCGAAAGTCCTGGTCGATACCAACAGCGATGCCAACGGTGCAGCGATCACGAATTTCTGGCCGTCTCCGGACGGCAAGCGCGTCGCCTACGGCACGGCCGCCGGCGGCGGCGAGGAGACGACGATTCAGTTCATCGACGTTGCCGACGGCAAGCTCGCCGCGGATGCGCTTCCCTATGCCGGCGGCGGCACGACGCCGCAGGCGCTGATCTGGGACGCCGACGGCAAAGGTGTGACCTACGTGCGTCTGCCGCTGCCGGATACGGTCACGGCGGACAAGACGCAATTCAACGCAGCACTGTTTCATCACAGCTTCGGCACACCGGCGAATGCCGACACGCTCGCGTTCGGCAAGGGTCTGTCGCCGGTGGCCGAGTACACGCTGATGACGTCGGCCAGTGCCAAATCGGCCGCGGCGTTCGTGCATTATGGCGACGGCAATCCGGATGCGCTGTATCTGCGCACGGGCAGCGAATGGAAACCGGCACTCGGCACCCAGGCCAACATCCGCGCCGCAGCCAGCGTCAATAACGCCGCAGTCTGGGACGGCGAGCGCTTGCTCGTGATCGCCTACGAATACGCGCCGCGCGGCAAACTGGTCGCGGTCGACGCCGACGGCAAATCCCGCGTGCTCGTCGCGCAAGGCGAGTGGGCGCTGAATGGCGTCGCGCCGATCAAGGACGGTTTTCTGATTACGCAGGTGAACGGTCCGGACTGGCGCGTGCAGCAATACAAGGCGGACGGCCAGCTCGTGCGTACCGTGCCGCTGCCGCAAACCGGCATCGGTATCGGCGCGATCGCCAGCACAACCCAATCGCCACAGGCGCTGATCAGCTATTCGGGTTGGTCGACGCCGACGCGCTGGGCGCAATACGACTCCGGCAGCGGCACGCTCAAGACCGTGTTCGAGGTCAGCGCCGCGGCGGATTATTCGAAACTGAAAACCTGGCGCCTCGATGCTACGTCAGCCGATGGCACCAAGGTCCCGGTCACCGTCGTCGCACTCGGCGACGCCAAACCGGACGGCAAACGTCCGCTGATTCTTTCCGCTTACGGCGGCTACGGCATCACCCAGAGCCCGCGTTTCGCCGGCGCGAATCTGGCCTGGCTCGAGCGCGGCGGGGTGTACGCGCTGGCGAATATCCGCGGCGGCGGCGAATTCGGCGAGGGCTGGCATGCGGACGGGATGCTCGCGAAGAAACAGCATTGCTTCGATGATCTGCATGCCGCGGCGCAAGAGTTGGTCAAGGCCAAATGGACCGACAGCGCGCATCTGGGGATTCTCGGCGGTTCCAACGGCGGCTTGTTGATGGGCGCGGCGCTGACGCAGCATCCGGGCGATTATCGCGCGGTCGTCAGCTTCGTCGGCGTCTACGACATGTTGCGATCGGAGTTGTGGCCGAACGGCGCGTACAACGTCAGCGAGTACGGCACCGTTGCCAATAAGGCCGATTTCGACTGGCTGCGCGCGTACTCGCCATTGCACAACATCAAACCGGATACGGCCTATCCGGCCGTGTTGCTGATCACCGGCGTCAACGATCCGCGCGTGGCGCCGTGGCAGTCGCGCAAGTTCGCTGCGGCGCTGCAGTCAGCGAACAAGTCGCCGCATCCGATCGTGCTGCTCACGCGCATGAACGAAGGTCACGGCGTGACCGCCTCGTTCAGCCAGCGCGTCGGCAATACCGGAGTGGCGCTTGGCTTCTTCGCCGAGCAACTCGGTTTGGGCCCCGCGCCGAAAACCCCAATGGACAAGACCCGTGCTGCTGCCCTGCATTGAACACGAAACCGCGGCAAACCCCCGCCACGCGGTGATCTGGCTGCACGGACTCGGTGCCGACGGCAACGATTTCGCGCCGATCGTGCCGGAACTCGTCGATCCGCAATGGCCGCCGCTGCGTTTCGTGTTTCCGCATGCGCCGGTGCGGCCGATCACGATCAATGGCGGCATGCAGATGCGTGCCTGGTATGACATCTCCGGAATGGAGATCGCTCAGCGCCAGGACGAAGCCGGGATTCGCACATCCGTCGCGCAGGTCGGCGAGCTGATTGATCGCGAGATCGCACGCGGCGTACCAACCTCGAACATTGTGCTCGCCGGATTTTCCCAGGGCGGTGCGATCGTGCTCAGCGCCGGCATACGTCACGCGCAGCGGCTCGGCGGCATCGCCGCCTTGTCGACGTATCTGCCGATGGCGGAGAAAACCGATGCCGAAGCCAGTGTCGCCAATCGCGCGCTGCCGATCTTCATGGCGCACGGCATGCTCGATCCGACGATCTCGCACGCGCTCGGCGAGATGAGCCGCGATTATCTGCAGCAACGCGGCTATGCGATCGATTGGCACCCTTATCCGATGGCGCATCAGGTGTGCGTGGAGGAGATCGCCGATCTGCGCCACTGGATATCGGCGCGGCTGGCGTAACCTGTGACTCCATCGAGCGACGAACGCCCGCACTGGCTGCCGGATTTCTGCAGCCTGCCGGTGCTGTTCGCGGTGATGGTGGTGGCCGAGCTGCTCGCGCTGGTCGTGCTGATTGCGCCGAGCGATGAAACCCGGCCGCTGCTGCCGCGGCTGGCCACGGCCAGTCTGTTCGTGCAGTGGCTCGCGCTGGTGTGCGCGGTGTGTCTGTGCAAGCTGCGGCCGTGGTTGCGCCGGCTCACGCCATGGTTCGGCATCGCTGCAACGTACACGCTGATGCTCACCGTGACCGTGCTCGGCAGTGCACTCGTGTTCGAGCTCGATCACCAGCTGGGCTTGGGCCTGACTTTGCCCACACAATTCGAAGCGCGTTTCATCTGGCGCAGTGCGGCGCTATGCGCGCTGATCGCGGCCGCGCTGTTGCGCTACTTCTTCGTGCTGCAGCAATGGCGCGCACGCGTGCGTGCGGAAGCGAAGGCGCGCTTCGACGCGCTGCAGGCGCGCATCCGTCCGCATTTCCTGTTCAACAGCATGAACACGATCGCGAGCCTGATCCGCGTGCGTCCCGCCGAAGCCGAGACCGCCGTGGAAAATCTTTCCGACCTGTTCCGCGCGGCACTCGGCAACGATGCCGCGGCGCAGAGCACGCTCGGCGAGGAACTGGATCTGGTGCGGCGCTATCTCGCCATCGAAAAGCTGCGTCTGGGTGAGCGTCTGCAACTGCAAATGGAGGTGGCCGAACTACCCGCCGACATGCTGCTGCCGCCGCTGCTGCTGCAGCCCTTGGTCGAGAACGCGATCTACCATGGCGTGCAGCAGTTACCGCAAGGGGGCACGGTGGCAATTCGCGGGCATTGCGACGGCAAGACCGTTGTGATCGAAATCCGCAACCCGTGTCCGCCGCAGCGCGCCGCCACGCGTCACGGTGTGGCGCTGGCCAACACGCGCGCGCGCATCGAGTACCATTTTGGTGCGCGCGGAAAATTGACGGTCGAGTCAGGCGCCGAAGAATTCGTTTGCATGGTAACGTTGCCGTATGAAGGTCCTGGTCGTTGATGACGAACCGCTGGCGCGCGAGCGCCTCGCCGCGCTCGTGCGCGAATGCGCGGGCGCGGAAGTCGTTGCCGAGGCGGGCGACGGTCGCGCTGCACTGGAAGCTGCCGCACGTTTGCACCCGGATATCGTTCTGCTCGATATCCGCATGCCGCTGATGGACGGCCTGGAAGCGGCGCGCCATCTGGCTACGTTCGAGCATCCGCCGGCGGTGATTTTCTGCACCGCCTACGATGAACATGCACTCGCCGCGTTCGATGCCGGCGCGGTCGATTACCTGGTCAAGCCGGTGCGCCTGGAACGCCTGCGCGGTGCGCTCGAACGCGCCCGTCGTTTCGGCGCCGTGCAATTGGACCAGATGCGCTCGGCAGCAGGCGCGCCGGCGCAGCGCGGGCACCTGTGTGCGCGCGTGCGCGGCAACCTGGTGCTCGTGGCGATCAGCGATATTCACTATCTGCTGGCCGAGGACAAGTACGTCGTCGTGCACCATGCCAAGGGCGAGGTGCTGATCGAGGAAGCCTTGAAAGCGCTCGAGGAAGAGTTCGCCGACCGCTTCGTGCGCATCCATCGCAATTGCCTCGTCGCGCGCCATCGTCTGACCGGGTTGACGCGCGCCGCCGACGGCGCGATCTACGCGCAACTGGAGGGCAGCACCGCGACGCTGGAAGTGAGCCGGCGCAATCTGCCGGGACTGCGCAAGCTGGTACGCAGTTTGTGACGACGCCGTTGCGCATCGCTACGCGCCAGAGCGCGCTCGCGTTGTGGCAGGCCGAACACGTAGCCGCGTTGCTGCGCGCGGCGCATCCGCATCTCACGATCGAACTCGTACCGATGACGACGCGGGGCGACCAGATCACCGACCGCTCGCTCGCGGCGATCGGCGGCAAAGGTCTGTTCCTCAAGGAACTCGAAGTTGCAATCGCGCAGCGCCGCGCCGATATCGCCGTGCATTCGTTCAAGGATGTGCCGATGGAACTCGACGCCGGCTTCGCGATCGGTGCCGTGCTCGAGCGCGCCGATGCCGCCGACGCGTTCGTGTCGGCAAAGTACGCGCGCCTTGATGCGCTGCCGCCCGCTGCGCGGGTCGGTACATCCTCGCTACGCCGGCAGGCTCAGCTGCGCGCGTTGCGTCCGGATCTAGAGCTGCTCGATCTGCGCGGCAACGTCAACACGCGGCTGGCGAAACTCGATGCCGGCGATTACGAGGCAATCGTGCTCGCTTGTGCAGGCCTGGAGCGTCTCGGTTTCGCTGCGCGCATCCGCCACCGCCTGTCGCCGCCGGGCTGGCTGTCCGCAGCGGCGCAAGGCGCAATCGCGATCGAACACCGCGACGGCGACACGCGTATTGCCGAGCTGCTCCAGCCATTGCACGATGCCGATACGGCGCTGTGCGTGGCGGCGGAGCGCGCGCTGACGCGCTATCTGCAGGGCAGTTGCCAGGTGCCGATCGCGGCATTCTGTCTGCAGACCGAGATCGGCCTGCACTTGTCCGGGCTGGTCGGCGATGCGGCGAGCGGACGCCTGATCCGCGCCGAAGACGACGGGCAGAGCGAAGCACCGGAAGCGCTCGGCGAACGCGTCGCCCGCATGCTGCTCGATCAGGGCGCGGGCGAATTGCTCGGCCGGGAATGACCGCTTGGTTCAGGCAGAATTCGCGCGCGCGCCGTAGTACAACATCACCAGGTGTTTGGCCTGGGCGAAGAACAGCCAGCGTTCGATGAACAGACCTGCGGTCGCGCTTAGCGCAGCGATGAGAGCATCCAGCGTGTGCAACGCGACCGATTTTTCGGGCAGCACAAACGCCGCAAGCACGGCGCCCAGCACGGGCACGCACGCGAACAGCACGAGTGCGATCACGCGCAGGCGCGTGGCGTGCTTGCGCGCGAGCGCAAAACCCATTTCGCGCGTGAGGTAATTTTCCTCGGTGTGCGGCGCTTCGACGCTGCGCACGCGGCCGAAGCGGCCGAGCCCAGTGGCTGACTCCGGCGTCGATGCGGAAGCGCCGCGGTCGACCAGAATCCAGTAATCGCGTTTGAGCGCGGCAGCCAGCGCAGCGGAAATGGCCGCTGCAAGCGGCAGCAGCGGCTGCAGACGACTCGCGCCGACGAGCGCGTCGAGCAGCCATAACCAGACACTGCCGCCAAGCAGCGCGAACAGCAGGTAACCCGGCAGCACGAGCGTGTTGTGCCACGCAAATATGGTTTTCAACGAAGAATAGATGCGCGCCGTGCACCACACGGTAAGCAACGCGCAGCATGCGAGCAACGCGCCGGCCTCGCGCGCCGCGCTGCCGAGATCGCCGCGCCAGAGCAGCCACGCCAGTGCGAGTGCGGGCGCGAAGGTGACAAGCGCGGCAACGCCTTCGCGCGACAGCCACGACGAACGCCACTGCGACAACGCGCGCCAGGCACGTTGTGGCTGGCCCAGGTGCAGCAGCGACGAGGCAAGGCCCATGGCGGCGAAGATGACACCGAGCGCCAGCGCGGCGAGCGCTTCATGCTGATCGAGCACCTGTGGCGCGAGCGCGAGCATTACGGCGAGCAGGAACAACAGTCCGTAACCGCAGCCGGAAATGACGGTGAAGAAGATGACGGAGAAGGCGGGACGCATCAGCGCGACAGAATCCGGTCCATCCAGCGCAGCAACGGCGAGCTGGAAAAATCTGCTTCTTCTTTTTCTACCGCGGCAGGCGTCGTGGCACAGCCAGCACGGCGCGGCCGCGGCGGCAGATATTTGTTCACCGGTTGGTAGCCGGTCTCCGGCATCAAATCGTAGCCGTCGCGTTCGGCGACGAGTTTCGCCACGTCCGAATCCGGATCGCCGAGGTCGCCGAAATGCCGCGCGCGCGTCGGGCAGGCCATGACGCACGCCGGCTGCCGATCGTATTCCTCGAACGACTCGTTATAGATGCGATCGACGCACAACGTGCATTTCTGCATCGTGCCGCGCTGCTCGCTGTATTCGCGCGCACCGTACGGGCAAGCCCACGCGCACAGCTGGCAGCCGATGCACTTGGCGTCGTCGACGAGCACGATGCCGTCCTCAGCGCGCTTGTAACTCGCCCCGGTCGGACATACGGTCACGCAATCCGGCGTCTCGCAGTGCAGGCACGAGCGCGGGAAGTGCACGGTCATGGCCGGCTGGGTTGTTTGCGCCGGCTCGATTTCGTAGCTGTGCACGCGATTGAACCAGACGCCGAGCGGGTCCTTGCCATACGGATGCTCGTCCGGCAGCGGGCCGAATTGGCCGCCGTCGTTCCACTCCTTGCAGGCAACCGCGCAGGCGTGGCAACCGACGCAGATGTCGAGGTCGATGACCAGACCGAGTTTTTTCGTGGCCGGCGGCGGCAGCGAGGTCATGCCGTCACCGCGGCGCGTTCTTCGACGCGCCGGTCAGATATCTGGTCCGCATCGCGGATCAGGCGCACGCGCAGATCGAACCACGCTGCCTGGCCGGTGACCGGATCGGCGTTGGCGTAGCGGTAGCCGTCGGCGCGCGCGGGCATGAGGTCGTCGATCACGTGATTGAGCAGAAATCCCTTTGTATACTCGGGCGCGTCTTTGTCGAGCTTCCACGCGCCTTTGCGCTTGCCGATCGCGTTCCAGGTCCATACCACACCGGGCGCGGTGCCGGCGTGCAGCTTTGCCGGCACGCGGATGCGCGCGTGCGCCGACTCGACGACCACGAAATCAGCATCGCCGATGCCGTGCGCCGCCGCCGTATCCGGATGCAGATACAAGAAATTGCGCGCGGCGATCTGGCGCAGCCAGGCATTCTGCGAGCCCCATGCGTGGTACATGAACATCGGGCGCTGGGTGATGGCGGAGATCGGGAACATGGCGTCGTCCGCTGTCGATGCGTAGTAAAACGGCAACGGATCGAAGAACTGCTCCACGCGCGCGCGTTCGCGCGGCGGCGGCTGCACGGCGCCGTGGCCCCGCGCGGCGAGGCGGAACTTCTGCAGGCGTTCGGAATACAGTTCCAACACGATGGCTTCCGTCGAGCCGACGAAGCCGAGCGAGTTGGCCCACGTGAGGTAATCGCGATTCGCCATTTTGTAATAGCGCCCCGCCGCGGGCACCTTCGCTTCCCAGTAGCAATTGTGAGCTTTGTATACTTCGAGTTGACTCGGGTTCGGCTCACCCACGCCGTGTTTGTCGCCGTCGCGTCCGCGCCAACCGGCGAGCAGGCCGACGCCGGGCGCGCGTTCGTGTTCGACCATGTATTGCGCGTAGCCTTGCGGGTATTTCGCCGCGCCGTTCGCGTCGATCAGGCCGGGCAATTTAAGGCGCGTGCCGAGATCCAGCAGCACGTCCTGGAATGGCCGCACGTCGCGATCCGGAGCGCATACCGGCTGGCGGATCGCGTCGCTTGCCGAATCGGCGTCGGAGATCGGCCGATCGAGCAGCGAGATGCAATCGTGACGTTCCAGATAAGTCGTATCCGGCAGTACGAGGTCGGCATAGTTCACCGTTTCCGACCAGTACGCATCGACATAAATGAAATGCGGAATCTTGTATGCACCGTTCGCATCCTTGTCGCATAGCATGGTCTGCGTCTGCGTCGTGTTCATCGCCGAGTTCCAACCCATGTTTGCCATGAACAGGAACAGGGTGTCGATCTTGTACGGATCGCCAGCCCAGGCGTTGCGGATCACGCTCTGCAGCATGCCGTGCGCGGCGAGCGGAAATTCCCAGGAGAACGCCTTGTCGATGCGCCGCGGCGCGCCGTGCGCGTCGACGACGAGATCTTCCGGCGCGTGCACGTAACCGAGCGGCGCACCGTTCAACGTGCCGTCATCCTTGCGCGTCTTGCCGGGCCGGTTCGCCGGCGGCACCGATTTCGGATACGGCGGCTGGTAGCGGAAGCTGCCCGGCGTATCGATCGCGCCGAGCAGCATCTGCAGCAGGTGCAGCAGACGGCAGGTGTGGAAACCGTTCGCATGTGCGCTGATGCCGCGCATCGCGTGCATCGATACCGGCCGCCCGATCATCTCGCTGTGTTCGCGGCCGAATGCGTCAGTCCAGCGCTGCGGCAGGCGGATTTCCTGTTTGAAGGCGACGTCGGCGAGTTCCGCGGCGATACGGCGGGTCGTCGCGGCGTCGACGCCGCATTGCGGGGCGACGTTGTCCGCCGAATATTCTCCACCAAGAAAACGTTCGGCGAGCAGCTGGAACGCCGGAATTGCCTTGCGGCCGTCGGTCAGAGTGAATTCACCGGCGATCGCGGGCGAGACATCGATTGAATGCGCTGGCCTTGCTGCCGCGATGCGTTTGTCCCAGCACAGGGCCTGGCCCTGTGCATCGCGCGCGATCAGACCGTCGTCAGCGCCATCCGGATTGCGCACGACGAGATGATGCGCATTTGTGTACTTCACCAGATAGTCGAAGTCGATCCAGTCGTGCAGCAGCAGTTCGCGAATCAGCGCACCGATGAACAGGCCGTCGCTGCCGGGGCGAATGCCGATCCATTCGTCGGCGATCGCGGCATAGCCGGTGCGCACCGGATTGATCGCGACGATCTTCGCGCCGCGATTCTTGAGCTTGCCCAAGCCGAGTTTGATCGGATTGGAATCGTGATCCTCGGCGACGCCGAACATCAGCAGGTATTTCGCGTGTTCCCAATCCGGCTCGCCGAATTCCCAGAACGATCCGCCGATCGAATACATGCCGGCCGCGGCCATATTGACCGAGCAGAAACCGCCGTGCGCGGCGTAGTTGAGCGTGCCGAACTGCTGCGCCCACCAGCCGGTCAGCGCCTGCGACTGATCGCGGCCGGTGAAGAACGCGAGTTCGTCTGGATTGCGCGCACGGATGTCACCGAGCCATTGCGTGGCGAGCGCCAGCGCTTCGTCCCATTCGATTTCGCGGAATTCGCCGCTGCCGCGTTCACCGGTGCGCAGCAGCGGCTTGCGCAGCCGCGCCGGCGAGTAATGCTGCATGATGCCGGCCGAGCCTTTCGCGCAGATCACACCCTTGTTCACCGGGTGCTGCGGATTGCCGTCGATGAAACGCACGCGGTCATTCTTCAGGTGCACGCGAATGCCGCAGCGGCACGCACACATGTAGCACGTGGTCGTCTTGACCTCGTCGCCGACCTGCTCGTTGAGTTTGAGATTGGAGTGCGGCATTGCCGGGCATGATAACGGATGCGTCAACACGTCCGCGCCCCGGCCGCGTCGCGTTCGAGCCGCAAGCACAGGAAGCCGTGCGCCGGATCTCCATTGTGGAATCGGCCGTCTACTCGGTGGATTTGGCGCGCTGACCCCATTCCGATTCGCTGACGCGAATCGGAACACCGCGGTCGGTGCCTAGCCTTTTTGGTTACTTTTTGGGCGATGCCAAAAAGTAACCCGCTCGGCCGCAGGCCGAGTGGAAGCTTTGCTCTTTGGAAGTTGCCCGCTCGGCCGCAGGCCGAGTGGAAGCTTCTGCCTGAAGAGTGACTCGCTCGGCGGCAGGCCGAGTGGAAGCTTTGCTCTTTTGGAAGCCGCCCGCTCGGCCGCAGCGTCGGACTACATCGAGCACGGCAAGACCAGCTGGGCTGGAAAGGATGACACGCTGCGCGAGCCAGCGCTTGGTTGGTACGTCGGCTGGATCGAGCGCGGCGGCCGGCGCTGGTTCTTCGCGCTGAACATCGACCTGCCGAAGGACATTGACGACGCCGCCAAACGCGTGCCGCTCGCACACGCGCTGCTCACACGCACGGGCGCGCTGCCGGCCGCGACGCAATAGTTATAATTCCGCGGAAAACCGCGGGGAGTGGCGGCCATGCGCTGGTTGAATCTGCTGTTCGTGATGCTGGTCAACGCCGTGCCGCTGTACGGCGTGTTTGAGCTGGGCTGGTCGGCCAGCACTGTCGTCGTGCTGTACTGGTTCGAGAATCTGCTGAGCGTTTTTTTCACCAGCGCGCGCATCGCGCTGCACCGCCGTCTCACGCGCAAGCGCGGGCACTGGCGCGCAGGCCAGCTCGGCACCAAGGTCAACGACAAGCCGAGTACGGCCGGCCTGCTCGGGGAATTCGCGACGATGGCAATCGTGTTCACACTGGCACATGGCGTCTTCGTGTTTGCATTCACCGCGATTGCCGCCGACAACCACAGCGATGATCCACGCTGGGCGTTTTCGCGCGACCAATTCCTGCAGGGCGCGCAGTGGATGGCGATTGCGCTCGTGGCCGATTTCCTCGTCGATGCATTGGCCATGCGCCAGCGCAGCTTCGCCTGGATCAAGGCTTACGTCGGCGCGCGCATGGGCCGCGTCATCATCATGCACCTGGCGATCATCTTCGGCATGTGGGGCATGATGGCGACCGAGTCGCCATTCGCGGTGCTGTACGTGCTGATTGGATTGAAGACGCTGTGGGATCTGGTGGCCAGCGGCGCCAGCGCCAGGGCGGATGCACTGCCGGAGCGGCCTCCGACGTGGCTGCTCAAAGTCGGCGATGCCGCTGGCAGAGATCAGGGCGGTGCGCAGCAGATGGCCGAGAACTGGAAGCAGCAGCGGGAGAACATGATCCGCGCCGCCAAAGAAGATGAGGAAGTGATGCCGGTTTGAACCTGCAGGGCAGCATCGAATACCCGTTCGTCCTGAGCGTAGGCGCGAAGCGCCGAAGTCGAAGGATACTTGGCGCGAGTTACGGTGCGGCGATGTGGATGGACGGGTCGTTGAAATCGCTGTAGTGGATGCGTGTGGTCGCGGTGTGGCCCATGAAGCTGCCCTGCGAGTCGATCTGCAGCGGCATGCCGGTCTTGTCGCCGATCCACAGCTTGACGTCGGCCTTGGCCGGTTCGGTCACGGTGTAGCTGTATGCGTGCGCTGGTTCGCCGCCCACGCTGTCGGCGCCGAGGTCGGTGACGGTGATGCCGCTTTCCATCTGGCGCAGGGTGCCTTCATTGCGGTATTGGCCGATCATCTTGCCGACCGGGATCGGCATCTTCATCAGCTGGCCATTCATATCCATATAGGCATCGTCGCCGACGATGATCGTTTCCGGGCCCTTGCCACTTTTCATGTGGTAGCGGTCCGGCGCGACGAATTCCAGTTGCGAAAGCTGCTCCCCGCTCTTCGCGTCCGTCACCGTGGCGCGGAAACTCTTCGCGGCGAGAAATTTGGCGAACGCGTCGTGCACAGTCTCCTTCGGCCCGGCCCAGGCGGAACTGGCAACAGCAACGGCAACGAGGGACAGAACGATACGACGCATGGCGTGCTTCCTATAAGACGTGGCGAACACGCGGATTTTACATGCCACAATACGCCCATGGACAGATACGAACGCATCCTGACCCTGCATCGCATCCTGAAGTCCGCGCGCTATCCGGTGCCGCTCGCGCGCCTGCTCGATGAGTTGCAATGTTCGCGTGCCACCGCGTACCGCGACATCGCGTTTCTGCGCGATGCGCTCGGTGCTCCGGTGGACAGTGACGGCGACGAAGCGGCGTTCCGCTATGCCGCCGACGAAGGCGAGCGCTTCGAGTTGCCGGGGCTGTGGCTCAACAGCGAGGAATTGCAGGCCTTGCTCGCCCTGAACGAACTGGTCGGACGTACCGGTCCGGGCATTCTCGCCACGACGCTCGCGCCATTCCGCAAGCGCATCGACGGCTTGTTGTCGAACCAGACCAACGGCAAAAATTTTCCGCTCGAGCGCATCCGTGTGATCGGCAGCGGCACGCGCAAAGTCGACGAAGCCACGTTCCGCCATTGCGCCAGCGCCGTGCTCGGGCGCAAGCGCTTGAAGTTTCGCTATCGCGCGCGCACGACGAATGAAACGACGCAGCGCAATGTCTCGCCGCAACGTCTGACCCATTACCGCGACAATTGGTACCTGGATGCCTGGGATCACAGCCGCGACGCGCTGCGCAGCTTTGCGCTCGACCGCATCGCCGACGCGCAGCTGCTCGATGAAGCCGCGCAGGACCGCGACGAAGCCGAGTTGAACAAACACCTGGCCTCGAGCTACGGCATCTTCTCCGGGGCGCCGAAAGCGACCGCGACGATCCGCTTCTCGCCGCATGCCGCACGCTGGGTCGCCGACGAGCACTGGCATTCGCAGCAGACCGGCGAGTGGCTCAACGACGGCCGCTATGAGCTGCGCGTGCCGTACAGCAACTCGCGCGAACTGCTGATGGACGTGCTCAAATACGGTGCGGATGCCGAGATCGTCGCGCCGGTGTCCTTGCGCGAGGAAATGAAAATCATGCTGCAACTAGCGGTAGGCGCGTATCAGTGAATGCAGTTCCGAAACCGACGGTTTCGTTGGTGCTTGGCTCCGGCGGCGCGCGCGGCTATGCGCATATCGGCGCGATCGAGGAGGTGCTCGCACAAGGTTACGAAATCAAGAGCGTCGCCGGCGCCTCGATGGGTGCGCTGATCGGCGGCGTCTATGCAGCCGGCAAACTCGACGCGTATCGTGACTGGGTGTGCGAGCTGCAGAAGCTCGACGTGCTGCGCCTGCTCGACTGGACGTTCAGCGGCGGCGGTCTGATCAAGGGCAAGCGCATCGTCGACAAGTTGCGCGAGCTGATCGGCGAAATGAGCATCGAGGATCTGCCGGTTGCGTACACGGCGGTCGCCGTGGACTTGATCGCGGAGCGCGAAGTCTGGTTCTCGCGCGGCTCGCTGTTCGACGCCATCCGCGCCTCGATCGCGATTCCCACCTTGTTTCGCCCGCACCATTACCAGGGCCGTGTGCTCGTCGACGGCGGCTTGCTTAATCCGGTGCCGATAACGCCGACCCTGCGCGATCTCACCGACTGTACAATCGCGGTGGACCTCAACGCGCCCGCGGAACCTCCCGAACACATCAGTGCCGATGCGCCGATCGATCCCGCGCGGGTCGATCCAATCAGCGACGGCGTGCCGATTGTCCCGGACCCGCCGCCGGTGCAGAACGAAGAGCAGCCGAGCGCACTCGGCTACAAGCAGAAACTCACCGAACTGCTCGGCGGACTGCTGGAAAAACGCGAGAAGAAAGCCGATGAGCCTGCGGATACGGGTCTGCTGGAGACATTCGCGCGTTCGCTCGACGTGGTGCAGGCCACCGTGACGCGCTTCAAGCTCGCCGCGCAACCGCCAGACCTGCTCATCTCGATTCCACGCAATGCGGCGGCTTTTTACGAATTCCATCGCGCCGCGGAGCTGATCGAACTCGGTCGCGCACGCATGCGCGCAGCGCTGCGCGATTTCAAACCCGGGCACAAACCGTGAACGCGGACGGATCGGCGCAGGCAATTACGCGCGAGAGCGATGCAACCGGCACCGCGCTGCGTGTGCTCGCGGCCGTGAGCTTCTGCCATTTTCTCAACGATCTGATCCAGGCCATGCTGCCGGCGATCTATCCGTTGCTGAAGGCGAACTACGCGCTCGACTTCGCGCAGATCGGCTTGATCACGCTGGTGTTCCAGCTCACCGCGTCACTGCTGCAGCCGATGGTTGGCACGTATACCGACCGCAATCCGCTGCCGTATTCGCTTAGCCTGGGCATGGGTTGCACGCTGCTCGGCCTGCTGCTGCTTTCGCGCGCCACGTATCCGCTGCTGCTGCTCGCCGCGGCGCTGATCGGCACGGGTTCCTCGGTGTTCCATCCGGAATCCTCGCGTATCGCGCGCCTGGCCTCGGGCGGCCGCCATGGTTTCGCGCAATCGTTCTTCCAGGTCGGCGGCAATCTCGGCACCGCGGCCGGGCCGCTGCTCGCTGCCTTCATCGTGCTGCCGAACGGGCAGGCCAGCGTGGCCTGGTTCGCCGTCGCGGCGCTGATCGCGATCACGCTGCTCGTGCGCGTCGGCGGCTGGTACAAGACGCATCGCGTCGCGCGCGCGCAGGCGCATGTGGCGCACGAATCGAGTCTGCCGCGGCGGCAGGTTGTGCTGGCGATCGGCGTGCTGCTTGCGCTGATCTTCTCCAAATATTTTTACCTCGCCAGCCTCAACACGTATTACACGTTCTATCTGATGGAACGCTTTGGTCTGACGGCGCAAAATGCACAATTCCACTTGTTCCTGTTCCTGGGCAGCGTTGCGCTCGGCACGCTCGTCGGTGGCCCGGTCGGCGACCGCATCGGTCGCAAATACGTGATCTGGGCCTCGATCCTCGGCGTGCTGCCATTCACGCTCGCGCTGCCGCACGCCGATCTGTTCTGGACCAGCGTGCTCAGCGTGGTGATCGGGCTGATCCTGTCTTCGGCGTTCTCGGCGATTCTGGTTTACGCGCAGGAACTGTTGCCGGGCAAGGTCGGCATGATCGCCGGCCTGTTCTTCGGCTTCGCGTTCGGCATGGGCGGCCTCGGCGCCGCGCTGCTCGGCCAGCTCGCCGACGCGCGCGGTATCGAGTTCGTCTACCAGATCTGTGCGTACTTGCCGGCGATCGGATTGCTGGCGGTGTTTCTGCCGAACTTGCGGCAGCGCACCGCTACGGCGTAGTCACTTCGCGGGATTTTCTGGCTGGGCCTGCGGCGCCGCGCTGGCGGCACTTGTGTAGCGCACCGAGAGCGCATAGTGATCGTCGGCCTTGTTCCAGATGTCGACGATAAACGCGTGCTGCGCCCCATCGAGAAAGCTCACGACGAAGACCGTGCCGTATTCGTGCACAGCCATCTGGCTGATCTGCGGCTTCGCTGGCAGCGATGCCGCGAGCCAATCGGCGCGTGGCGTCGGCTGGCTTGGCGCAGCGCCGCTGCGCAATTCGAAATTCGCGGCGAGCAACCTGGCCAGCGCCGCCTCGTCGTGTGCGCGCAAAGCATCGTCAAGTTGATTCTCGAGCTCGGAGAACTGCTTCACCGTGCGCGTGACCGTCATGACCCGGCCGGGTTGTTGAGCAAGCGTCGAGCCGGCAAGGCAGGCCAGGCAAATGCCGAGGAGAATGCGATTCATGTGGATGTACCGGCAAAAAGAAAACGGCGCGACCGGGTGGCCGCGCCGTTCATGATCGCGCGAAGCGATCGGTCGATCAATACGACATCGAGCAATAGCCGCCGCCGGCGTTGACCCAGTTCTGCTGGATCAGGTACTGCTTGCCGCCGAGCACGACGTTGTACTTGGAGCCATTCGAAGCCGTGCTTTCGGTGCCGAACGTCCATGCACACTTGTCGGCGTTCTCGTAGCCACGACGGTCGTACCACGCATTGAGATCCGGATCGGAGACCGCTTCTTCGAGCTCATGCGCGAGCACGCTCACCATGCCATCCGCGCCGCCATCGCCGTTCGGGCTCGTGGTCTGCGCCATGCAGCCGCTCGGGCACTGTGTGGCGGCGTCGCCGACGAATGAATACTTGATGTCGAGTCCGCTGATCAGGCCGTGCGTGTGCCAGCCGCAGTACTGCGAGCAGAAGCCCGAGGACGCGGTGACGTCCGGACCGGTCAGCACGAAGTACACGCCGTTGGTGTCGGTCGGGTTGGTGTCGGCGACGATCTGCTGGATCTCCGCGTCGGTCAGCGACGCGCCATAAGTTTCGGAGTGGCTGACGGCGCCGGAATAGTGCACGGAATTGCTGACGTGGGTGTTGCTGCCGTCGTAGTACGTGGTGTTGATGTTGAAGTAGCCCGAACCACCGACGCTCTGCGCGTAGTTCGACAGGATGCTGCTCGCCGAGCTGGTCGGCCAGCCGGAATTTCCGTACCAAATGAAGTGAACGTTGGTGGTGCCGAGGATGACCGGACCGCCATGGTAGAAGATGCCGTTGTTGCTGCCGCCGCCGCCGGGTTTGGCGAAGCCATCGGCCTGGCTATGGCCATTGATGCCGTAGCCCTTGCCGGTCGGTACCATTTCAGCGCCGGGCCCGGCGTTCAGGCCGCTGGCGAGGGCCGAGGACGCGACAAGCGCGCCAGTGATGCACAGTGCGAGCAAAGAAAAGCGCATTAAATATCTCCCGAGAATGGAATTGGATAGGTAGATGAAGCACGTGCTCTTTGGCACGTTGCCGCCCTAGCCCCACGCTGAGCGGCGCATTTTTCCGGACGGGTGGTCCTGATTGGTGGGCGCACTATACGCGAGTGACATGGAGTGTCACCTTGCGACGCAGGATAGTTGTACGGACAAATTTCAAACAGCAGTTTGAAGGACGCGGGCGCGGTTGCTGGAGCATGTCACGGCAAGGCGAAGATCGCGAAGCCGGCCAGTGGCCCGGCCCGAATCTGGATGTCGTTCGACAGTGTTGCGGCCGGAAAACGGGTGAGCATGAAAAAGCCGGCTTTGAGCCGGCTTTTTTTATCGCTTCATGGCGTTGAAGAATTCATCGTTCGACTTGGTGTTCCTCATCTTGTCGAGCATGAACTCAATCGCCGCCAGTTCGTCCATCGGATGCAGCAGTTTGCGCAGGATCCAGATCTTCGACAGCATGTCTGGCTCGATCAGCAATTCCTCGCGGCGCGTGCCGGAGCGGTTGATGTTGATCGACGGATAGACGCGCTTTTCGCTGATGCGGCGATCCAGGTGCACTTCCATGTTGCCGGTGCCCTTGAACTCCTCGTAGATCACTTCGTCCATCTTCGAGCCGGTTTCCACCAGCGCGGTGGCGAGGATCGTCAAGCTACCGCCTTCCTCCACGTTGCGCGCGGCGCCGAAGAAACGTTTCGGCCGCTGCAGCGCATTCGCATCGACGCCGCCGGTGAGCACCTTGCCGGACGCCGGCACCACGGTGTTGTAGGCGCGCGCCAGACGCGTGATCGAATCGAGCAGGATGATCACGTCCTTCTTGTGCTCGACCAGGCGCTTGGCGCGTTCGATCACCATTTCGGCAACCTGCACGTGGCGCACGGCCGGCTCGTCGAACGTGGAGGAAATCACTTCGGCGCGCACGCTGCGCTGCATCTCGGTGACTTCCTCCGGACGCTCGTCGATCAGCAGAATGATCAGGTGCGCTTCCGGATAGTTCTGCACGATCGCCTGGGCGACGTTCTGCAGCATCATCGTCTTGCCGGCTTTCGGCTGCGACACGATCATGCCGCGTTGGCCGCGCCCGACCGGTGCGATCAGGTCGAGAATGCGTCCGGTGATGTCCTCGGTCGAGCCGTTACCGCGCTCCAGATGAAACATCTTGCGCGGGAACAGCGGCGTCAGGTTCTCGAACAGCACCTTGTTCTTCGACGCTTCCGGCGGCTCCATGTTGATCGTGTCGACCTTGAGCAGCGCGAAGTAGCGCTCGCCTTCCTTTGGAGGGCGCACGCGGCCGGCAATGTAATCGCCGGTGCGCAGGTTGAAGCGGCGGATCTGCGACGGCGACACGTAGATGTCGTCCGGGCCGGCCAAATAGGATTCGTCGGGGCCGCGCAGGAAGCCGAAGCCGTCCTGCAGGATTTCGAGCACGCCTTCGGCGGATATATTGCCACCGATGCGGGCATGCGCTTTGAGGATCAGGAAGATGATGTCCTGTTTACGCGCGCGCGCCACGCCTTCCTGGATGCCGAGTTCTTCGGCGAGCACGAGCAGCGCCGCAGCAGGTTTGCGCTTCAATTCGTTCAAGTCGATCAGCGGGCCGTCGCCGCCGCCGTTCTTGGACTCGTCGTATTCCTCGTCCTGCGGCGGCTGAAAGCGTTGTTGACCACCGCCACCGCCACCGCCACCGCCGCCGCGATCACGGTCGCGGCCACGGTCGCGCCGGTTGCGGTCGCGCCGGCCGCCCGGTGGGCGATTGCCTTGCGGACGATTTTCGCCACCGCCGGCAGCTTCGCCGCCTTCGCCTGGCTGGGCATCGGCGGCGGGAGCGGGAGCATCTTGACGCGGCGCGCGCGGCTTCGCGTCGGCACGCAATTCGTCGTTGGAATGGCTTTCGCCGGAATCTTTGTTATCGGGTTCAGTCACAGACGGACCTCGTACGGGTGCCGTAGAAGTTACGGATTGGAAGGATCGAATCGGGGAGGGCGGGCGGGGCGGATTGCCCAGCAGGCTCAATTAACGTAGCACTTCAACACGCGAGCGTCTAGCATCGCGTGGCACCTATTCTTCGCTGTTTTGCGTCGTTCGGCAAGCCCGGCATGCCGCCGGGCCGGTTCCGGTTCGCGTCCGGTTCAGATGATTTTGCCGATCAACTCGCCAATTGACTCTTGCTCACCGCGCCGATCGTTTTGTCGATCAGCTGGGTCAGCTGGGTCTTGCTCACGGCGCCGATCTGCGTCGCCTGCACCTTGCCATCCTTAAAGATCATCAGCGTCGGAATGCCGCGCACGTTGTAGTTGCGCGGGGTTTTCTGGTTGTGATCGATATTGACTTTCGCGACCTTCAATTTGCCGGCATAGCTCTGCGCCACTTCATCGAGGATCGGCGCGATCATCTTGCACGGGCCACACCATTCGGCCCAGAAATCCACGAGCACCGGTTCGCTGGATTTGAGTACTTGTTCTTCGAATTGATCGTCGCCGACATGGGCAATCGCTGCACTCACGTTGTTCTCCGCGGGGTTGCTTGAAAGCGCCAATGCGGCGCACACATCGTGCTTGGGCTAAACTAGTGCCAAGCGCGGTCAAGACCGGCTCGCCAGTTGGCTCATTTCAGCCCAAGCGCCGGACTTAATCAAGTTGGGCTTCGCCAAGCGCAATTCAAGCGCACATTTCCTCAAAAAATCATGGCCGGGAAGGCCAAAGCATGCCAGATCATCTACAACCGCTAACCGATACCTTTTTCGACAGCTTCGAGCTGCATCCGGACCTGCTTTCCAGTCTGCATGCCGCCGGATTCACGCGCTGCACGCCGATCCAGGCGCTGACGCTGCCGCTCGCACTCGCTGGCCGCGACGTTGCCGGCCAGGCGCAGACCGGCACCGGCAAGACTGGCGCATTCCTCGTTGCGGTGATGAACCGTCTGTTGACCCAGCCGGCGTTCACCGAACGCGGCGCGAGCGATCCACGCGCGCTGATCATTGCGCCGACGCGGGAGCTGGCAATCCAGATCGAGAAGGATTTCCGCAGCCTCGGCCGCGACAGCGGCCTCAAGTCGGCGTTGATCTACGGCGGCGTCGATTACGACAAACAGCGCGACCAGCTGCGCGCGGGCGTCGACATCGTCATTGCCACACCGGGACGCCTGCTCGACTACTACAAGCAGCACGTATTCTCGTTCAATGCCGTGGAAGTGATGGTGATCGACGAGGCCGATCGCATGTTCGATCTCGGCTTCATCGCCGATGTGCGCTACATCATGCGCCGCCTGCCGACGCGCGACCGCCGCCAATGCCTGCTGTTCTCGGCCACCTTGAGTCACCGCGTACTGGAACTGGCCTACGAACACATGAACGAGGCCGTGAAGCTGACGGTCGAATCCGAAAACGTCACCGCCGATCGCGTGCGTCAGGTCGTGTATTTCCCCACGACCGAAGAAAAACTGCCGCTGCTGATCGGCCTGCTGTCGAAGACCGACGCCACGCGCAGCATGATCTTCGTCAACATGAAGGTCGCCGCGGAAAAGGTCGCCCGGCGCTTGGAAAAACACGGCTTCCTGGTCGGCATGCTGTCCGGCGACGTGCCGCAGAAGAAGCGCCAGAGCCTGCTCGGCAAGTTCCAGCGCGGCGAAATAGAAATTCTGATTGCCACGGATGTTGCCGCGCGAGGTCTGCACATCGCCGACGTCAGCCACGTGTTCAACTACGACCTGCCGCAGGATGCCGAGGATTACGTGCATCGCATCGGCCGCACTGCGCGCCTGGGCGCCGAGGGCGATGCGATCAGCTTCGCCTGCGACATGTACGCGCAAGGCTTGCCCGATATCGAGGAATACATCGGCCAGAAGATTCCGGTTGAGCGCGTGGATCCGCACATGCTAGTGCTGCCGCCACCGCGCGTGCGCACGACGCCGATCATTACCGAAGAAGAAGACGACGGCTCGATTCCGACCGCGCCGCCGCCGAAGCCGCGTTCACGAGCGCGCGCCGCGCCGCGCCGCGATGCTCCGCGCCCGATGCGTGCGCACGCGCCGCGTGCGCCGGCACCGGTCGCGACTGCGCAGCCGGCAGCGGCGCGCGACGCCGCTGCGCCCGAGCGCAAACGCAGTCGCCGCGGCGGCCGTGGCCGCGGCGGTGGCGAATCCGCTGCTTCGGGCGCACGCACGCCGGACGCCGCGATCAAGTCGGTTGAATCTCGGCCACGCGGTCATCAGCCGGTGGTGACGGCGGCGCCGGTCGCAGCGCCGCCACCGTCATCGCAGAAAAAGCCGGGATTCTTCCGGCGCCTGGGCAATCTGTTCAAGCGCTCGTGAGTGCATACTGCTAAAGTTTGCGGGAGTTTTTTCGCCCGCAACATTGCATGCTCAGTTCCCTCTCGACCGCCGACCACGCCCGCGCCTCGCGCCTCGCCGCGCTCGCCACGTGCGGCGTTGCCGTCATCTTGTGCGTGTGGCTGCTCGTGCGGCTGGCCTGGCTGCTCGTGCCGCAGGACGACGACGCGACCGCCGCGGCGCCGGCGTTGGCGCCGGCGACCGCAACGGCTCCGGCGCAATCGGTCGCGAAATGGCACCTGTTCGGCAATTCGCAGGGCGTGCTGCTCGCGCAGGCTGCGCGGGCGAGCGCGACCACGCTCAAGTTGACCTTGCGCGGCACGCTCGCGCTGGCCGATGCGAGCCAAGGCATCGCGATGATCGAAGACGAGCACGGTGCCGAGCGCGCGTACCGGGTCGGCGAGGAAGTGGCGGGCGCGAAGCTCGCCGAGGTCTACACCGATCATGTGATATTGAGTCACGAAGGCGCGAGCGAAACGCTGAATCTGCCGCAGCCGGAAGCGCACGCGCCGGAAATGCCGCAAACCAACACAGGCAACCCGAAGCAGCAGGTTGGTTCCGCGCCAGCGCCGCACGCGAGCAGCATTCCGCCGAACTACGAGCCGCCGCAGATGGCGCACGGCGCGGCGGCGGATTGGAGCAAGATGCAGAAAGGCCTACGTATGGACGCCAATGAAGTCGCCCGCCAGGTGCATATCGAGCCGGTCTATGAAAACGGCAAGCTCGCCGGTGCGCGCCTGTCCGCGGGTGGCCAGCTCGGCGCGTTGATCGGCCAAGCCGGCCTGAAAGCGAACGACACGATCACGGCGGTAAACGGGGCATCGGTCACCGACCTGTCGAAGCTGCAGCAAATGTCGGAGAATCTGCAGAACGCATCGAGCCTGCAAGTGACGGTAATGCGCGATGGCAAGCCGGCGACGCTGACCGTGAATCTGCGTTGAGAAAAGTACACTTTTTGGGGAAATCGACACGATGATCCGCTTTCTGCTAGCTGCCGCCCTCGCGTTGTGCGCTGCGCCTGCGTTCGCCCAACCCAATGCGCCGGCGCCCGCACCCGCGGCAAACCCGCCGGGCACGCATACGCTGAACCTGAAGGAAGCCGACATCCAGGCGCTGATCGCCACGGTGTCGGAGATCACCGGCAAGAACTTCATCGTCGGACCGAATGTCGCCGGCAAGGTGACGGTGGTATCGGCCAAGCCGATGAAGGCCGACGAAATCTACGACGTGTTCCTGTCCGTGCTGCGCGTGCATGGCTACGCTGCGATCCCGTCCGGCAACATGATCAAGATCGTGCCCGAGGCCATGGCCCAGCAAGACGGCTCGGGCGGACTCAACGGCACCCATGGCCACGAACCGGACGAGCTCGTCACGCAGATCGTGCCGGTGCGGCATGTCTCGGCCACCGAACTGGTGCCGATCCTGCGCCCGCTGATGCCGCAGGGCGCGCAACTGATCGCGCACCCTGGCTCCAATTCGCTCGTCATCTCCGATCGCGCCGGCAACGTGAATCGTGTGGCCAGCATCATCGAGCGCATCGACACCGTATCCGACGCCGGCGTCGAAGTGATTCCGCTGCAACACGCCAGCGCCGCGGAAGTCGCACGCACGCTCGCGCAGTTGTCCGGCGACAAGACGGCCGAGGCGC
>Ga0163163_10000780_pt1 | contig 27061 bp, 31 predicted proteins | sample S65metaG_FD_119766 | JGI IMG/M metagenome (GOLD analysis project Ga0163163, IMG submission 119766) | Switchgrass rhizosphere microbial communities from Kellogg Biological Station, Michigan, USA - S6-5 metaG | ecosystem: Host-associated > Plants > Roots > Rhizosphere > Soil | place: USA...
CGAGACCAGCAGCGCCGGCGGCGGGTCGCGCCGTAGAAGCTCGATCACCGCCAGGAGCTGGGAGAGGGCGTGCAGGTTGTGCGCCTGTTCGGCGGTGAATTCGGTCTCCACCCGGTTCAGCCGTGCCAGGGGGCGGGGATCGTCGGCCGCCAGCGCCGCGGCGGTCACGCTCAGGGCCACGGCCAACGGCAGGGCCGCGCGCGCTTTGAAGGCCGCTGTTCGCATCAATCGCGATGATAGGGCGAACCGCCCAGGATGGTCACCGCACGATAGATCTGCTCGGCGAGCATGACGCGCGCCAGAGCGTGCGGCCAGGTTTGCGGTCCGAAGGCCAGGACGCCTTGGGCGGACTCGACGAGCGCAGAGTCGAGCCCGTCGGCGCCGCCAAGCACGAAAGCCAGGCGCCGCACGCCCCGATCGCGCAGGACGGCCAGCTCCTCGGCGAAGGCGCGTGACGCCCGGGCCCGGCCGCGTTCGTCGCAGGCGATGAGGTGGGAGGATTCCAGGTGCGGCCGGAGCGCCTCGGCCTCGGCAGCCTTGCCCGGCTTGCGCGATTCGACCTCGACGACCTCGACGGGTCCCAGGCCCAGGGCCCGGCCCGCCGCCCCCGCCCGCTCCACATAGAGCCGGACCAGATCGGCTTCTGGTCCGCGCACCAGCCGGCCCACCGCGACGATGGCGATGCGCAAGGCCTCTCTCGACTCGACCTAGATGGCCGCGCGAGCGGGCGGCGGCTCGACCGACCAGATCTTCTCGATGTTGTAGAAGGCCCGCACCTCGGGCCGGAACAGGTGCACGATGACGTCGCCGGTGTCGATCAGCACCCAGTCGCAGTTGGGCAGGCCCTCGACGCGGCAACGGCCGTAGCCGGCCTCCTTGAGCGTCCGCAGCAGGTGGTCGGCCATGGCGCCCACGTGCCGGTGCGACCGGCCGGACGCGACCACCAGGCCGTCGGCGACGGCGCTTTTTCCTTTGAGGTCGATGAAGACCACGTCCTGGGCTTTGTCATCGTCAAGCTTGGACAGGATCAGATGCTCCAGGGCGTCGATGCGACCCTGGTCCTCGAGGGAGGGCTCGTCGGCCTGGACGGGGGTCCGGGGCGGCTCCTCCTGCGCGCGCGGCGCGGCGTCACGGTTCAGCGCGGTTGCTCCTTTGATGTCCTCGCCCGACTGAACCTAGCACGCAAAGCGGGTCCGGTCAGCCGGCCTTCATGAAAGCTTCAAGCGGCCGGCGTCGCGGGACGTTCCCGGGGCGGCGAAACCGGCATCCGCTTCCGCCTGCCGCGCTCTAAGCGAAGTCGAGGACTGGAAATTGAGCGGCGCACGGAGAAAGACCCATGCGGGCGGCGCCCGCCCCGGCAGGGTGGCCGCCTGGGCCGAGGGGATGCGAAAGCGCGCGAAGCGGTGCGCCGCAGGCGAAAACCGGCTGCGGATGGTGACCCATGGGCGTGAGACCACCGCCACCGGAACCTCGTGCATGATCTGGGTCCAGCCGCGCCACAGGTGGAAGCTCGCCAAGCTGTCGGCGCCCATCAGCCAAACGAACTCCACGCCTGGGAAACGGGCCTTAAGCGCGCGGACGATGTCGATCGTGTACTGGCGGCCGAGGCGGCTTTCCGCGTCGGAGACGATCGTGCCGGGCCCGCCCGCCAGCGCCCGCACGCCGGCGATCCTCGCCTCCAGCCCGGCGGTGTCTTGCGACGGCTTCAGCGGATTCTGCGGCGACACCAGCCAGATGACCCGATGCAGCCGCAGACGGCGGCGCGCGGTCTCCGCCACATGGGCGTGGCCGTCGTGGACCGGATTGAAGGAGCCGCCGAACAGGCCGACCCGCATGCCGGGCGAAAGCGAGAACCCCAGCCTCAGGCCGGCGGGCGCGCCCGCCGCCGGGCGCCGAGGCGCTGGCCCCGCCGACCACATGGCCCCGCTCAGGCCCGCCGGCGCGGCGTCGGCACGCCGGCGCGGTCGAGCCCGACGTCGTTCTGGATCACGCGCGTGCGCACGGTGAAGACGCCGTCGCCGGCAAGCACGCCGCCGCGGGCGAACAGCCGGCCGTTCTCCCAGTTCGACAGGCCCAGTTCCGGCCGGTCGAGCGCATACTGGCCATCCACCCAGCGGGTGAAGCCGTCGCCCACGAAGGGCGCGTCGACCTGGGCGAAGAACCGGGCGCGAGCGGCCTCATCCTCGGCGACCAGGCTGGCGATGAAACGCGGGCTGTAGCGGTTGAAGAGGGCGGCCGCCTCGTCGGCGTCGGCTGTCAGCCTGAGCGAAACCTCGGGCGTCTCCTCCCACTCCCATTCGCGGCCGAGCTCGGCGTCGGCCAGGGGCTCGACCAAGGGCTCCTCCTGCGCGCCCTCGGCTCGCACGACCAAGCCGCGGGCGGCGCGCAGCTCGGGGGGCAGGCGGGACAGGTCGGCCTGGGCCACGTGCAGCTTGAAGCCCCGCCGCCGCTCGCCGGCCTGGGCGAGCGCGTCCAGGAACACGGGCAGCAGGTCCGCCGCCCTGGGCTGAACGATGCAGCAGGTGTTGAGGGTGTTGCAGACCTTGCGGTCCAGCGAATGGTAGACCGCGGCGAAGAAGCGGTCGGCGTCGGCGCTTTCGTCGGCGACGATCCAGGCCCCGCCGGTCCCGTGCAGGCTGACCGGCGTGCCCGACGAGCGCGCCACGGCGCCGAGCTGGGCCACGGCCGGCCCGGACCCCCGGGCCACGGCGAGCGAGAGGCCAGGGTCGGCGAACATCGCCCATCCGGCCGCTCGCGACGCCGAATCCACCGACACGGCCGCGCCTTCCGGCAGGCCCGCCGCCGCGAGGGCGGGATCCAGCGCGACGCGGACGATGGCGCGGGCGGTGCCCAGCGCGTCCGAGCCGATTCGAAAGACCACGGTGTTGCCGGCGCGCAGCACGCCGGCGGCGTCGGCGAAGACATTGGGACGGCCCTCGAAAACGAAGCCCACCACGCCCAGCGGCGCGGTCACCTGCTCCACGGTCCAACCCGAATGGTCGATGCGCTCCAGCACCCGCCCGCGCGACGGCGGCGCGACGGCCCAGGCGCGGAGGCCGGCCGTCATGTCGCGCCGCATGGCCTCGCTGACCGCCAGCCGGGTGGTGGAGCGGCCGCGCGTCCGGGCGGCCTCCACGTCGCGGGCGTTGGCCTGCGCGATCTCGGCCCATCGGGCGTCGTCGTCCAGGTTGGCGGCGAAGGCCTGGAAGAAGGCGGTCACGGCGTCGTCGTCCACCGAGCCCATGCGCGCGAACGCCGCCCGCGCGCGCGCCACCGCCGCCGTCGCCAGCCGATGCTCGGCGGCGGGGACATGCAGCAGCTCGCCGGTGTCGGAGGCCACCAGCAGCCGGTCGCCGGGCTTGAAGGCGGCGGCTAGCGCCGGCGTCACATGGGCCGTCCGGTCGCCGCCGTAGACGACGGCCTGGCCGGCCGTCAGTGCCTCCAGCCGCCCCGCCTGCCGTGTCGCTCCGTCGTCCAAGCTTTCCGCCTCCGGTCGGCTACCTAGCAAGCCCCAGGCGGCGCGACCACAAAAAGGGCCCCTCAGGCGGGCGCGTGGGCCGAGAGCGCGAGGTCGTCGGCATGGACGACGGGGCCTTCGGAATAGCCGATGGCGGCCTCGATGGCGTCGGTCTTCAGGCCGCAGATGCGGGCGGCGTCCGCGGCGTCGTAGCGGACGATGCCGCGGCCGATCTCGCGACCGGCCTCGTCGCGCACGATCACCGCGTCCCCCTTGCCGAAACCGCCCTCGACGCCGGTCAGGCCCGCCGCCAACAAGCTCTTGCCCCTGCGCAGCGCGGTGGCGGCGCCGGCGTCCACCCGAAGGCCGCCGGCCGGCGACAGGCTGCCGGCGATCCACGCCTTGTAGGCCGCGGCCGGCGTGGTCGAGGGCTCGACCACCGTGGCGCGCGCCCCCTGCTCCACCGCCGCCAGCGGCGAGGGCCGAGTCCCCAGGGTGATGAGCGTGGCGCAGCCGGCGGCGCTGGCGATGCGGGCGGCCGCAAGCTTGGTGGCCATGCCGCCCGAGCCGACGCCGGCGTCGGCGTTGGCGCCTCCGGCCATGGCCTCGATCTCGGGCGTGAGGCGGGCGATGCGGGCCAGATGCTGTGCGTCGGGGTCCCGGCGCGGGTCGGCGGTGTAGAGACCGTCCACGTCGGAAAGCAGCACCAGCGCGTCGGCGCCGATCATCTGGGCGACCCGTGCGGCCAGGCGGTCGTTGTCGCCGTAGCGGATCTCCTCGGTGACAACGGTGTCGTTCTCGTTGACCACCGGCGCGACGCCGAGCTGCAACAGGGTCTCCATGGTGGCGCGGGCGTTCAGCCACCGGCGGCGCACCTCGGTGTCGTCGCGAGTGAGCAGCACCTGGGCGCAGGCGACGCCATGCGGCTCCAGCGCCTCTTCCCAGGCGGCCATCAGGGCCGACTGCCCGGCGGCCGCGCAGGCCTGCTTCTCGGGCAGGGTGAGGGCGCGCCGCTTCAGGCCCAGGCGACGCCGACCGAGCGCCACCGCGCCTGACGACACCACCAGCACCTGCTGTCCGCGCGCGCGGACCCGGGCCAGATCCGCGGCGAAGGCGGCCAGCCACTCGCGGTTGGGGCCGGCCTCGCCCACCAGCAGGGCCGAGCCCACCTTCACCACCAGGCGTCGGGCGGCGCCGAGCTCGCTCATGGCCGCCACCCTTCGACGGCCGTCGAGTCGTCGTCTTCAGAGGCGATCTCCCCGCGGCTCCGTCGCACCTGGGCGAAGGCCTCGCGCAGTAGTTCGCGCACGCCGCGGCCGGCGACGCCGGAGACGCGGCGCGGCTCCACGCCGGCCACGGCCGCCAGCTCAGCCGCCTTGGCTTCAACAGCGGCGGGATCGAGCGCATCGATCTTGTTCAGGGCCAGGATCTCCGGCTTGTCCATGAGGCCCGCCCCATACGCTTCAATCTCGCGGCGCACGGTGCGCCAGGCGCCTGCGACGTCGTCCTGGGCGGCGTCCACCAGATGGATCAGCACCGCCGTCCGCTCCACGTGGCCCAGGAACCGCACGCCCAGGCCTGCGCCATCGCTGGCGCCCTCGATCAGGCCGGGGATGTCGGCCAGGACGAAGCGCTCGTTAGGCGAGAGGTCGACCACGCCCAGGTTCGGCGTGAGGGTGGTGAAGGGATAGTCGGCGATCTTCGGCCGCGCGGCGCTGGCCGCGGCCAGGAAGGTCGACTTTCCGGCGTTGGGCAGGCCGACCAAGCCAACGTCGGCGATCAGCTTCAGCCTCAGCCAAACCCAACGCTCCTCGCCCTCCTGCCCGGGCAGGGCGAAGCGCGGGGCCTGGTTCACCGGACCTTTGAAACGGGTGTTCCCGAAGCCGCCGTTGCCGCCCTTCAGCAGGCGGATGCGCATCCCGGGCTGGTCGAGGTCGAGCAGCACCGTCTCCTTGTCCTCGTCCAGCACCTCGACTCCCACCGGCACCTTCAGGACCACGTCGGCGCCGTTGGCGCCGTGCCGGTTCTTGCCCATGCCGTGCTCGCCTGTGCCGGCCTTGAAGTGCTGCTGATAGCGGTAGTCGATGAGGGTGTTCAGGCCCTCGACGCTCTCGATCCAGACGTCCCCGCCCCGGCCGCCGTCGCCGCCGTCCGGGCCGCCGTACTCGATGAACTTCTCGCGTCGGAACGAGACGGCGCCCGCACCGCCGTTTCCGCTGCGCAGATAGATCTTGCACTGATCGAGGAACTTCATCGGGCGGCGCTTAGCATGACGGAGGGATGTCCACGAACCTCGCGGACCACATGAACGACAGGAATCCCGAAACACAAGGACGACGGAGCCGGCGCCGAGGGTCGACGCCGGCCCGCGGTCGGGCTTCTCAGGCCAGCCAGACCATCAGCCGCGATCTCGCGGCCGCGCCCCGGGCCTGGCTCCAGCGCAGCTCGACGTCCCCGGTGTAGAGGAAGCCCGCCTTGCAGAGCACCTGCCCCGACGCCGGGTTGTCGGCGAAGTGGCCGGCCACGACCAGTTTCTTGCGCCAGTCGCGCCGCGCCCAGTCGAGGGCGGCGCGGACCGCCTCGGTGGCGTAGCCGCGGTTCCAGAACGACCGCCCCAGCCAGCAGCCGATCTCGGGCCGGCCGTTCGGCCGCTCCCGGAAGCCCACGCCGCCGACCACGCCGAAATGGCGGTGCTCGATGACGAAGGTCGGCTCACGCGACCAGGCGTCGCCGCCCACCCGCGCGATGAAGTTCTCCGCGTCGGCGACCACGTAGGGATGGGGCATGGCGGCGAGCTGATCGGCGACGCCTCGGTCGTTGGCAAGCTCAGCCACGCGCGGGGCGTCCGAGATCACCGGACCGCGCAGCAGCAGCCGCTCGGTCGCCAGCGTCGGCGTCACTTCGATCGTGCACATGTCCAACCTCCCGCCTCCGGACCCGCAGGTCGAAGGCCAAAAACAAAGCGGGGAGCCCGGCGATCCGGACTCCCCGCTCGGAAGTCTTTGTCCGGTTCGCCCTGATTGCAGAGGCGGAACCGGATGGAGATCGGTTCCGCTTATTCGGCGGCCATCACCGGATTCGGCACCACCGTCACATAGGTGCGGTCGTCCCGCTTGGTGACGAACTTCACCGCGCCGTCGGCGATGGCGAAGAGGGTATGGTCGCGACCCATGCCTACGTTGTCGCCGGCCCAGAACTTGGTGCCGCGCTGGCGGATGATGATGTTCCCGGCCACGACGGCTTCGCCGCCGAACTTCTTCACGCCGAGGCGGCGGCCCGCAGAATCGCGCCCGTTGCGCGAGGAGCCGCCAGATTTCTTGTGAGCCATAACGCTCTCCTAACTCGCTTCCGTGACGCGGGCCTTACTCGGCCGCGCCCTCGTCCTTGGTCTTCTTCGGAGCCGCGGCCTTCTTAGGCGCAGCCTTCTTCGCCGGCGCGGGAGCCGCGGCCTCGGCTTCGGCCGGAGCGGCTTCAGCCTTGGCGGCCGCCTTCGGCGCCGACTTCTTGACCGGGGCCGCCTTGGCGGGAGCCGCTTCCGCGGCCGGAGCCGCCGGGGCGGCGAAAGCCAGGCCGCGGGCGCGGGCGTCGAGCTCGGCCTTGGTGATCAGCTTCACTTCGCCGTCCCACTTGGCGTCCTTGCCGGCGCCGGAGATGGCGGTCACGCGCAGCACGCTTTCGAGCTGGCGGTGGCCGCGGGTGCGGCGATAGCCCTGACGGCGGATCTTCTTGAAGATCTTCACCTTCTCGCCCTTGCGGGTCTCGATCAGGGTGGCCGCCACCGAAGCGCCCGCAACCGTGGGCGCGCCGACGGTGGTCGCCTCGCCCTCGCCCAGCATCAGGACCTCGCCGAACGAAATCGCGGCGCCAGGCTCGCCCTCGAGCTTCTCGACAACCAGCAGATCGCCCGGTTGAACCCGGTACTGCTTGCCGCCGGTCTTGATCACCGCGTACATCGATGCGCCTTCGTAAACTTAAGTGTGTGCAAAACGGAACGCGCCCGCGAGAAGCCCCGCGGGCGAGAGGGGCGGACTTATACGCGCGGGCCGCCCAGAGTCAATGACGAGGCCGATGGATTGACGCCGCCGGCCGCCGGCCGTTCCATGGAGCGGCGGGGCGCCTCCCGGGGCGGAGCCCGGCATCAGGAGGTGCGCTTTGGCCCAGCCGTTCAAGGGCTACGAAGTGGCGGCCCGCCTGCGGCCGTCGGCCGGGGCCTACACCTTCGACCTGGAGCCCGCCCTGGCCTCGGTCGTGGCGCTCGAATCCAGCATCCCCCCGCAGGCCTACACGGCGAAGGGCCTTGGAACCGGCCGCATAGGCAATGGGATCGTGATCGGCGCAGGCGGCCTGGTCCTGACCATGAGCTACCTGGTGTTCGAGGCCGAGCGCGTCAGCCTCACGCCGAACGATGGCGAGTCCGTCCCTGCCCAGGTCCTGGGTACGGATACGGTCAGCGGCTTTGGCCTTGTGCAGGCGCTGGAGCCGCTGGGCGCGCCGCCGCTTCCGCTCGGCGAATCCCGAAAGCTCGCTGCGGGCGATCCGGTGGTGGTGGCGGGCGCGGGCGGCCGCGACCACGCCCTGGCCGGACAGGTGCTCGCGCGGATGTCCTTCGCCGGCTACTGGGAATACCTGGTCGACGGCGCGATCATCACCGGCCCGGCGCACCCGCACTGGAGCGGGGCGGCCCTGATCAGCAACCAAGGCCAGCTGGTCGGCGTCGGATCCCTGACCCTCGAAGGACGCGCCCGCGGCGGCCGCCGGCGGCCGATCAACATGTTCGTGCCCACCGAGCTTCTGATGCCGATCCTGGAAGACCTGACCCGCGGCCGCCGCCCTCATCCGGCGAGGCCCTGGCTCGGCGTGCTGGCGCAGGAGGCGCGGGGCGAGGTGGTGGTGGCCGGCGTCAGCCCCGGCGGGCCGGCGAGCCGCGCCGAACTCCGCGCCGGCGATGCGATCCTGGCGGTGGCCGGCGCCCAGGTCCAGGAGCTTGCGGACTTCTACACGCGCCTGTGGGCGGTGGGGCCTGCGGGGGTGGTCATTCCGCTCACCGTCAGGCGGGAAGGCGACGTGTTCGACCTGGAGGTGCGCTCCATGGACCGCGACGTGCTGCTCCAACGGCCCCGTTACAACTAGCCGCCGATCCCAGAGCTCCGGCGGGCCAGGCGCGCGGGAACCTGCAGCTTCGAACACTGTTCTTGACCTTCAGGCGGATGCGCGTCGCAAGGACCGCCACCAGACCGCGGTCCTGGCACGTAGAGACAAAGGACCTGACATGCGCAAACTGAACCGAACACCTCTGGCCCTGCTGGCCGCCACGGCCATGGCCGCCGCCATGGGCGGCGCAGCCGCAGCCCAGACCACCACCCTGGACGAGCTCACCATCACCGGTCACTGGCGGGTGGGCGAGGATGTCCGCAGCCTTTCTGCGGCGGTGCCCTACGCCGACCTGGACCTCAACAGCGCGGGCGGGCGCGACATCCTCAAGCAGCGGATCCATGACACCGCGCGCAATCTCTGCGACCGGCTTGGCGAGATGCCGGGGTCCACCTCCGCCGTCCCCTCCTGCGAACAGGACGCCATGACCAGCGCCCGCGCCCAGGTGAAGGAGGCCATCGCCGCCTCGCGGATTCCAAACTACGCCTATCTGCCGGCGGACGAGCCCTATGTCGCCGCGGCCGGTCCCACGGCGGAGACCGCCACGGCCTATTCGGCTCCGGCGTCAACCGTCGCCCCGGCGACCGTCACCACCCAGACCGTCACCAACGGCGCGGTTCCCGACACGCCTGAGAACCGGGCGCGTTTCGGCGGCCCGATGTCCCGCACCGGCCGCGGCACGGCGCCGGCGGGCAACTGAAGGTCGAAGATGTTTCCCTGCGATCGGGCCACGACGCCCGGTCGCATAGGGGCTCCTAATCGCGAGAACGACGGCGAGAGACGGCGGCCTCGGCGGCCCTCGGCCACACGCGAACACCCACCGCCAGGGAGATCGAGCCCAAGGTCGCGATGACCGCGCCAACCCAGCCGGCCGCGTTGAGCGCGCCGGTCGTGGCCAGTTGAAGGGCCAGGCCGGTCGAGAAGAAGGCTAGGAACAGGCTGGCCAGCCTCTCGGCTTTTTCCGCGGTCATTTTGGGCGTCTTCCTCCTGGGTGCGGCCCCCCATGTAAGCTTGCGGCCGCGATTGCAAGCGTCGCCACGGGATTTTCCGCTGGGCGCTAACCAATGCGCTTCAGCTTTCATCAACCTGACCTTCCCAGGATGGCTGTCGGCGGGGGGCGTCGAGTCGGAGACGCCCATATGCAAATCCTCATCGGCCTGAGCGACCTGGGCCAGGTGGTGCACACCGAGATGCTCTCGGTGGCGCGTCCCCTTCAGTTGACCGCGCTTGCACGCGCCAGGCTCGCCCACTTCCCACGGGTCGAGATCTGGGAAGAGCTGGTCTGCGTGCTGCGCTGGCCGCCGGCCCCAGCGGCTCTGCTGACGCCATGAGGCGCCTCAGCGGGCGAACAGCAGGTCGGACCAGCGCCAGGCGCGGGTCCCCAGGACGATCCGCGGGCCGCCCGGCCGTTCGTCGAGCCTGAGCAGCACCAGCCCGCGCATCGCCTGGTCGCGGCATCGTCGCGGCGAAAACGCCACTTCCACCGCGATCGCCTGCCGCAGGCCGGCCAGGCCCTTGCCGTCCTCGACCCCGCGACGCACCCAGTCGCCGTTCCATACGAGCACCGGCTCGAATCCGCGATCCTCCTGGGCGCGCATCACCGCGGCCTGGAGCGAGGGATGGCCCTGCAGCTTGGCCTGGAGTCGCCGGACCATGTCGCACCGGCCGCCGCCGGCGCCCCCATCGCCCCCCCCTTCTCCGGCGCCGAGGCCGCCCGCGCCGGCCCCGCCGGCCTCGCTTTCCGCGGTTGTCGCCTGGGCGAGCTCGGCCGCGCTGACCCGAGGCGCGGGGGCGGGCGGAGCCTCGACCTCCGCCTGGGGCGCGTAGCGGGGCGGGATATCCGGGGGAGGCTTCGGACGGGGCGCCCGGGGCGGAGACGGCTTGGGCGGCGACGGCGACGGCGCCGCGGCCTGGGCCCGGGCGCCGCCCCCGGGCTTCGGTTCGACCGGCGGCTCCAGCAGCGGACGGACCAGAGGCGGCGCCAGGATCACCTGGATGGCGGGCGGCTCAGGCTGCAGGGGCTGGCTTAGGTCGCGCAGCAACAGGACCAGCAGCAGGGCGTGGGCCGCGGCCGCCAAGGCGCCCGCCGTCAGCCGTCGCCGACGGGTTCTTGTCCGTTCGCTTTGGGAGCGCCGTTCCATCCGCGCGGCCAACCTCCGCCTTGCCGGCCTGGAGACCATGCGGGCGCGTCAGCATCGTGGCGAGGAGCCCGGCGTTTCGGCGCCTTCCGGCCACATCCTGGACTTCATCTCGCCAAACACCTTGCCCTTCTTGCAGCTGCGCAATCTCGCGCCCTCGGGGGGCGGCGACCAGAAGGGAGAGTCCAAAGACATGACGTCAGCCATACTCAAGAGCTCCGCGGTGGGAGGAGCGCTCGTGCTCGCCGCCTTCGCGGTGAGCGGCTGCGCCACCAAAGGCTTTGTAAGGGACAAGGTCGCCGTGGTGGAAGAGCACACCACCCGGGTCGAAGGCACCGCCGGCGAGGCCCTTTCGCGCGCTAACGCCGCGCACAAGCTCGCCGAAGGCAAGTTCCTCTATGAGGTCGTGCTGTCGGATGATTCCGTGAAGTTCCCGACCGACCAGCACGCCCTTTCGCCCGAAGCGCAACAGCGGCTCGCCGAACTGGTGACGCGGCTGAAGGGCGAGAACCGCAACGTCTATCTGGAAATCCAGGGCTACACCGACTCCACCGGCACGCCGGAGTACAACGAGAAGCTCGGTGAAGCTCGTGCCGAAGCCGTGCGGCGTTACCTGAACGAACAGGGCGTGGCGCTCAATCGCATGGGCGTCATCTCCTACGGCCAGGATCATCCGGTGGCGCCGAACGACACGCGTGACGGCCGCGCCCAGAACCGACGGGTGGCGATCGTCGTCCTGACCTGAGGCGGGAGAAGCGGGCGACGCCGTATTCTGGACAAGCTCTGCGGCTTTTGGCAGGGCATGCCGATCCTGCGACGCCGCTTCCTCATCCTCGCCATCCTGGCCCTGAGCTGCGCCGCACCCGCGGCGCAGGCCCAGGGTTATTCGCGCGCCGCCGCGCAGGTGATCAGCCGCGCCTTCGCCGCAAGCGGGGGCTCGGGCTGGTATCTGCTGCGTGGATGGCACGAGACCGGTAGCCTGGGCGGCCAGCCCTACGAGCGCTGGCTCGATCCGGTCCGCTACGGCCTGCGCGAGGAGGTCAGCGGGCCGGACGGCCTGCGGGTGCTGGGCTTCAACGGCCAGGCGGAATGGCAGGTCGCCCCGTCCGGCGCCATGACCGCGGTGAACAACCACCCCGCCCTGGCCGGCGCCCGCACGACCGCCTTCTTCGAGGGCGGGCTGTACATGTTCCCGGGCCGGTTCGGCGCCAAGGGCGAATACCTGGGGCGGCGCTCCCGGGGCGGGCGCAGCTATGAGGCGGTGGCGGTGACCCCCTGGAACGGCCGCCCCCGCGAGCTCTGGTTCGATTCCCGCACACGCCTGCTGGCGCGCATCGTCGACCGGACGGGTCCGCGCCCTGTCGCGGTCGCGGTCTCCGACTACCGCAAGGTCGGGCCGGTGCGGGTCGCCTTCCGTTATGCGCCGGAGGGCGGCGGCCCGGTGCGGCAGATCGAGCGCCTGGCCTTCAACCCCGCCGACCGCGACCTGTTCAGCCTCGACCGAACGGAGGTGCTCGAAAAGGTGCGGGCCGCCTCCCGGCCGCAGCCATGACCGCGCGGACCTCCCCCGCGGGGGGCCTTGGCCGAAGATTCCGCAATCCGCGGCGGCGGTTGGGCCTTTACAACGTCACAGGCGCTTGCCAATGGTCTCGCGAAATTGCGCGGGCTGGCGAGGCCGGACCCCAGGGAAGGAAATAAGCATGGCTGCAAAGCTGGGCGGCGGAGGCGGCGGATCCCGGTTCGACCTCGGTCAGAACAGCGACATCAACGTCACGCCCTTCGTGGACGTGATGCTGGTGCTCCTCATCATCTTCATGGTGTCGATCCCCGCCGCCACGGTGTCGATCAAGCTCGACCTGCCGCCGGCGATCCCGCCGCCTCCGGGCCAAAAACCCGAGGAGCCTGTGCTGATCAACATCCAGCAGGGCGGCGCCATCTTCATCGGCGACGCCAGCACCGGCATGGACCGTCTGATCGGCGACCTGACGGGCGTGCTGGAGCGGAAGTACCCCGGCAAGCCGGTCACCGAGCAGCGCGTCTACATCCGCGCCGACCGCTCGGTTCGCTACGGCGACTTCATGGCCGTGATGAACGAACTGCAGGGCAACGGCTTCTACCAGGTCGCCCTGGTCAACGAAGAGCTGTCCTAGAGCGCGGAAAATGTTCTAGGCTTCAGCTGACTTCGTCGAAATACGAAAGCCCGCCGGACTCCGGCGGGCTTTTTGTTTGTCCCTCAGGCGCGGGACGAATGGGCGCAGGCTGGCGTTACGCCACCGTGCTCTCGAAGCCCGCACGCAGAGCCGCCTCGTCGAGGTTGCGTCCGATGACCACCATGCGCGAGTAACGCTTCTCGCCGGGCCGCCATTCCCCCTGGAAGTCGCCCTCCAGGATCATGTGCACGGCCTGGAACACCAGCCGGCGGTTCTCGCCGGCAAGGTCCATGATGCCCTTGGCGCGCAGCACGTCGGGGCCCTGGACCTGCAGCAGGTTGTTGAGCCAGGCGCTGAAGCGCTGGGCATGCAGCGGCTTTTCGCTCGTCAACGAGATACCCCGGATGCCGCTCTCGGCGACATGGTCGTGGATATGGCCGTGACCATGGCCATGGTCGTGATCGTGATGATCGTGGCCATGATGGTCGTGATCGTGGCCGCAGGAGTCGTCGTGCACGTGGCCCGGCTCGCCATGCCCTGGATTGAGGAAGTCCGGCTCCAGGCTGGTGATCCGCTCCAGATCGAAGGAGTGGCGACCAAGAATGGTCTCCAGCGGCACGTTCGAGCGTTGCGCTCGGTGGATCGGCGCAAGCGGGTTTAGCTGACGGATGGCGCCTTCCACCTCGCGAAGCTCGGCCTCGGAGACGAGGTCGGTCTTGTTGAGGATGATCTGGTCGGCGAAGGCGATCTGCTCGATGGCTTCGCGGGAATCCGCCAGCCGCAGCGGCAGATGCTTGGCGTCGACCACGGCGGTGACGCTGTCCAGAACGGTCTTGGCGCGCACGTCTTCGTCGACGAAGAAGGTCTGGGCCACCGGGCCCGGATCGGCGAGACCGGTGGTCTCGACGACGATGGCGTCGAACTTGCCCTTGCGCTTCATCAGGCCGGAGAGGACGCGGATCAAATCGCCACGCACGGTGCAGCAGACACAGCCGTTGTTCATCTCGAAGACCTCTTCGTCGGCGCCGACGATCAGGTCGTTGTCGATCCCCACCTCGCCGAACTCGTTGACGATCACGGCGTAACGCTTGCCGTGATCCTCCGAGAGGATGCGGTTCAGCAGGGTCGTCTTGCCCGCGCCGAGGTAGCCGGTCAGCACCGTCACGGGGGTCTTGTCTCGGGTCTGCTCGCTCATGCGCCTTCATGTAGGCCGGATGGCGCCGCAGATGAAGCGGCTTGTCCTCTCACCCTCGCGTTATAAAGTAACGGAATATGACGAGCGCCGCCGATCCCCTCTCCGCCGGCCTGCCGCAGACCGGGCGGGAGCCCGCGCCGCCAGCCTCGCTCGACGGCTTCCGTCAGGAGCCGGGCTACCTGGGCGCCGACCACGCGCGCAACGAGCGTCGGACCTGGATCGTCAGCGGCGTCTGCGCCCTGACGCTTGCCGCACAGCTCATCGGCGGGACGATGTTCCATTCCATGGCCCTCACCGCCAGCGGCCTGCACATGGCCGCGCACCTGGCGGTTCTGCTGACGGCCTCGGTCGCCTACGCGCTCGCCCGTCGCCTGTCGGGCCATCCCAGGCTGGCATTCGGCGCGGGCAAGCTGGGCTATCTCGCAGGCTTCGCCAATGCGGTGGTGCTGGCGGTGACCGCCGTGCTGATCGCGGTCGAGAGCGTGCAACGGCTGATCACGCCCGAGGCGGTGGACTATGCCGGCGCCATTCCGATGGCCTTCGCCGGACTGGTGGTGAGCCTGGTCTGCGTCTGGCTGCTGCGTCCGGTTGACCAGCGCCATCGGCACGATCCGGACGGCGACCTCAACCTCGCCGCCGCCCATCTGCACCTCTCAGCCGATGCGGCCGTGTCGGCGATCAGCATCGCGGGCCTCCTCGCCGGCCAGGCGCTGGGATGGCGCGCGGCCGACCCGTTGCTGGGCCTGGTGGGGGCGGCGCTGGTGGCGCAGTTCTCGGTCAGCCTGATCCGCCGCGCCGGGGCGGCGCTGTTGGACGTCACCCCCTCTCCCGCCCTGGGCCAGGAAATCCGGCGCCGGCTCGAGAGCGGCGGCGCCCAGGTGCTGGACCTGCACCTCTGGCGGCTGGGCCCCGGCCACCACGCCGCCATCGCGGTCGTCGCAGACGAACCCGCCGCGCCAGTGGAGACCTACCGCGCCAGGCTGGCCGATATCGCCGGCCTCTCGCACCTCACCATTGAGGTGCGCCGACGCGGGGGTCCACCTTCGACCGAGCTTGGGCGTTAAGGGCGCATGAGCGGCTCGACCGGTTCCCGCAGCGTGCGTGGTCGCAGGCGGACGAAGGCTGCGGCGGCCGGCGCCGTCCTCCTGGCGCTCGCCGGATCGTTCGGCGCCTGGATGGCGAGCCGCGCGCCGGCGCCCGCCCAGGTGCAGTTCACCGCAGCCCCGCGGGCGCGCCCGCCGCCGCCGGCTCCGCCGCCTGCCCTGCAGACCCGGCTCGAAGCCCTGGCCGCGGCCTATGGAGAGCCCATCGGCGTGGCCGTCACGGACGTGGCGGCCGGCTGGACGGCCCAGGTGGACGGGCAGTCGGTCTATCCTCAGCAGAGCGTGGTCAAGCTCTGGGTGGCTCTGGCGGTGATGGACGCGGTCGACCGCGGGTTGCTGCGGCTCGACCAGCCGGTGCTGCTGACCCGGCAGGACCGGTCCGTCTTCTATCAGCCGCTCGGCGCGCGGATCGGCCCGCAAGGCTACGCTACGACGGTCGAGGATCTGCTGCGTCATTCGCTGATCGAGAGCGACAACACTGCCAACGACAAGCTGCTCGAGGTGGCCGGCGGCGCCGGCGTCGTCAGCGCCGTGCTGGCGCGCAAGGGGATCACAGGCATCGAGGTCGGCGGCCCCGAGCGCATCCTGCAGGCGAAGACCGCCGGGCTGGAGTGGCGGCCCGAGCTCGCCGGATGGCGCTTCAAGGAGGCGCGCGCCAAGCTGCCGGACGCGGTGCGGGACCAGGCGCTCGACGCCTACCTCGCCGCTCCGCCGGACGGCGCCCAGCCCCTCGCCCTGACGCGCGCCCTGGCGGCGCTGCGCCGCGGCGAGCTGCTGTCGGAAACCTCCACCGCCGTCTTGATCGGCGTGATGTCCGAGGCGCGCACCGGCGGCCAGCGGCTGCGCGCCGGCCTGGCCCCCGGCTGGGCCATCGCCCACAAGACCGGCACGGGCCCCGATTGGCGCGGCGCCTCGGTGGGGATCAACGACGTGGGCCTGATCACCGCTCCGGACGGGCGCGCCTACGCCGTGGCGGTGATGATGCGCGAGACGCGCAAGCCGGTTCCCCAGCGCCTGGCGCTGATGCAGCGTGTGAGCCGCGCCGTCGTCGAGCACTGGAGGGCGGAAGCCGGCAAGGACGGGGCTTCAGCGAAGTCTTAAGCGCGCCGCACCTAGACTCGCGGCCATGACCTCCCTGCTGCTCGCGGTCTGCGGCGCGCGGCGCCTGCATAAGCTGACGGCCATGCCGCTGTTCGGCGCCCTGCTTGCGGACCAGGCGTAAGCCGGCGGGCCTGTTCGAAGCCCTGGCCTGGCCGCCCCGCGCCTCGTCTCTCTAGCGCGGCGCCGTGACCGGACCGCCGAAGCGGGCCGGCATGCCCTTCTGCAGCGACAGTTGGATCGGCCTGCCGGCGGCGTCGCGGCTGGCCCATTGCACGCCCGGCTCGCCGTGCTGGGGCACCGCAGTGCAGAAGCTGATCGGCAAGGTGGGCGGCTGCGACTGGCGCATGCAGACCTTGCCGCCCCGCAGTTGCCAGCGCCCGGCCAGCGGATCGCCCCGGCGGGACAGCCCGTCCCAGCTTCCGTCGGGATGAAGCCAGATCTTCTGCGAGCGGCCGTCCGGGTAGGTGGCCAACACGGTGTTGCCGAACGCCGCGTCGACGGCGCTGGGCTCGGCGGCCTGGGCGTAGGCCGCCGAAAGCGCTGCGAACCCGAGGGCGATGGGGACGAGCTTCCGAACCCTCGCCCCGCCGACTTGGCCGGGGCGAAAAGCGAACATGGCCAGGTTCACGCGAAACTCCCCTCCTGCGCGCCTTTGGCTCGCCGACGCGCTGGACTTCTAAGGCCTTCCGGATGAACTGCGCCTGACAGAACGGTTCAGCTGTGGAGGCCAGACAATGGACGATGCGATTTCCCCAGAGGCCGAACGCGCCGGCATGCTGGCGGCCCTCCATGCCGTCACCGTGGGCCTGCTGTCCACCCTCAAGCGGAAGGGCGTGCTGACGCAGCAGGAGATCGACCAGTTGTTCGAGGCCGGCCTCGTCACCTTCGAGCGGGGCGAACAGGACGAGGTGCGCCGCGCCGCCCGCCTGACGCTAGAGATCCTCGCCCGCAGCCTGGGGGAGACCTAGCCCGCGGAAGCTATTTGGGCTTGTCGCCGCCGCCGATGGCTGCGGCGATAAGCGCACCGATCTGATCGGTGGAATCGGCCACCTGACCCAGGATCCGCAGCGGCCCGGCGCCCGGCTGCATGGCGGTGGTCATGCGGTTGGCCGCGGTCTGGGCCATGGCGATGGCGGTGTTCTCGGCCGTGCTCAGGCCCGAGCTGGCGACCTTGCGGGCCTCGGCGTCGGGATAGATGAAGCCGTAGGTGTCGTAGGTCGAGCCGCCGAGGTCGCGGCTGGGATCGTACCAGACCTTCACCGCGCTCCAGTCGCCGCGCGTGGACACGTCGACCAGGGTCACGTCGCGCTCGATCTTACCGCGGGAGCCTTCGATCGGCGACCAGTTGGCGTGGGTGATCTGGATGATGCGGTCGGTCAGGACCTGGCTGACCACGGCCACGTGGCCAAGCTTCATCCGGGCTGTGGGCTTGAAGCAGAGCACGGCGCCGGCGCGTGGGCTGAAGCCGGTCTCATAGCGGCTGACAGCCTGGCGCCACCAGGTGTAGGCGTCGCCGAAAATCTGGATGCCGGAAACCAGCCGCGCGAACGGAACGCACTGCCAATAGGTTTCCGCCACCGCCCCTGCGGAGGGCGTGAGGCAGAGCGCGGCCGCGACGGCCAGGGAACCCAGAAGGGTCCTTTTCCGCTTCAGCATGTCCGAGACGCTCCCCGACTTACCCTTGAAGAGCTAAGCCTAACCTCGACGGAGTGAAAAGAGGGTTTACGCCTCCGCGACAGAGGGCCGCGCGCCAACATCCGACTCTCGCTGGGGAATCTGCGCGGATGAATCCGTATTATGCTCAGTTATATACATGTATAATATAGAATTAAATCGCACTTAATTCCGGGATATGGACTTGATACGCTAAAATCATAGGCATTTTATCTGACCACTAACGGATTATATATTTAATCTTTTCACGTGATCCGCGTCGCAGCCCTGATATCACGGCCCAGGTAACAGATTGAAACAAGACCCCGCTCAGGCGCCATCAAGTCGGCCTGCTCGTTCCCGCAACCCCCGATCACGAATTCGCGAGCGGCATCTGCCTGTGGATAAGTCAGCCTCCGCCTCGCCCTTGGGCTCGCGCGACCCCATTCGCGACCTAAGTAGAGCTTTCACGGGAGAGAGACCCTAGATGGACAGCCTTATGGAGCTGCTGGCGCGGCCGGACGCCTGGGCCGCCTTGATCACCCTGATCGTGATGGAGGTGGTGCTCGGGATCGACAATCTGGTCTTCGTCTCGATCCTGTCGAACAAGCTCCCGGAGGAGAACCGGCGCAAAGCGAGGTTCATCGGCATCTCGCTGGCCCTGATCCTGCGCATCCTGCTGCTGTCCACCCTGGCGTTCATCGTCGGGTTGACGACGCCGGTCTTCACCCTCCCTTTCACCGCGCCGCTCAACGAGCATGGCCAACCCCTGGTCGACTTCGCCTTCTCGTGGCGGGATCTAATCCTGGTGGCGGGCGGACTGTTCCTGGTCTGGAAGGCCACCACCGAGATCCACCACACCGTGGACCCGCATGAAACCGACGAACTGTTCGACAAGCGCCGCACGGTCGGCCTCGGCTTCGGCGCCGCGATCGTGCAGATCCTGGCGCTCGACATCGTCTTCTCGATCGACTCGATCCTCACGGCGGTGGGCATGACCGAGCACCTGCCGATCATGGTGACGGCGGTCATCGTGGCCGTGCTGCTGATGCTGCTGGCCGCCAACCCGCTGGCCGACTTCATCAACGCCAACCCCAGCGTCGTCATGCTGGCCTTGGGCTTCCTGCTGATGATCGGCGCCACCCTGATCGCCGACGGCTTCGGGGTGCATGTGCCCAAGGGCTACATCTACGCCGCCATGGCCTTCTCCGCCGGCGTCGAGGGGCTGAACATGGCTGCCCGCCGGGCGAAACGGGGGAAGGCCAAGGGCTGAACGCCGGCCGGCCTCCAGGATGGCGCGGGACGCCGACACAGCTTAGCCTTCGCCAAGGCTCGCGATTCGCGGGCGCGGCGGAAGCGCCATGCCGATCAGCTACCTCTCCACGGCCCAGATCGCGGGCCTCAGCCTCGACGTCTTCCGCCAGCTCTCCTCCACCAAGCTTGGCCAGATGACATCCAGCCAGGTGGCAGCGCTCACCGCCGCCGAGCTGGAGGCGCTGAGCTCGGCCCAGGCGGCGGGACTCACCACCGACCAGGTGAAGGCGCTCTCCACCACCCAGATCCCGCACATCCCGGACGCCGTGGTGTTCGACTCGGCCCAACTCTTGGCGCTGAACGGGGGGCAGATCTCCTCGCTCAGCGATTTCCACCTGGGGGCGATCGGCGCCAACCAGCTCGGCCAGATGTCCACCACCCAGGTCGCGGGGCTGGACGGCGCGCGCCTGTCGGCCTTGAGCGCCAGCCAGGTCGGCGGCCTCACCTCGAACCAAGTGGCCAGCCTGACCAGCGCCCAGATCTCGGCGCTCACCACCACCGACATCGGCGAGTTCAGCTCCAGCCAGATCGCCGCTCTCACCACCGCACAGGTCGACCGCCTGTCCGCCGAGCAAGCGGGCGCGCTCACCACGACCCAGCTTGGGGGCTTAAGCTCGACCCAGCTCGGGGCGCTGTCCACCACGGGCCTCGCCGCCCTGGGTTCCGACCAGGTTCAAAGCCTCACCGTCGCCCAGCTCGCGGGCTTGAGCCTGATCCAGGCCGCCAGCCTGTCCGCCGAGGATTTCGCCGAGCTGACCACGACCCAGGTCCTGGGCTTCTCGGCCACCGCGCTCGGGGCGCTGGCGCCGGGGAACCTCTGGGGCCTCGACAGCTCGGCCATTCAGGCCATGGACGCGACGAGGCTGGGGGGCGTCTCCCAGACCCAGATGGCCGCGCTTGGGCTGGCCAGCCTTCTGATCCTGACCGACACCCAGGTCGCCGCCCTGAGTTCGACCCAGGTGCGGGGGCTTTCCGCCGACCTGCTCGGCGGGCTCGACGCCACCCAGTTCGCGCGCTTCTCCTCCACCCAGGTGGCGTGGCTGGAGCCCGCGCAGATCGGCGCCCTGGCGGCGGCGAACCTGTCGTCCCTGAACGCCACGGTGATCGGACTGCTGTCGCCGACCCAGGTGGCGGGCATGTCGGCCTATCAGGCGCGCCGCCTGACGATCACCGACGTGGGCGAACTCAGCGTCTCGCAGGTCGCGGGGCTGGGGTCGGGCCACCTCGCAGCGCTGACGCCGACCGCGTTCGCGGCGCTCAGCCCGGCGCAGTTCGCGGCGCTCTCCTCGACCCAGTTCGCCGGCGTCGCCGCCACCGCGCTCGACGCGCTGACGCCCACCCAGCTCAACGCCATCACCACCACCCAGATCGACGGCCTCTCGACGGCGGCCTTACGGGGGCTGAGCGCCACCGTCTTCAACACCCTGACCTCGACCCAGCTGCTGTCCTTCGCGGCTGCTCAGCTGGGGGCCTTGTCGTCGACCAACCTCACGGCTGTCTCGCCGACGTTGTTCGGCGCGCTGTCCGGCGCCCAGGTCGCCGGCCTCACCACCACCCAGGTCGCGGCCCTGACCCTGGGCCAGGTCGGCCAGCTGGACATCGACCAGCTGCCCTATCTGTCGCTCCCGCAGATGGGCGCGCTGACGGTCGACCAGGCGGCGGCGCTCACCGGCGGCCAGCTCGCCGAGCTGACCTCCAGCCAGGTCGGCGCCCTCTCCGTCACCGCCTTCGATGCGCTCAGCCCGACCCAGCTCCAGGCGCTTTCGACGACCCAGGTGCGCGGCCTGAGCGCCGCCCAGGTGTACAGCTTCACCGCCACCGATATCGACGCCTTGTCCGGCGACCAGTTCACCGCGCTCACGCCCGGCCAGGTGTCGGCCTTGAACCCCGACCTGCTGGGCGCCTTCACCGCCACCGGCGTGGCCGCGCTGACCATCACCCAGGTGACGGGCCTCAGCTCCACCCAGTTCTCGACCCTGGCGACCGCCGCCTTTTCGGCCCTCACGCCGGCGCAGATCGCGGCCCTCACCTTGAATCAGGTGCGCCAGCTGCCGCTGGAGGCGGTGTTCGCCTTCACCACCACCCAGATCGCAGCCCTGACGCCGACGCAGGTTCCTTCGCTCACCACGACTTCGGTGGCGGCGCTCACGACCACCCAGGTGGCGGCCTTGAGGCCGGTGCAGCTCAACGCCCTCACCGCCGACCAGGTGGCGGTGCTGCCGGGCTAGAGGAAGCTGTAGGGGTCGATGTCGATGGTCAAGCGCACGGCGCCCGGCGGCTTCACCCGCGCGCGCCAGGCGGCCATATAGGCTGACAGGTCGACGCCGCGATCGGCCCGCACCAGGAAGCGTTTGCGACGCCGGCCCCGCACCAAGCCGAGGGGCGCGTCGGCCGGTCCATAGACCTCCACCCCTTCGGCGTTGGGCGCGACCTTGGCCATCTCCTGAGCGAAACGGTCGAGCTGGGCGGCGTCCGGGCCCGAGGCGATCACCGCCGCCAGCCGGCCGAATGGCGGCAGGCCGGCGGCCTGCCGCTCCTCCATCTCGGCGGCCACGAAGGCGTCGCGGTCCTGGGCCTTCAGCGCCTGCATCACGGGATGCTCGGGCGCGTAGGTCTGCAGCAGGGCCCGGCCCGGAAGCTCATGCCGCCCTGCGCGTCCCGCCGCCTGGGCGAGAAGCTGGAAGGTGCGCTCGGCGGCGCGCAGGTCGCCGCCGCGAAGCCCGAGGTCGGCGTCCACCACCCCCACCAGGGTGAGCCTCGGGAAGTTATGGCCCTTGGCGGCCGCCTGGGTGGCGACCAGGATGTCGATCTCGCCTGCGGCCATGGCCTCGATCAGCCGCCGCGCCTCTTTGGCGTCGAAGATGGTGTCCGAGGAGAAGACCGCGATCTGCGCCTGCGGGAACAGCGCCCTCGCTTCCTCCTCCACCCGCTCGACCCCCGGGCCGATTGAGACCAGGCTGTCGACGGCCCCGCAGTGCGGACATCGCTCGGGCTTGGGCATGGAGAAGCCGGTCAGGTGGCAGACCAGCCGACCGGAATAGCGGTGCTCCACCAGCCAGGAGTCGGTGTCGGGCGCGCACAGCCGCTCGCCGCAGGCCTTGCAGAGCACCAGCGGCGCATAGCCCCGCCGGTTGAGGAACAGCAGCACCTGTTCCTTCCGCCCCAGCGTCTCGCCCATCGCCCGCACCAGCGGCGGCGAAAGCCAGCGGCCGCTTTCCAGCGGGGTCTCGCGCAGGTCCACCAACTCGATGTCGGGCAGTTGGGCCGCGCCGTGCCGGGCCGAGAGCCGCAGCCAGCGGTAACGGCCGGTCTCGGCGTTGCGCAAGGTCTCCAACGAGGGCGTCGCGGAGGCCAGCACCACCGCGGCCCCTTCGATCTTGCCCCGCGCCACGGCGAGGTCGCGGGCGTGGTAGACGAAGCCATCCTCCTGCTTGAACGAGCCGTCGTGCTCCTCGTCGACGACCACCAGCCGCAGCTTGGCGAAGGGCAGGAACAGGGCGGAGCGGGCGCCCACCACGATGCGGCAGCCGCCGTCGGCAACGCCCTCCCAGACCCGTCGGCGCGCGGGCGGGGCGATGTCGGAATGCCACTCGCCGGGCTGGGCGCCGAAGCGCTCGGCGACGCGGCCGATCACCGCCTGGGTGAGCGCGATCTCCGGCAGCAGGATCAGCACCTGGGCGTCCGGCTCGCGCGCCAGGAGATGGGCCGCCGCCTCCAGATAGACCTCGGTCTTGCCCGAGCCGGTGACCCCGTCCAGCAGGGCCACGTTGAAATCTTCCGCGTCGATCACCTCCGCCAGCGCGGCCGCGGCCGCCGCCTGGCTGGCGTTGAGCCGCGCGCCCGGCCGCCGCGGATCGGGCGGCTCGAAGGCCGCCTCCGCCCGGACCGTCGCAAGCTCCAGGCATCCCTCGTCCAGCAGGCCTTTGACCACGGAAGCCGAGACCCCGGCCGCGCGGGCGAGTTCGGCGGGCGAAAGCGGGGCGCCAAGGGCGGCCTGAAGCACCTTGAGCCGGGCCGGCGTGGCGCGCGCGGGCTGGACGCCGGTCGGGCGCGCCACCTTCGCCGGCTTGGCCTTGGGCGCACGGGCGCCGCGCAGCGCGATGGCCAGCGGCTGGCCGGGCGCGTCGGCGGCGTAGCGCGCCGCCCATTCGACGAACTCCACCGTGGTGGGCGGCAGCGACGGTTCGTCCAGGCGGCCGGCGACGGCCTTCAGCGGCCGGTTGCCGCCGGCCGCGTCGCGCAGTCCGGTCACCACCCCTCGCAGCAGGCGCGGTCCGAGCGGCGCGGCCACCTGGTCGCCCACCTCCAGCGCCATGCCTTCCGGCTCGGCGTAGTCGAACGCCTCCGGCAGCGGCAGGGGAAGCAGGACGGAGGCGATGCGGCTCATGGCTGCTCCGCTTTTGCGCTTTTCGCCCCAGCCGCTACAAGCGGCTCCGGCAATGTGAGGCGCCCCGATGCAGCTTTTCCTCGACACCACCGACGTCAACATCCTGAAGGACCTGGCCGCCACCGGCCTCGTTGACGGGGTGACGACCAACCCCAGCCTGATCGCCAAGTCCGGACGGCCGATGCTGGAGGTGATCGGCGAGATCTGCCGCGTCGTGGAAGGCCCGGTCAGCGCCGAGGTCGCCGCCATGGACACCGTCGGCATGCTCGACGAAGGGCGCAAACTGGCCGCCATCGCCGCCAATGTGGTGGTCAAGGTCCCGCTGACCCGAGACGGCCTGATCGCCACGCGGGAGTTCGCCCAGGAGGGGATCGCCACCAACGTCACCCTGTGTTTCTCGGCGACCCAGGCCCTGCTCGCCGCCAAGGCGGGCGCCAGCTACATCAGCCCCTTTATCGGCCGGCTCGACGACCACGGGGCCGACGGGATGGACCTGACCACCGAGATCCGGGCGATCTACGACAACTACGGCTACGGCACCGAAATCCTGGCGGCGTCGATCCGCACGCCCGCCCACGTCAAGGAGGCCGCGCTCGCCGGCGCCGACTGCGCGACCATCCCGCCGTCGGTTTTCCAGGACCTCTTCAAGCACCCGTTAACCGAGAAGGGTCTTGAACAGTTCATGGCGGACTGGGCCAAGACGGGTCAGTCGATTCTCTGACGGGAGCGCGCATGGACGCAACGCAGGGCGGGATCGGTGAAACCCCTCTAGACGCGCCCATGGACGCCAGCGCCGTGCGCCGCTTCCTTTCGGACAATCCCGACTTCCTGCGCGAGGACGGCGGCCTGCTGGACGAGCTTGGCCTGAAGCTGGCGGGCGGCAATGTCGTCGATTTCGGTCCCGCCGCGCTGGCCCGGGTCCACGCCGCCCACCAGCGCGAGGCGATGCAGCGCCAGCAGCTGGAGGCGGTGGCCCGCGCCAACTTCTCGGCCCAGGCCCAGACGCACGGCGCGGTGATCGACCTGCTGGACGCCCGCGACCACGCCGACCTGACGCAGCGGCTGGACGGCCTGGCGCGCCAGCGCTTCGGCCTCGCCTGCGCCGTCGTCGCCATCGAGGGCGATCCGACGCCCGCCGGCTGGCGCGGCCTGGTGGAAGGCCAGGTGGACATGATCCTGGGCGGCCACGGCCTCGCCCGCATGGGCTTTTTCCCCACCGCGCTTGGTCTCTTCGGCGAGGACGCGCCGAGGGTCCGGTCCATGGCCATGGTGCGGCTGGCCGTGTTCGAGCCTGCGCGGCAGGGCCTGATCACCTTCGGCTCCCCCGAACCGGAAGGCTTTACCCCGGACATGGGCAGCGAACTGGTGGCCTTCCTGGCCCGGGTGGTGGAACGGACGGCGGAGCGATGGCCGCGTCCCTGAACGGCGCGCAGGCCCGGTCGCTCTGGCTGGAGCATCTGGCCAAGGAGCGGCGCGCCTCCCCCCGTACGCTGGAGGCCTATGGCTTCGCGGCCGCCCGCTACCTCGCCTTCCTGGAGCGCCACCGCGGCGAATCCGTCGATGTCGCCGGACTGGCCGACGTGACGGCCGGCGAGCTTCGCGCCTTCCTGGCGCACCTGAGAACCGGCGAGCGGCCCCTGTCGCCGCGCTCGCTGTCCCAGGCGCTGTCGGCGGTGCGGACCTTCCACGGCTTCCTGGACCGCCGGCTGGACGCGCCCAACGCGGCGATCGCCCTTGTGCGCGGACCCAAGGTCAAGCCGGGCGTTCCTAGGCCCATCAGCGAGGACCAGGCGAACGGCCTTCTGGCGGAGCCTGGACTCGATCCCGACCGGGAGCGGTGGGAGTCTGCGCGCGACGAAGCGGTGCTGACCCTGCTGTACGGCTGCGGCCTGCGGATCTCGGAGGCGCTGTCGCTGAAGCGCAGGGACGCGCCGCTCGGGCCGGAGCTGCGCATCACCGGCAAGGGCGGCAAAACCCGCCTGACGCCCGTGCTGCCCGCAGTCCAGGCGGCGGTGGCGGCCTACCTCGCCGAGCTCCCGTTCGTCCTTGATCCGGAGGCGCCCCTATTCCGCGCCAAGCGGGGCGGGCCGCTGTCACCCCGCCACGTGCAGGCGACGGTGCAGAACCTGCGCGGCCGGCTGGGCCTGCCCGACAGCGCCACGCCGCATGCGCTGCGGCATTCCTTCGCCACCCATCTGCTGGGCGCCGGCGCGGACCTGCGCGCCATCCAGGAGCTGCTGGGCCATGCCTCGCTCTCCACCACCCAGCGCTACACGGGCGTGGACGCCGCCCGCCTGCTCTCGGCCTACGCCCAGGCGCATCCGCGGGCCTGAGCCCTCACCGAACCATTCGGATCCAGGCCACGTCCGAGCCGGGGTCGCGGCCGCGCTCGACGGCGGCGAAGCCTTCCCGAAGGTAGAAGTCGCGGGCGCGCAGGTTCCTCGCCTGCACCTTGAGCGAAATCGGACCATCTGCCCGGTCCGCCAAGTGGTCCAGCAGGGCCTTGCCGATCCCGCGTCCCCGGCGGTCCACGTACAGCGAGTGGATGAAGCGCATCGGCGGGAAGTAGCTGGCGACGCCGACGATCTCGCCCGCCTCCAGCGCCACATAGACCTCCTCCTCCGCGGCGGCGCGCAGGAATTCGCCGCGGTCGTGCTCCTCAGGCGGAATCCAGACGAAGGTGTCGATGAGGACCTTCAGGTACAGGTCGGCGCAGGCCCCCAGCTCGTCGGGCCGGGCTCGGCGGATCTCGATCCGGCCGGCCATCCGCTGGCGGTCAGGCCTGCATGGTCCAGCCGTCGACCCCCATGGCCGCCTGCCGCAGGGCTTCGGAACGGGTGGGATGCGGATGGCAGGTGCGCGCCACGTCCTCGGCCGCGGCCTTGAACTCCATCGCCACGCAGTATTCGCCGATCATCTCGCTGACCGAGGGACCCAGAAGGTGGACGCCCAGAACCTCGCCGGTCCTGGCGTCGGCCAGCACCTTGGCGAAACCTTCGGTTTCGTGGTTGATCTTGGCCCGGCTGTTGGCCGCGAACGGGAACTTGCCGACCTTGTAGGCGCGCCCCTCGGCCTTCAGCTCCTCCTCGGTCTTGCCGACCCAGGCGACCTCGGGGCTGGTGTAGACGACGCTCGGGATCACCCCATAGTCGACGTGGCCGGCCTGGCCCGCGATGCTCTCGATGCAGGCCACCGCCTCTTCCTCGGCCTTGTGCGCCAGCATCGGCCCAAGCGTCACGTCGCCGATCGCCCAGACGCCGGGGGCCGAAGTGCGCCAGTGATCGGTGGGGATGAAGCCGCGCTTGTCGGGCGTGACGCCCACGCTCTCCAGGCCCAGGTTCTCGGTGTAGGGCCGCCGACCGATCGCCAACAGCACATAGTCGGCCTCGAGCGTCTCCGCGGCCCCGCCCGC
>Ga0163163_10000781_pt1 | contig 26993 bp, 27 predicted proteins | sample S65metaG_FD_119766 | JGI IMG/M metagenome (GOLD analysis project Ga0163163, IMG submission 119766) | Switchgrass rhizosphere microbial communities from Kellogg Biological Station, Michigan, USA - S6-5 metaG | ecosystem: Host-associated > Plants > Roots > Rhizosphere > Soil | place: USA...
AACGATATCCAGGTGTTAAGAGGAGTGGAGGACAATAAAGCTTTTGAAAAAGGACTGGTCAATACTACCACTGCCCATGACCTGGCGATGATTTTTGAAAAGATCGCCAAAGGAGAAGCTGTGAATGCTGATGCTTCTCAGGCCATGGTCAATATATTGCTCGATCAGAAGTTCAATGAGATCATACCAGCCTTGCTTCCATCGAATGTTAAAGTGGCCCATAAAACCGGTTCAATTACTCATGTGCATCATGATTCAGGTATTGTGATTTTGCCAGACGGCAGAAAATATGTTTTGGTGCTACTTTCAAAAGATTGGGACGATGAAAAACTGACCATACAAACGATGGCAAACATTTCTTTGCTGATCTATAAATACGTTACAAAAAAGTGATCACATTGTCCGTAGTGTATTAGGTAATAAAATTATTTGTATCTTCCTTTCATTCTCGCCAAAACCAAATCTTCCACATATGAGTACTGTACAAGTAACAAGAACAGAGGAAATCCTCAATCATCATGTTTCAGCATTTGTCGAAACCGACCTAGATGAGATAATGAAAGATTATATAACGAATTCTGAGCTATTGACGCCTCAAGGACCGGTCAAAGGGTTAGATGGTATTCGCTCGTTTTTTGAAGAGATATTCAAGATTGCTCCAAAAGGTTCTACGCTCGACTTAAAACAGATGCTCATAAGAGATAACATGGCATATATTGTTTGGGCTGGAGAATCTTCTTTTGTGAGCATACCTTTCGGCGCAGATACTTTCATTATGGAGAATGACAAGATATTGTTCCAATGTCTCGGCGCTCACATCGTTCCCAAGCAATAGCGCGATGGCCATTTCAGGAAGTGCGAACGTAGCAGAGGCCGCGAAGTCTTTTAGAGTCGTAACGACAAATTAATCTTGAATCTTAATTAAAGAAACAGATCGATCATGTTGGAAAAAATGAACTGGGAATCGGTTCCATCAGAAAGCGTTAACGCATCGATGTCTAGAAAGATCGTTTGGGGAGAAAAACTAATGATCTCCCGGATAAAATTTAAAGATGGGTTCTTAGTCCCTCTTCACAGTCACATACATGAACAGGTCACGCAAGTTCTTTCCGGTACGATACGTTTTTGGTTTGGGGAAAATAGAGAACAAATGATGGACCTGCATCCCGGTGATGTGGTTGTCATTCCGTCAAGTCTTCCCCACGAAGCACTGATGATCGGCGAAGTGGAGGAAATAGATACATGGGCCCCACCGCGCCAGGACTGGCTAGACAAGACTGATGATTACCTCAGAAAATAGTTTGCGTGAATCTCATTTATTTTGTTGTGCTTCGTTGAAACTGACCATCCAGTTGACGCCGAATTTATCTGTGAACATTCCAAAATAATCTCCCCAGAATGTTTTGTTCATGGGCATGGTAACCTGTCCTCCCGACGAAAGGCCATTGAATAACCTGTCGGCTTCAGCCTTTTTATCGGTATTAATGGAGATGGAAAAATTATTCCCCTGTGAATAGCTGGAGGCCCATTCGCCACCTGTATCACTGCCCATCAATACCGTTTCCTTACTTATCGCCAATGAAACGTGCATGATTTTTTCGGCATCCTTGTTATCCATTTTTTGACCTTCCTGTGGTGGCATATCCTTATACCGACCTATATAAGGAAATTCTCCGCCAAATACTGATTTGTAAAAATTAAACGCTTCTTCACAATTACCATTGAAGGTCAGGTAAACATTTACGGTTGTCATGATACCAAGATTTCAGTTGAAAAATATTGACAGACAAAAGTAGGATATTATGATATTTGGATATTTAGACATTATAACATGTCATTAATAATGCTGGCAAAATCTTTGATTGACTAAACAGCGTAATGTATTCTTCATTCTACAATAAAAATTAAAAAAAATAAGTATGAAAAGGTTCACTCAGATCGCAGCAACACTGCTTATGGCAACAGCTTTTGCCATGCCCATGTCACTTCTTGCGCAGGAAAAGGACGCGAAACTTTTGGATGACAGTAAAGAAGCAAAAGCCAGTTTTATTAAAACCGACAGCCTGATGCAACATTTATTCGACAATTCGGTCGGCTATGTCATTTTCCCGAATATAGGTAAAGGAGCTATTGGAGTAGGTGGTGCGGCAGGTAATGGAATTTTGTATGAAGGCGAAAAGGCGGTAGGACGCGCCAGTATGAAACAAGTGAATGTTGGCTTTCAATTTGGTGGCAAGGCTTATCGCGAAGTAATATTTTTTGAAAACCAGGCGGCGTTAGATCGTTTCAAACAAAACAAATTTGAATTCGACGCGCAGGCATCTGCAGTCGCTGTTAATGTCGGCGCTGCTGCCAATGTAAAATACCGAAATGGTGTCATGGTATTTACCCAGGAAAAGGGTGGATTAATGTATGAGGCATCGGTTGGGGGCCAGAAGTTTGATTACTCGGCGTTCTGATCTCAGGATCGACACATATGTTGACGTTGCTGTGCGATTCATCGCAAGCAACGTCTTTTTATTTTTCCAAAAGCCTACATTTATCAAAGGATGCTAAATGGAAAATGAAATTAAGGAAAGCAAACTTGTTCTATCGGTAATGCTGGGGGTCACTGATGCGTCGACAGCTGTTGCCTGGTACCAGAAGGCTCTTGGTGCTAACATACTTTGGAGTTTGGGCTCAGTGGCAGGGATGGAAATAGACGGAGCAGCATTTTTCGTCGGTGAACCTGCCAACAACGGATGGGAGAGTCCCCAAAAACTGGGCATTACATCTACACGGATAGAAGTATTTTGCGAGGACCCCGATACATTTATTGCGAGAGCTATTGATGCGGGTGCTAATGGCGGCTTTGATAAAATAAGAAATCATAAAGCACCATGGGGCATACACAGGCAGGGAGGTTTTATTGATCCTTTTGGACACATTTGGCTGGTTGGCGATAAGTCGCCATTAAATCGCTACAATTGAGAGACAGTTATTTCTTCATCTCGAAAATAGATGCATCTACCGGTTGGTTCACAGTAACTTTCTGAAGTTTCGATGTGACGGCAAATTGCCCTCCAAAATCTACATCAACTGCATGCGGTACTACAATGCCGTAGTCTGTCTTTTGAAAATCCGAATAGGTTGATTTTATTTCAACTTCTTGTCCCATAGCGTTACTCGTTGCCGACATCTGGATGACCTGGTAACTGGTCGGATCTATAAAGTAATTTGTTATGGCGCCGTCTTTGTTTGTGTACTTTATCTTGTGTGCATCTACAGTACCTACCTTTTCTTGTCCCACCAACTCGGCTTTCCCGCCTCTTGATGTATAATCCAGGAAAGGTTCAATGTATATCTGGTCCTTGCCAGCTTTGAATTGCTCATCCGTCATGGCCTGTGGGTCACTCATTCCAGCAAATTGGTTGATTTGCCATCCGCCTTTGTCAGTATACACATTGACAACCTGCTGTCCGCCGATCTCCGATTCACTGCGGCTCCCCTTTCCATTTAGAATCGTTGTTTTCGTTGTGCCGCTTGTGCCCATTACCTCCACAGTTCCTTCCATATATAATGAAGTAACACGACTCAATTTTTCCTTTCCTCCTACTGAATCCAGGTGTTTAGAAATAATTTCATCAAGTGTTTGAGAGTGGACCGATGAGAAACAGAAAGGAACAGAGATCATTAATAAAAGTTGCCTAATGGATTTCATTTGTTTGTTTTTTTGAAATATAAATGTAAATCATTTTACATTTCATCCGCGCCTATTTAATATTAAAAATTCAGACGTGTCATCAGAAAAAATAAGATATTTAGGAAGAGCAGGCTACTATAATGAAAGAATATCTTTTCTCATACGGGATGCTGCAGAAGGAAAAAGTTCAAATAGACCTGTTCGGAAGGACATTAGCAGGATCAGCCCATGTTTTAAGGGGCTATAGAGTCTCCACAATTGAAATGACAGATGAAACATTTCTCCCAAAGGGCGAGGGAAAATATCAGAAAACACTCGTGATATCTGCCAATGAAAATGATATAGTCCGGGGGATTGTTTTTGAAATTACAGGCGATGAACTTTTAATAGCTGACGGTTATGAACCCGCTAATTATAAAAGAACCAAGGTGATGGTGGAATCGGGAAAAAAAGTGTGGATCTATATTGCCACCGAAGTATAATCGAAAATAAATGTAGTGAGCCTTGGAAAATTTATAATGATGGCCGGGGGTAAATAACGATGACAAAAAAGAGAAAGTTGATAAATAACTCAATGAGATAAATATAGAGAAACAATAATGAAAAAGAGATCGATTCGAACCACTATTGCACCCTGGTTGACTGTTCGGGATGGCAATGAAGCAGCAAAGTTTTATAAAGCTGCATTTGATGCGGTCGAAACATATCGCCTGGAAACTCCCGATGGCTTAATTGTGAGACTTGCTGTAAACGGAGCGGAATTTTGGGTGAGTGGCGGTTCCGAACATTCCTCAATTGCTCAACCGGTGGGAGGCGATTCGGTCAGGATGATTCTGACTGTAGACAAACCTGATATTCTTTTTGCGAAAGCGCTGAAAGCCGGAGCATCGGAAATTTTTCCTGTCGCCGAATCTCACGGTTGGAGATTAGGACGGATCGTTGATCCATTTGGTCTTCATTGGGAGATAGGCCATCAGCTTTCTGAATGATTCGGTTGTTTGTCAGCACGACATAGATTTTAAGAAGGCCCTGTAATAATAAAAAATGAGCTTCTCAAAAAGCAAGTCTGTTTCTGCTGTGATCGCAGTAGCCACAATTTTTTTTGTAAGCTGTACTTCTAAAGACCGTTACCAACTTCCTGACCATAAGCAACTAGCCCGGAGTATTATCAGGAAGATGCCCAGTGGTATTTGGATAATATTCCATTTTTTGAGCCGATAGATTTCAGTTTTATCAGGACGGCTTAAATTTATATAAAGCCAACCGATGACAAAGTTTTTTTGGTCAGCGATCTTTTTGACCAGCTATGCAGCAGGTGTATTCAATCCTCATATCGATTGTTCTTCGAATCCAAAAGAGGATACATTGTTAGTGAAACATACAGCAGATTTTGAAATAATAGGTGATGGAAGTAATGTGAATTGGGATAACGCGAAATGGTTCGAATTAACAAAAACCAGCGGGATTGATTCTTACAACACGAAGGTCAAGATGCTTTATTCTGATTCTGGTATTTATTGCCTATATCAATGCGAGGACCGTAAGATAACGGCTTCCCTCCGGGAAGATTTTCTTGACCTCTGGCATGAAGATGTTGTAGAAGCTTTTTTTTGGACAGATGAACTGAACCCGATCTATTTTGAATATGAGCTGTCTCCACTCAATTATGAATTACCGATTTTGGTGCCTAACAACAAGGGAAAATTTCTTGGATGGCGACCATGGCACTATGAAGGAAATCGCAAAACTAAGCATGAGATTCATATAAATAAGGACGGTGATGCAGTCACCTCATGGACCGCGGAATTTTTTATACCGTATACACTACTGAAACCTTTGAACAATGTACCACCTCAAAAAGGAAGTCGCTGGCGTGCAAATTTCTATCGTATCGATTACGACAATGGTGAATCATCCTGGGAGTGGCAGAAAGTGAAAATAAATTTTCATGACTATGAATTATTTGGTCATATTTTATTTGATTGAGATCTTATTTTATTCTTGATCATTAATTCATCAAATGACGTATATTAGTTGCACTTCTCTAACGATAAAATATTGCTTATGAAACAAGAAACCAAACAGGATGCTACAACTCCCGGCATTCAGGACGGAAACAATTTAAATGTTCCCCAACAATCACAGATAAGCAGAAGAAAATTTGTCGAGATGACTGCTGCTTCTGCAATTGGCTTTACAATTCTTCCCCGACACGTGCTTGGCGGAAGGAATTACATTCCTCCCAGTGATAAGATCACATTGGCGTATATCGGCGTGGGAACGCAAGGCATCCGAGAACTTTTGCCCTTACTGGAGAGCAACCAGTTTCATGTGGTGGCGGTCTGCGATCCAAATAAAGAAGCCATCGGGTATAAAGACTGGGGAAAAGATTGGCTAAGAAATGAAATACGTAAAACGATCAAAAATCCAAATTGGACACAAGGCGGCGATAACATGATCCCCGGTGGAAGAGACAATGGTAAATCGATTGTTGATACGTTTTATTCAAACGTTCATCCTGAATTAAATTATAAGGGTTGCAACGCCTACGCAGATGCGCGTGAACTTTTGGAAAAAGAAAAGGATCTCAATGCGGTCAAAATAATGACTCCTGATCATTTGCACGGTGTTCTCAGCATGGCTGCGATGAAAAAGGGCAAACATGTTTTAATGCACAAACCATTGTCAAATCGTTTGCTTGAAGGAAAAAAGGTAATTGAAATGGCCCGCAATAGTAAAGTGATCACACACTTGATTCCATGGGATTCAAACGGTTCGATGGAAACGGTAATGGCGTGGATAAATGGAGGAGCGATAGGAACACTTACTGAAGTGCATAACTGGACAAACCGTCCCGTTTGGCCGCAATATCCGGATATACCTACTGACACGCCCCCGGTGCCCAACGGTTTTGACTGGGACCTGTGGTTGGGGCCAGAAGCCCAACGTCCTTATCATCCAGACTATACTCACATGGTGTTTCGCGGCTGGTATGATTTCGGCGGAGGTTCAATGGCCGATATGGGTCATTATAGTTTGTGGACTGTTTTTAATGCACTAAAACTGACTTCACCAATAATTGTTGAACCGAATCTAAGTCATGTTTGTGGCATGAAGGATCCGGTGCCTTATCAAATAGCAAATAATTTTTCGTTCCCGATGGCAAGCTCCGTGCGGTTTAAATATCCGGCAAACGGATCAAGGCCTGCCATTGACCTAGTATGGTATGATGGCGGTATGCGACCACCGATTCCGATGGAGTTATTAACCGACAATAAAGAGTTACCTGCAGAAGGAATGATGTTTGTTGGAGATAAGGGTAAGATACTAGCCGGCTTTAATGTTCAGGCCCCCAAGGTCATTTCGGGTAAGAAAATGGACGAGCCTTCTCAGGCCACGGCGGATAACAGGAACCAGGTACAAAGAACCACCGACGCGTTGTCGTTGTTTGTTGATGCATGTAAAACAGGAAAACAATATCCCGGTAGTTTCCCGGAAGCGGAATATTTGACCGAAGCAATCAATCTATATGCTGTGGCATTGCGATCCGGTAAACTTTTAAAATATGATTCCGCCAGCCACTCAATTACGAATGTGCCGGATGCAAATAAATACCTGAGCCGCGAGTACCGATCAGGATGGGAACTTGCAACCATATGAAATTGATCGACGACTTATTTAATAACAATTGCATTAATAAATAGTATATGAAAAAATTAAACAGGAGAGCATTTATCACCAAAGCTGCCATGGGGACCGGTGCTGCATTGGCTTTATCACAGCTGCCAACGGAATTGTTTGCTAATGCTGCTGTAAACGATATCCCAGTAGGCTTTCAATCATGGACCATCAAAGATCAGCTAAGCAAAGATTTTCCAGGTACATTAAAATCGATGTCAGCGCAGGGGTACAAACTGATAGAGATGTGTTCGCCAAAAGGATACGCCACTATCGGTTTCGGGGCGTTCGTAGATATGAAGCCCGCCGACATGCGCAAAATCATTAATGATGCTGGCCTTAGTTGCCCTAGTTGTCATTTTGGCTCCGCCGAACTGTTTGATGATGTCGATGGACGTATTGAATGGGCACAACAGTTGGGGCTGACACAGATGATATGTTCCACATTCTGGCTCCCGAAGACTGCAACACTAAAAGATTACCAGGATGCCGCCGACAAATTGAATAAGTCTGCAGAAAAAATAAAAAAAGCAGGCATTCAGGCTGGTTTTCATAATCATGAGTTTGAATTCGCTATGCTCGACGGACAATTGATCTATGATGCATTGATGGCACGTTTTGATCCTGAGCTTGTAAAAATGCAGTTCCAGACAGAGGTGATCAATCTTGGTTACAAAGCAGCTGATTATTTCAAAAAATATCCCGGAAGATTTATCTCGTCGCATTTGTCTGACTGGACAACGGATAAAAAGGAAGTTCCCGTAGGACAGGGAGTCATTGACTGGAAAGAATTCTTCGCCGCAGCGAAAACTGGCGGAGTGAAGAACTTTTTCGTGGAAATGGCGCCTGATAAATTCAAAGACAGTGCGAGCTACATTGCTAAATTATAACTGAGAACAAAAGCTTTTGAGTCTATTTCATCATTAATTTACAATTCAGAGAGAATCGTAAATTCAATTATATGATGGATATCGTTACGCTCATTGCCAATGTCGCCCTGGCCTTATCATTCATTATAGCCCTGGTATTTGGCATCGCACAGGTAAACACAGCAAACCGTGACCGGCGTGAACGGCTCACTATTGAAACATTGCGCAACTTTCAAACACGTGAATTCGCGGAGCTGATACTATTTGTGAATTCGCATAGCATGCCGTCCAATAATAAAGAAATGAATGCGCTTCCTCTAAAGGAACAAGTATTCATCATTCAGTTTGGACAGCAAATGGAATCACTCGGGATGCTTGTTGCCGAGCGATTGATCAATATTGATCTCGTCGATAAAACTCTTGGGTCATTTGTAACACTTACCTGGAATAAATATAAACCGCTGTTCTCTGACATACGTGAAAAGCAACCAGATCCTTTCCTTGGGGAATATTTTCAATGGCTGGCGGAAAGGATTGATGAGCGAATGCAAAAAAATCCGCGTAAACCATTTTACGAAAAAGTATTGGAGAATAGCAGGTGATTAACAACCATAGTAATGGAGCCGGAATTAGTACATAAAGATTATGATAGAGTTAATTTCAAAGAAAATCCTCTCGTAAAAGCAGAATATGAGAATTGCAAATTTATCAGTTGTCATTTCGAGAGTACTGACCTTTCCGAAATAAAGTTTATCTGCCAATTTAGAGGTTCCAACGTGAGTCTCGTTAACCTGTCAAAAACAGTGTTCAGGGAAAGTCAATTTGTAAACTGCAAAATGTTGGGACTTCAATTTTACAACTGTAGCGAGTTTGGACTTTCCTTCACTTTTGACAATTGCAATCTTGGTCATTCTTCATTTTATAAAACCAAAATAAAAAAGACGGTTTTTAGAAATTCACAACTTCACGAGGTAGATTTTACCGAATGTGATCTATCGGGCTCTTCTTTTGAACAATGTGATCTGGCAAACGCAAGATTTGAGAATACAATAATGGAGAAGGGACTTTAGAACTTCCTTTAATTATTTGATTAACCCAGAGCCCGACCGCGTGAAGAAAGCAAAATTCTCACTGTCACAAATCATCGGTCTTTTAGGTCAATATGATATTGAAATTGACAAGGCAACCTAGAAAAATACAAAACCGGGCCTCGCATCGGCGAGGCCCGGAATTCCATCTATCTTCCATGTTTTTTGTCCAATTCATTTCCTATTACATAGCCAATTCCTGCTCCCAGCGCACCGCCAATGGCGCCGCCTACCACGCGGTTATTTTTGTTGATAACCGCTCCTAAGATCGCGCCACCACCACCGCCAATCACTGCACCTTTCGCTTTCCTGCTCCATCCTTTTTTTACTGTTGTTTTGGCCGGGTATTGTGATACAGAATTCAACGAACGGTCACTTGCATTCGAAGTTCTTTGCACAGAGCTATGGCTTTTTGTAGGTTTTCTTACGGGTTGCGTTGTTGAAGCTACAGATCCCACCTGGTAGTATACCGAGGGATCTTTCAATTCATTTTGAACCTTCCATTTCTGAAAATCGGCCAGGCCGGCAGTGTCGGCATATGTCAGCATTTTTCCGGCATTAGAGTCAGCCGATGGTTTACTATTACAGGCAGAGATCAATATCGCACTTACGAATAGTATTGATAAAATGAGTAACATTCTTTTCATAATCTAATTTTTTAATGAATGAATAAATATTTGAAGCCAGATAGTCTTAAAGAAAAACTATGCCATCAAGGCCGATGTTTGTTAAAGAATCGAAAAGATGTTTCATTGCTTTAATTCATTGCTAAAAAGCATTTTTTTAACGATAAAAAAATGTTAACTGGAGGGCAAGAATCAATATTGAAGTGCTCATTGCCTGAGATTTTATAGTTAATTTCACAAACCAAACTCATCAGGTACCTTCAGCTTCATCAAATAATCCGGCACTACAAATCGGTGAAAGAAAAAATTTAAATGCAAGGAAAAGGAATAAATCTCTTAGAATGTTGAATATGCTCAAAAACTTATTTGAAACATAAATATCGTAATTTAGAGGGTAGTCTTCGCTAAGAAATTGTCTGCAAATCAAAATCAATGAAAAAATATTTAATCTTATTTCTTATTGTTTTCGTTGGCTCTCTTCTTCACGCACAGAACGGGTTTGGCTTTGACCTTGGACTGGGCACTTCTAAAGCCCCAATGCTCGCTGTTAAGTATTACATAGACAAGAATGCCCCTTCAATAGGGTTTAGTTACCAGATATTCAATGATGCCATAGGAAAAAAGCAAGATCTTGTGGCGGGAGACTCAGCCATTGGAGATGGTGATTATTTTTACTCATTTGATATTGGTTATACAAGAGTAATAAGTGAAAAATTCTCGATTGGAGGCGAAGTATCTATTGGAACAAGAAAATACTATCAAAATATACGAGACGATATGGCTGCCGCAGGCGCATATCATAGGATATTAAGCACGAAATCTATAGTTGGCGGAGGCGCATTCATATTATATAATATCAATGAAACCTTCGGCATATTTGGCGGTTATAACTCGCTACGAGAAGGTACTTTTGGCCTGGAAGTAAGGCTGTTCCGTGAGGCACAATATTGAATGTCTCAAATGATTCCAACACTTCTTTCAACAAAAGCTGTCAGATCAGCTCCCTTCAACATACCCTGTGCTAACAAGGCAAGATCAAATGCCTGTTTCGCCATCTCGGCCTGTTTCGTCTCGTCAGCCTGTAATATTTTTGAAACGAGTTTATGATTGGCATTCACCGATACTTTGTAGCTATCGGGCATCGCGCCATAAAAGTTCATTCCGCCGCCTAACTTGGACATGTCTTTCATTCTTCTCATCCATTCTTCCATAGTTATCGTTACAGGCATTGCCTCGGCTGACTGGTTTTCAATTTCTACTTTCATGCTTGAATTACTGATGGCTTTGTCAAATATCTCCTTTAGCTTTTTTATTTCATCCTCCGATAATGAATGTTTGACTGCATCTTCTTTTACGATCAGTTTATCCAAAACATCCGCGTCTACTCTTTTCAATGAAGTTTTTTCCAGTTTCATTTCGAGGTGATGTATAAAGTGCGTATCGATCGGTGAATTCATGAGCAACACGTCATAGTCCCTTTTATTGGCAGCCTGCACGTAACCATGCTGACGTTCGGCATCAAAACTATAGAGATAAACAAGATTGCCCTCCTTATCGGTTTGAAAATCTTTCACCTTAACTTTATACTCTTCCAGGGTATAGTGCTTATCGTTTGTATTCGTCAGGAGTAAAAAATCCTTTGCCTTGTCGTAAAATTTCTCATCTGAAATGGCTCCAAACTTTACAAACAAACCAATGTCGTTCCATTTTTCTTCATAAGCTTTTCGATCTTTTTTAAATAACTCTTGTAGCTTGTCGGCGACCTTTCGCGAAATATAGCTATTGATCTTTTTAACATTGCTGTCCGCCTGTAAAAAAGAACGACTCACATTCAACGGAATATCCGGCGAATCAATGACGCCGTGCAGCAGCATCAGGAACTCTGGAACGATATCCTTCACTTCGTCGGTGATAAAAACTTGCCGGCTGAAAAGTTTGATCTTGTTTTTCTGTATCTCAAAATCATTTTTTAGTTTGGGGAAATACAATACACCGGTGAGATGAAATGGAAAGTCGACATTCAAATGGATCCAAAATAAAGGTTCCTCTGAGAACGGATATAATTCACGATAGAAATCAAGATAGTCCTCATCCTTGAGATCAGCCGGAGCTTTTGTCCAAATTGGGTTTGTGTTGTTGATGATGTTGTCAACTTCGATTGTTTTATATTTTGGCTTGCCATCCTTATCTTCTCCATCAGGGACTGACTCTTTCTTTGTTCCAAATTGCACCGGGACAGGCAGAAACTTTGCATACTTGCTCAATATTTCACCGATCCTGTGTTCCTGTAAAAACTCTTCGGAATCCTCGTTGATATATAAAATGACATCTGTACCTCTTTCCGTACGAGCACCTTCCGTGATCTCAAAAGAAGTACTCCCATCACAAATCCATCTCGCAGGTTCAGCTCTATCCTCGAAGGATAATGTTTGTATTTCAACCTTGTCGGCAACCATGAATGCAGAATAAAAACCGAGGCCAAAGCGACCAATGATCTCGTTGGCATCCTGCGCTTCCTTGAATTTTTCCATGAATTCAGTTGCACCGGAGAAGGCGATCTGGTTGATATATTTTTTAACTTCTTCAGCAGTCATCCCGATGCCATTATCGGAAACGGTGATCGTTTTTGCCTTTGGATCAACCGCTATATTGACACGTAGATCGCCCAGTTCCTTATTGTAGTGACCTAACGAACTAAGCCGTTTAATTTTCTGAGTAGCGTCAACGGCATTACTGACAAGCTCTCTTAGAAAGATCTCGTGATCGGAATACAAAAATTTTTTAATAATGGGAAAGATATTCTCGGTGTTGATGGAAATGGTTCCCGTTTCCTGTAGCATAATAATTGCGTTTTATTTTCAGCGGCAAGATAACAAGCCTTGTTCCAAAGCCGAAAAAATCGCCATATTGGCAGGACTATTGTTTTTAAAGTCAATGGCAAAAGAATTTTCGAAAACTAAACCTATCATAATATGACAAACCAGGACATTATCGATAAATTTTTTGACAGCTATATGAAGCGAGATCTTGATGGAGTAAAAAATGTTATGGCCCCCAACGTTGTATGGTATTTCCTCGGCCGACATAAACATGCCGGCGTTAAAAAAGGGATAGATGAAGTGATCAAATTTTTCGACACCATGGGAGGAATTATGAGTAAGTCAAGGCCAGCTATTGAAAAGCTGATCGTCGCTGAGAAAGATAATTATTTGATCGAATGCCAGCATATAAAAACAAACAGAGAGGACGGAATAAACATTGATCACTACGCTTCCGTTCTATGGACCATCGAAAATGGAAAGATCATTATGGGCAGGCACTTTTTTGCAGACCCCGAATCGGTTGATTGGTATTTCAACACGGTCCCGATCCTTTAGTATCGAATGTTTCAAGAAAACAGGATGTTTTGTACTTTTATCATGTCATGCGTCCAGATTACCCTCATAAAATATTTCCTGATTCCCGCAATCATTTCTTTCTGCTGATGGAGATGTTGGCCATGTTGCCCTCATCGCCGCTTTATTCAACCTCGGGTGTAATTGACACTTATTGAAATAAATCAGTTGAATAGACTACAGAACGTATAAGTGTGCGACGCAACGAAGTTGAATAGAACGTTGAAGCCTGCTTCATAATAACTTCTTCAAATAATAAACTATCGAGGATGCCTTCAAGCACAACTAGTAAAAATAGATTAATGGGTCAGACAGATTTCTTACCCCTTCTTGGAACTGACTATATAGAATTTTATGTAGGTAATGCAAAACAGGCCGCACATTATTATATCACAGCGTTCGGTTTTCAGCCACTGGCATACGAAGGCCCCGAAACAGGGACAAAGGACAAGGCCAGTTACGCCGTCAGACAGAATAAGCTGATTTTTGTCTTAACGACTCCACTAAAAGCAACCACCCCGATTGCAGAACATGTAAATAAACACGGCGACGGTGTTAAAGTACTGGCACTTCTCGTTGACGACGCGCAAACAGCCTGGAAAGAGACAACAACCCGGGGAGCAAGATCTTACATGGAACCGATTCCGCTCCACGATGATGACGGCGAGGTGGTAACGAGCGGAATCCATCTATATGGCGATACTGTACATGTATTTGTAGAAAGGAAAAATTACAAGGGTGTTTTTTTACCCGGGTATAAAAAATGGGAGCTGCCACATTTTAAGACCAAAGAAACGGGATTGCAGTATGTTGACCATTGTGTTGGAAATGTTGGATGGAATCAAATGGATCGATGGGTAAAATTTTACGAGGAGGTGATGGGCTTCAAAAACATTTTGACGTTTGATGATGAAGATATTTCAACTGAATACTCGGCCCTCATGAGTAAAGTCATGAGTAATGGAAATGGGTTTGTAAAATTTCCAATTAATGAGCCTGCTGAAGGAAAGAAAAAAAGCCAGGTGGAAGAGTATCTAGAGTTTTATAATGGTGAGGGCGTGCAGCATATTGCGATGGCAACAAATGATATTGTATCAACAGTGAGAGATCTTATAAGCAGGGGGGTGGAATTTTTGCGGGTGCCTACTACGTATTATGATGATCTGCTAGAAAGGGTAGGAGATATCGATGAAGACCTGGAACCATTAAAAGAACTGGGCATTTTGGTCGACAGGGACCATGAAGGCTATCTGTTGCAGTTATTCAGTAAACCCGTCGAAGACAGGCCGACATTATTTTTTGAAATCATACAACGAAAGGGAGCTAAGAGTTTTGGAAAAGGAAACTTTAAAGCTTTATTCGAAGCGATGGAAAGAGAGCAAGCGGCGAGAGGCAACCTCTGAATTGAGCGAACTCGACTATGCACAGCTGTGGACAAAATTTAAGATACCCATAACCCCTGACCGGAAGGCCTTGGCATGAAATAGTTATCTTTACAAATCATTTACATTTTTAAATACTTAACCAAAGGGCGATTACGTTTTTAAAATGGATAAATATTCCGTCATGAAAAACCTATGGACACTCATTTTATTCTGCAGCTTGGTACTAGGTGCTTCTGCGCAGAAGAATGGAACCTCATTTGCTGCAGTTTCCACTTCATTTCTTGAATATCAGAAAACCTTGCCAAGGCCCGCCGAGGCCATTGCGCGCAAGGAAGACACTTTGCGGAAACAATTTGCAGCAAAAAAACTGGTTTGGCCGGCAAAATATATTTACATACGCTCATTCAAGTATGACAGCCAAATGGAAGTTTGGGTAAAGAATGATCTTAAAGATCCTTTCCAACTTTTCAAAACATACAAGATTTGTGCTTTAGCCGGAACGCTTGGCCCGAAAAGGATGGCAGGGGATTTCCAGGTGCCTGAAGGCTTTTATTATATCAATGAATTCAACCCTAAAAGCAATTATTATCTTTCCCTGGGCCTCAATTATCCCAATGTTTCAGACAGGATACTGAGTGACTCTTTACAACCCGGTGGTGACATTTATATTCACGGAAGCTGTGTAACTGTTGGCTGTATCCCGATTACTGACGGCCAAATTGACGAGTTGTATGTTTTAGCGGCGCAGGCCAAAAGTGCCGGACAGGATTTTATCCCGGTGCATATTTTTCCTGTTCGCTACAACGTGAAAAGAAGTTCCGATTATCTCAACAAATTGACCAAAGATGATCCGTCCTTGAAGCAATTCGCGCTTAAACTCGAAGATGCGTTTGATTATTTTGAAAAATACCGGCAGTTGCCAGTGGTCATGACGAATGAAAAAGGAGATTACGTAGTGGATGGAATTGTCCGTAAGCCATTGGCTGACGAAAAACAAAGACCTGCTCACAAAGCTGTACCTCATCGCACAAGAGATATCTCCAACCTCGTTGACGTGGTCCACCAATGGCCTGAATTTCCCGGGGGCGGGCAAGCATTCCTTAACTATTTGCAACAACTTGGCAAAGAAATGGTAGCTTACTTGCCAGGGTCAATGCAAAAGGCGTTTGTACAGGTTGAATTTGTTGTTGACAGTGATGGAATGCCTGTAAATTTTAAAGTAGTAAAAGGAGTGGATGACGATTTCAATGACGAGCTCATCGTACAACTCGAAAAGATGCCAACCTGGAAGCCGGCCTTGCTGAATGATAAGGCAGTGGCAAAAAAAATGAAGCAGTCAATTGAGATCTCGGCACAATAAAATTTTTTTCGTCGTGAAGGTGTATTTTATCAGTGGTTTGGGTGCAGACCGAAGAGCTTTTTACAAGATAACGTTACCCAGGGGTTATCAGTCGGTTTATCTTGATTGGATTACTCCGCTTGCCGACGAAGGTTTCGAGGACTATGCGAAAAGATTTTCTCAGTCAATTAGCCGGGATGAAGAATTCGTCCTGGTCGGGCTTTCATTTGGTGGAATGCTGGCGTCAGAACTGGCAAAGATCGTCTCGCCTAAAAAGTTGATCATCATTTCCAGCTTAAGTTCATACAAAGAACTTCCATGGTACTTTAAATTGGCAGGCAAGCTCGGGATTCACAGGATCATTTCCCCCTCTTTGTATAAACGTGCGACAATCATGAACAGGTTTATGGGAGCCGGTAACAAGGAAATGAAGTCTATTGTGTACAGTTATGTAAATAACATCGACCCGGCATTTATTCGATGGTCGTTAAATGTCATTGTTCACTGGTCACACACAGAGAGGCTTTCCGATTTAGTACATATACATGGCTCAAACGACCATTTACTTCCTTACCGCTATGTAAAAGCCGACTACCTGGTCAAAAACGGAGGCCACCTGATGGTAATGAACAAGGCAGATGAAGTCAACAGCATTTTACAGGAGGTTCTTCGCTCCGCTTGATTATTGCATCAGCATTTGAATTGTATCAGTTGTTTGCTGACGGAGTAAAATAGTTCTGCCCTGGGTTAGTTTTTCAAAGACATCTTTGTTGAAGTGACGAATGGTCAACAGCGACAATTCCTTTTTTACCTGTACATCGAAAATTTCAATGACCGCAAAAGCCAGCTTTTCAATTTTCTCAGGACGGTCATCCAGTACGCAAATGAAACTGATCGCTGTATTCTGGGTGAGGTTCGGTTTAATCTTCAATTTTTCCAGTAGATGGTAAAGCGTACCGACATGATGCTCTCCCACAAATGAAAAATCTTTAGAGCTCAATTCGACCAATGCCTGTTTTTCTTTATTTACTATAATGGGAGGTAAATGATGCACAGGATGGTTGTGGATCAGGGTTCCCGGCAATAAAGGATCTAAAAAACATTTTACATACAAAGGAATGTTTTTATTCTGCAGTGGTTTTATCGTTTTTGGATGGATGACCTGTGCACCATAATAAGCCATTTCTATCACTTCATTATAATTCAATTCCGCGATCGGCTGTGCATCCGGAAATTGTTTGGGATCTGCGTTCATCACAGAGCTCACATCCTTCCAAATCGTTTGACTTTCTGCGTTCAGCAAATTGGCAAAAACCGCAGCGGTATAATCACTGCCTTCTCTTCCCAGCGTCGTACTTTCATTTTCATCTGTGGCGCCAATGAACCCTTGTGTTAAAATAAAGTTTGTCTCTTTAAATAATGGCCGAATAGATGCGGAAACTTTAGCATTGGTGAATTCCCATTCAATGTTCGCATCCATGAAATTATCATCTGTCCTGATTATATCCCGAACATCCATCCATTTATTGGTTACGCCGATTTCATTCAAATAAAAGCTAATAATAGTGGTTGAAAGTAATTCGCCAATACACACGACCTGGTCGTAATAATAGTCATAAGGTTTTTGCGGGTTATCGTGCAGCAGCCATTCCGCCTCGGTAAAAAAGCTTTTTAGCTGTTCTTCGCATGAGAGGTAATGAGTCACCAGCAATTGTTTCGCGGTGTTCAGGTGCTGGGTTTTTACTAACTCAAATAGTTGAAGGGATGCTTCTTTGTTTCCGTGGTAAAATGCCTCCACCACTTTTTCCAGAGCATTTGTCGTTTTGCCCATGGCTGATATAACTATCAGTAATTTTTCATTTGGAAATTGTTTCAGGATATTGCCAACCATGTTAATTCTTTCAATGCTGTTTACCGAAGCACCACCGAATTTAAATACCTTCATTTGGGTTTGTTTGTGTTTATGCTGATAAGAGCAAAAATATTCAATTGTTTATTTTTGATTTAAATTCCTGCCATGAATGTGTTTAGCCGGAAGGTTTTGACTCTTGATGAATTTACCATCCAGCAATTGAGACAATTCCCGCAGGCCACGGGTGAGTTGAGTGGTTTGCTTCGCGATATCGGCCTTGCAGCCAAAAGAATAAACGTGGAGGTGAACAAAGCAGGGCTTGTGGATATTTTGGGCGATGTTGGTGAAACAAATGTACAGGGTGAAGATGTGAAGAAGCTTGACGTGTTTGCAAACAATCAACTAACGGGGGTGTTACATCATGGCATCAGTTGTGCTGGCATTGGCAGTGAAGAAATAGACGATTATGTAGCTTTTGATGATGAGGTTAGCAAGAATTCAAAATACGTTTGTTTGTTTGATCCCCTTGATGGCAGCGGTAATATTGATGTGAATGTTTCTATCGGTACTATTTTCAGCGTATATAGAAGAGTCACACCGAAAGGAACTGTTGCTTCCCGTGAGGATTTTTTGCAGCCCGGCCGGATGCAGGTGGCAGCCGGCTATATTGTATACGGGTCGTCCACAATGCTTGTGTATGCAACAAGAAGGGGGGTCAATGGCTTTACACTTGATCCATCCATCGGCGAATTTTGTTTAAGTAATCCGGACATAAAATGCCCTGAAATTGGGAAAATCTATTCAGTGAATCACGGCAATTTCTTCCAGTATACTGATGGCATTAAGCAATACATTGATGTTTGTCAGAAAAAAACGAAATCGAATGGCGGTCCGTATACGCAACGATATATTGGCAGTATGGTGGCCGATGTACATCGCAACCTGATCAAGGGCGGAATTTTTATGTATCCTTCTACTATTGATAAACCAAAAGGAAAACTTCGGTTATTATATGAGTGCAATCCTTTCGCCTTTATTGTTGAAGTAGCCGGGGGAAAAGCAACCAATGGGAAAGAGCGGATCCTTGATGTGCAGCCCACCGAACTCCACCAGCGTTCTGCACTTTTTATTGGGAGTAAGAATATGATGGAAGAATTGGAGAGTTATTTATAGCTCGATCTTTTACCGGCCAGGATCTTTGTGACCTTCGTGGTCCGTTGTGTACTTCGTGACCTTCCTGATGGACACAAACTCCTCTAAGGATCACAAAGAACACAATGACTTCAATTTTAAAATAGATCGTCGCTTTTAGTTTATCAGTAGATTTATCATCCAAAACTTTTAATCATGTCGTCGAACGTAAGCTGGCCTGCGGCGATAAAGCCATTACTTGAAAAGTACAAAAGCAAACAACACCCGCTTGAATATAAAAATGTTTACCAGTTGGTAGTGATGGTGGTTTTATCGGCGCAGGACAGTGACAGGAATATAAACAAACTGGCACCCGAACTGTTTAAGGCGTTCCCGGATATGAAGGCGCTGTTTAAAGCAACTGACAAAACATTGCAGCCGTACATCAGCAAGGTTCGCAATTTTCGAAATAAAACAAAGTGGTTATTGGAAATTGCTGAGAAAATAAAGACAGATAAAAATATCCCCCTTGAACTGGAACAGCTCACCGAATTGCCGGGCATCGGTCGAAAGTCGGCGAACGTAATCTTGCGTGAAGCAGGGAAGCCCCCCGCAGGAGTCATTGTCGATCTGCACGTCGTCAGAGTGGCTCCCAGGCTGGGTATTGCGTCAGGTAAGGATCCAAAGAAAATTGAAAAACAAATCATGGAAGCCCTTCCACAAAAAGACTGGGATGCGGGCATGGCCATGTCGTTTCTTGGGCGCGAGATCTGCCGGCCCAAGCCAAAATGTGAATTATGCCTGATGCGACCGGTTTGCCAATATTATCAGAACATGGTGAAGGAGGTGAAAGGATAGCAAGTTAGTTGTTTTGTAAGTCTGCTGCAAATCGGATAACCTTTGATTTCGCCTCTTTCCTAAGATAAAAATTTTAGAAGTCTTCTATTAGACTTAATTATCCGGTTATTCAGGGTTGTTGACCCATTTGGTTATTATTTTAATATTTATATATTTGATTCCGATATTTAGTTCCGACATCCTATTTGATTAGTTCGGAACGTGAAACACAAGGAGAAAAAAGCATATCACATTACCCGAACCTATGTTATTCAATTCGATTGAATTTGTTATCTTCTTTTTAATAGTAACAACTTTCTATTTTGCATTACAGCACAGGTATCGCTGGTTTCTTTTATTGACGAGCAGTTGTTACTTCTATATGTCCTTTGTTCCTATTTACATTTTGATACTTGGTTTTACAATTATTATTGACTATTGGGCCGGAATATTTCTGGAGAAAACTACGGGGAAAAATAGAAAATTCTTTCTAATAGCAAGTCTTGTTGCCAATATTGGTGTATTAAGTGTTTTTAAGTATTATAATTTCTTTAATGAAAACTTAACGGCTCTATTACATGACATTGGTCTGAAAAACCCCGTACCGGCGTTGTCAATTTTGCTTCCAATTGGTTTGTCATTTCATACATTTCAGGCGATGAGTTATACAATTGAAGTATATAGAGGTAACCAAAAGGCGGAAAGGAATTTTGGAATTTATGCACTTTATGTTATGTTTTACCCGCAGTTGGTAGCCGGACCTATCGAACGACCACAAAACCTTCTGCATCAATTTTATGAAAACCACAAATTTGATTATGAAAGAGTAGTAAACGGCCTAAAACTAATACTATGGGGTTTTTTTAAGAAATTAGTTATCGCCGATAGACTCGCATTATATGTTGGCGCGGTATATAACAACCCGACACATCATACAGGCTTATCATTCATAATGGCAACCATCTTTTTTGCATTTCAGATCTATTGCGACTTCTCAGGATATTCCGACATTGCAATTGGCGCAGCAAAGGTCATGGGATTTAAGTTGATGACTAATTTCAATCGCCCTTACCTCGCCAGGAATATTTCTGAATTTTGGCAAAGATGGCATATTTCTCTTTCAACCTGGTTTAAAGATTATTTATACATTCCACTTGGAGGCAATCGCGTTTCTGTACCCAGATGGTATTTTAATTTATTTTTTGTGTTTCTAATAAGCGGATTATGGCATGGAGCAAATTGGACTTTTATTATATGGGGCGCTTTAAATGGATTTTACCTCGTTTTTGCCATTGTTTCCAGAGGTATAAGGAATCGCATCGCACAGCTTGTGGGTTTGAATAAATTGCCCCGGATAAATCGTACTATAGAGGTTGCTACTACATTTATGTTAGTATGCTTCGCATGGATTTTTTTTCGGGCGAATAGCCTTGCGGATTCTTTCCTGATTATAAAAAATATCTTCAATTTGAAAGGGCCGTTGTTTTTCGACAGTGCCGACCCCTCCTCGTTTGTATTTTCCGTGTTCGGGATATGTATGCTGTTGATGATTGAATTAAAGCAAGAGTATTATAAAGGAAAATTTTCGCTTTTCAATAACCCGCATTGGTTAATAAGAAATCTTTCCTACGCCGTTTTAATAATTCTTATACTACTGATTGGAGTTTTCGACGGGGGACAATTTATTTACTTCCAATTTTAAGTTTTCAGGAATGCTATTCAAAAAAATAAAAAATAATCAATATTTCTATTTCTTTTTCAAATTATTACTATTGGGTTTTATTGTATTCGTTCTTGATTTTTCGATTGGCAGCATATTACGGTATTACTATTTTAAGCAGGAAGTGGGCAGAGACGCAAGAGCGACCTATGCAATTGAAAAAACCTATGCCGATATACTAATTTTTGGATCATCGAGAGCCTATCACCAATATATACCAACGATTTTCGAAGAAAAAACTAAACAATCTTGCTACAACACGGGAAGTCCGGGAGTGTTCCTCTTGCATAGTTATGCTGTATTAAAAGCTGTTTTGAAGCGTTATACTCCAAAATTGATTGTTTTGGATATAAATTCAGGAGACTTAGGGGTTGAAAGAGAAAGCTACGATGCATTATCTTTTTTAATGCCCTACTACGCCCATCACAAGGAAATTCGCCCTATTGTAGATTTAAAAGATGCGTTCGAAAGAATTAAGAATACTTCGTCAATATATCCATTCAACTCACAAATATTTATGATTGCAGGGGGGAATTTAGAATATTTTAAGAAGAGGAATATTGACATAAAAGGTTATAAGCCCCTGAATCGAATTTGGAATGAGTCCATTAAAACGAGAGATTCGAACCCGTATCCATTAGACACAACCAAAGTAGATATTCTTAAATACTTTATCCGAGATTGTAAAAGGGCGGGTATAAAACTTGTCATCGTGTTTTCCCCAATGTATTTTAATTATACAAAAACAGAGTATTCCGTGACAATTGCCAAGCAGATTGCTAACGAGGAGCATATATGCTTTTTTGACTTTACTAATGATACATTTTTTATAAAGCATCCTGTTCTATTTGATGATCCAACTCATCTAAATAATGATGGGGCTATGCTGTTTACTAACAAAATAGTTGATAGTATTTCACGCTGCGTTCATTAGGGCTCTTTTTTATTAAATCATCCAGACAAATCCTACCCATCTGTCGCGTCCAAACGCAGTGTACATCAGTAGCCTAATATTTTCAGCCTTATCAAATTAAAGGAGCTAATGAATAATAAGCTTATCTGCCTTGATTGGTTCAAACTAATATATTGCCATGTCGCGTCTATTAGCGGCAAACATCACTCCGTCCTCAATGATTTTACAGGACTAGTTCTTACGGATTTCAATATTTCGTAGCTCACCGTTAATAAAGTAATCGCCAGTAAAAGCACCAAACTAATTCCAAAAACCATTGGGTTAATGGATGTACGATAGACAAAATTCTGGAGCCACTTATAAGCTGCGAACCAGGCTACAGGTATCGCAGCGACGCAGGCGATGGCGATTATTTTTAAAAATACATTAAGGAAAAGACTCACCACCTGTCGCTCACTGGCGCCCAAAACCTTTCTTATACCTATCTCTTTGGTTCGTTGCTCGGCGGTGTAGGATGCAAGACCGAATACTCCGAGAATGGTTATCAATATAGCAAGCACTGCAAAAACTTTTGCCAATGACGAGACGCGACCTTCCGCCACATACATGCGATTGAATTCATCATTTACAAACCAATGATCAAATCCTGTCCCGGGGAAAACAGCTTTCCACTTCTTTTCAATAGAGGCGATCTTTTCTCCATAATGACCAACCGGCAATTTTATGTACGCGATCTTGTCGATAAAATGAAGATGTGGGTTTAACAATAAGGGCTCAATAGGCTGGTGCATTGAACGATAAGGGAAATCTTTTACAACGCCAATGATCTTGTAAGAAATGGTCGTATCAAACCTCACTTCGTTCACGGTAGTTCCCACAACTTTGCTTATTGGTTGATTCAATGCTTTTATACCGGCTTCGTTGATGACCATGGAATTACTGTCGTTAATATTGCCAATTTGGAAATCACGACCGGCAACAAACTGTAGCTTGAAGGTTTTTGCAAAATCAAATTCCACATTGAGTTGGTTCCACTGTAATTTCTTATCGCTGAATTCTGGGAATTTCACGTCGGTGCCTATCCATCCAAAATAATTGAGTCTCGGCAAATGATTGGCCATTGTCACATACTGTATTTGCGGGTCTTCCAATACAGAGCGTTTGAATTCTTCAAACCTGTCCTGTCGCGCAATACCCCCAAAGCGGATCGATAAGATCTGGTCCCCCTGTTCATTTAGCTTCGTAGTTTTTAATTGCTCCATTTGCTTTATTACGATAAATGTGCAGATGATAAGTACTAACGCAACGGTATATTGGACGGTAACTAAACTTTTGCGAAAGAACTCCGCACCTTTTCCTTTTGCAACTTGTCCTTTCAAAACCTCCACCGGCTGGAATGCAGATAAGTAAAAAGCCGGATACAGACCGGAAATAAATCCCATGAATAATATAATACCGGCAACAATTGCGATCATTACAGGATTAATAAGTGAACCAATAGTGAATGTTTTATGCGCCAGTTGATTGAATGGATGAAGCAGCAAAATATCCAGTAAAACCGCCAGCAAGAGGGAAGCAAGGATCATTAAAAAAGACTCAAGAAAGAATTGTTTGGCAATTCCGGTGCGATTACTGCCAAACGTTTTACGGAGCCCAACTTCCTTTCCTCTTTTTACTGAACGGGCTGTCGCCAGGTTCATATAATTAATGCAGGCAATGAACATAATCAGCACCGCAATGATGCTGAAGATGGTGAGATAAGTTTTATCACCTCTTACATTGGTATCTTCCCAAAGATTCTTTTTATCGAAATGGAGGTCGGTCATTTTGGTAAGGAATGTCGACATCTTCCAGCCATTGGCCACTGAACCTGAATCAGAATGAATCAACTGGTCGGCCAATTTATTCAGAGATGCGTTGATAGGTTTCAGATCAGCACCTGGTCTCAATGTAACATAGCTTTGAAAGAAACCTAAATTCCTGCGCTGATCAAAGGATGTGCCTTCCATGTAAAAATTAAAATCGTTGCCGTAAATGGTTTTAAAAGCATTCACATTTAAAATATACTTCGGTTTAAAATGCGAGTTGGAAGGATAGTCCTTATATACGCCGGTAATGATAACATCAATTTCCTGGTCGTTTGTAGCCCAGCGGTGTTTTACCGAAACCGTTTTTCCAATGGGATCTTCATTGCCGAATAACCTCTTTGCTCCCGTCTCACTTAAAACCATGGAATTCGCGTTCTCAAACATTTTTTGCTTGTTGCCTTTGATGAGATCAAACGACAGCACCTCCGGGAAATTGGGCTCGGCCCATCGTACGTCTTCCGTAAGGATGATCTTGTCCGCTGCTTTATAGTTTAATGAGGTCGGGTAACCGATATATGCTATGCGGGAAGCATGGAGTATCTCACTGCGGTTATCCTTTAAATATTTTACAAAAAACCCAGGGACATCGGTATTATCAAAAGTTTGCCCCTCACCATTGGTAAATGTGCTGCCGATACGATAGGTGTTTTTATAATTGGGATGCATAACGTCGTAGCGCAACTCATCACTGACATAGAGGAAAATGAGAATGGCGCTGCTAAGACCGAGAGCAAGGCCGAAGATGTTCAGCAGTGAAAAAAGTTTTTGACGTTTGAAATTGCGAAAGGCAATCAGCAGATAATTTTTTATCATGGCTTAACTTTTAGAATTATACTTGTTAGTCGAAAGCGTGGTAAGAAGTTCGATAAATTAAACCGGAAGTAATAACGAATTTGGATAAGTGGAGTGCGGAATTGAAGTTGAAAATTAAAAATGCAAAATTGAAGGCATAAACGGTGATTCATCACGCTTCAGCCGCTTTTGAAAAAAGTTAAAAAGTGAGAGACCTCACTCTTAATCCCTCTTTACATGGACAGGGAGACCCAACCATAAGTTTCTAATCAACTTTGCACGAACACATCAAACTGTGATTAAAGCCCATCAGCATTCAAATGTGATGTGGTTGAACAAATGGCCTGGTATTCTGCTGCAACACTGCTCCTTCTCGTCATGGAGAAGAAGACAGGGGAAGAAGGTCATGCTGAATAGAATCACTGAACGTAAAAGTGTGCGACGCAAGCAAGGCCTAATAGAATTCCACTAGTCCACAACACTGTGCTAACCCCACCTAAAAAAACCAGTTTTCATTAATCCTTCTTAGCTGCAATAACTTATCTTCGCAAAATGCAAGCGACACAAACAATGAAAGAAATTGTGCAACAGAAATGGACCAAGCGTCCACTGATCATCAGCGGCCCATGCAGCGCAGAAACGGAGGAGCAGGTGGTAGAGACGGTGCAGCGTATTGCTGCCACCGGCAAGGTGGATATGATCAGGGCCGGTATCTGGAAACCTCGCACAAGACCTGGAAGTTTTGAAGGAATTGGCGTAAAAGGTTTGCCCTGGTTGTTAAGAGCTAAGAAACTTACGGGTCTCCCCACAATGGTGGAAGTGGCTACCGGCAAGCAGGTAGATGATGCCATCAATTTTGAAGTGGATGTATTATGGATAGGTGCCAGAACCACGGTCAACCCATTCAGTGTGCAGGAAGTAGCTGATGCCTTGCGCGGAACTGATGTGCCGGTGATGATCAAGAATCCCATTAACCCTGATCTTGAGTTATGGACAGGAGCAGTGGAACGAGTTGCTAAATCGGGAGTTAAGCAAATCGGTTTGATCCATCGAGGGTTTTCTTCTTACGGCAATACTGAATATCGTAATGCACCCATGTGGCACCTTGCCATTGAAATGAAGCGTCGTTACCCCGATCTTTTGTTTATCAATGACCCTTCGCATATCTGCGGCCGCCGTGACATCCTGCATGAAGTGGCGCAAAAAGCCATTGACCTCGACTATGATGGCCTTATGATTGAATCGCACATGGACCCGGATCATGCCTGGAGTGATGCCAAGCAACAGGTAACGCCGGAAAAACTTGCTGAATTATTGGATTCCATCGTATGGCGTCGCGAAGATGTGAATTCGGAAGAATATCATGCGGCACTCGAAAAATTACGTCAGCAGATCAATCACCTGGATGACGAGCTAATGCAGATATTGGGTCAGCGGATGAAGATTTCCGAAAAGATCGGAGAGTACAAAAAGAATAACAACATCACCATTTTGCAGACCAATCGTTGGAATGAAATTTTGCAGAGAGCTGTTCAAAAAGGTGAGTCTTTGGGATTGAGCAAGGAGTTCATCACAAAGTATTTTGATGCTATGCACATGGAAAGCATCAATCATCAGAATAAGATTATGAATAGTTGAAGCCCCTTGTTCCGCCTAAGGCGGAGAACCTGGATGGGTCAAACTTCTATATATTCTAAAGTCTTGAGTGGTTGAATTTTTGTGTTACCAACTTCAGTTCCCTGGTTAAACTTTTGTTGCGTCGCACTCGTGGACTACAACAATTCTATTGAACATTTTTTCCAAACTCCCCTTTAGGGG
>Ga0163163_10000786_pt1 | contig 26889 bp, 28 predicted proteins | sample S65metaG_FD_119766 | JGI IMG/M metagenome (GOLD analysis project Ga0163163, IMG submission 119766) | Switchgrass rhizosphere microbial communities from Kellogg Biological Station, Michigan, USA - S6-5 metaG | ecosystem: Host-associated > Plants > Roots > Rhizosphere > Soil | place: USA...
CCGCTTCCGCCATCGCCAGGCCGTCCCGCAGGGTCCCCAGGTCGCGCGGGCCCCCGCGCCCCAGCGCCAGGCGCGAGAGGGCGCGCGCCATATCCCCCAGGCCCTTGAGCTTATCGCGCAGCCGCTCGCGCTGCGCCCGGTGGCCGCAGAACCAGGCCACAGCGTCAAGGCGTGCGTCGATGGCGGCCGGGTCCAGCAGGGGCCTGGCCAGTCGCGCGGCCAGCAGGCGGGCGCCGGGCGCGGTGACGGTGCGGTCGATGGCGGCCAGCAGCGACCCGTCCCGCGCGCCGCTGATCGCCTTGTCGATCTCCAGGCTGGCGCGGGTGGCCGGATCGATGGCCATGACGTCCGCCTCGCCCGCGCGACGCGGTGCGGAAAGCGCCGGGATCTTGCCGGCCTGGGTGGTCTCCAGGTGCGCCGCCACCAGGCCGAGGGCGGAAATCTCGGCGCCCGAAAGCTGGCCGAAACCGTCGAGCGTCTCGACGCCGTAGAGCCGCTTCAGCCGCGCTTCCGAGGCGCCCGGCTCGGCGAGCGCCTGGGGCAGGGGCTGGACGAAGCCGCCGGCCGACTTCAGCGCCGCGCTCACCGCCTCGTCGGCAAACAGCCTGTCGGGGACCAGCACCTCGGAGGGGCCGAGCGCGGCCAGCGCCGAGGCCAGGCCCGCCACGCCGGTGGCCACGCACTCCACCTCGCCGGTGGAAAGCTCGACGCTCGCCACCGCCGCCTGGCCGGCGCGCACAGCCACCGCCGCGAGCCGGTTGGCGCCGCGGGCGTCCAGCAGGCCGTCCTCCGTCAGGGTGCCCGGCGTCACCACGCGGACGAGTTCGCGCCGCACCACCGACTTGGCGCCGCGCTTCTTAGCCTCGGCCGGGTCTTCCATCTGCTCGCAGACCGCGACCTTGAAGCCGGCGCGGATCAGCTTGGCGAGATAGGCCTCGGCGGCGTGCGCCGGCACGCCCGCCATGGGGATCGGCTCGCCGCCGTGCTGGCCGCGCGCGGTGAGCGTGATGCCAAGCGCCGCGGCCGCCTTCTGGGCGTCCTCGAAGAACAGCTCGTAGAAGTCGCCCATGCGGAAGAAGACCAGCGCGTCGGGCTGGCGGGCCTTGGCCTCGAAATACTGGGCCATCACGGGCGACGCGCCGGCGGCGGCGGTGGATCCAGAGTTGGCGGCGGGCGCGTTCATGGGCGCGCCAAGCTATCCTGCGGTCACGAGTCGGTCAGCCCCTTGAACCAAGGCACGAAGGCGCCAAGCTGTGGGTAGATGTCGCAACCGCGTGACGCGGCCTTCGCCTATGTGATCGTGCCGGCCGGCCCTGCCGACGCCGAAGCTCTGGCCCATGTCCATGTCGCCGCCTGGCGCGAGACCTATCGGGGGCTGCTGGCCGACGCCTTTCTGGCGCGCATGAGCGAGCCCGGCTACGTCCGCCGCTTCCGCCGCGAGCTCACCCAGCCCGCAAGCGGCGCCGTCACCCTGCTGGCGGCCAACCCGTACGGACCCTTCGGCTATGTCTGCGGCGGCCCGGCCCGGTCCGGCACGCCCGGCGAAGCCGAGGTCGCCTTGCTCTACCTGTTGCGGTCGGGCCAGGGGCGAGGCGTCGGCAAGCGCCTCCTCCAGGCCGCCGCACGCGCGCTGCAGGCCCAGGGCGCAACCTCGCTGGTCATCTCCGTGCTGCGCGAGAACGCAGCGGCGCGCGGGTTTTACGAGCGGCTGGGCGGGCGGCTTTCCGCGCCCCGCCTGGAGGCCGGGCCGGGCGGCCCCGCCTGGGTGGTGAGCTACCGCTGGCCGCAGATCGACGAGCTGCTCCGCTAGTTAAGCCGCCGCCGGCTCGCCCGAGGTCAGCGCCACGAACACGTCCTCGAGGTCTGGATCTTCAGTGGCGATGTCCTTGATGTGGACGCCCGCGGCGCGAATGGCCGCCAGCACCTGCTCGACGCTGGACTGGCCGCTCCGGTAGCTGACGGAAAAGCCGCCCGTGCGGGTGAGCTTGGTCTCGAAACCGGCCAGGTCTGGCGCGGCGGTCACGGGCTCTTCGGGCGTCACCAGCACATGGCGGGTGTCCATCCGCGCCAGCAGCTTGGGCGTCGGCTCGCACGCCACCACCTGGCCGTGGTGGATGATGGCGATCTGGTCGCAAAGCTCCTGCGCCTCCTCCAGGTAGTGGGTGGTGAGCACGATGGTCACGCCACGGGCGTTGAGGCCGCGCACATAGCCCCACAGCTGGCGACGCAGCTCCACATCCACTCCTGCCGTCGGTTCGTCCAGGATCAGCACCGGAGGGTCGTGCGCCATGGCCTTGGCGACCATCAGCCGGCGCTTCATGCCGCCGGAGAGCTGGCGGACATAGGACTGGGCCTTGTCGCCGAGGCCCAGCGCCTCCAGCAGCTCCATCGTCCGCCGCTCCTTGCGCGGAACTGCGTACATGCCCGCCGCCACCTCCAGCGCCTCCTTGGGCGTGAAGAAGGGATCGGCGGCGATCTCCTGCGGCACCACGCCGATGGCGGCGCGCGCGTCCCTGGGCCTGGCGTCAATGTCGCGGCCCCAGATCGACACCGACCCGGCGGTCTTCCGCGTCATGCCGGCCAAGATGTTGATAAAGGTCGATTTGCCGGCGCCGTTGGGGCCGAGCAGGCCGAACATCGAGCCCCGCGGCACGGCCAGGTCGATCCCGCGCAGGGCGTGCATCTTAGGCGTCGTGCGGGTGGCGGGGTAGACCTTGACGAGGCCCCGCGCCTCGATCGCGTTCTCGGGCAGGATCATGACATCTCGATGGGCCGTCTTGCGTTGACGGGTCAAGCCGCCGTCGCATACCTAGACCCACCCGAAGGGGGCGAAAGGCGACACATGGCCAAGCGAGTTCGCAACAAGGGCGCAGAAGCCCAAACGCGGCCGGAGCCGGCTCCCGCGCAACCGGCGCTGACGCCAGATCTGCCCGCGCCGGAGGTGATCGCCGTGCGCTCGGGCCGGGTGGCCTGCGACGGCGTGGGCGGCGCGCTCGGCCATCCGCGCGTCTGGCTGGAGATGGGCGAAGCGCGCTTCGTCGAATGCCCCTACTGCGACCGTCGCTTCGTGCTGGCGGCCGACGCCGGCGAGGGCCCTGAGGACGAGCGCCTAGCGCCCGGCGTCTACGAAGGCTCCCACGGGCACTAAAGGCCCCAGGCTAAACCCGAAGCGGCATCAGGATGTAGCGCACGTCCGCGTCGGCCGGGTCCAGCACCAGCGCCGGATCGTTGGGACCGCCGAAGCGCAGCTCCGCCATCTCGCCGGAGATCTGGTCGGTGATGTCCAGCAGGAAGCGGGCGTTGAACGAGAGCTCGAAGGGCTCGCCGTCGTACTCCACCTCCAGCTCCTCCACCGCCTGGCCGGCCTCCATGTTGCGCACGGTCAGCACCACGCGGCCGGACTCGATGGCCATCCGCACCGAGCGGCTTTTCTCGGCCGAGATGGTCGCCACCCGGTCGACGGCCTTGGCGAAGAGCCCGGCGTCGACGCGGACGATGCGGTTGTTGTCCTTGGGGATGACGCGGCCGTAGTCGGGGAAGTTGCCGTCGATCACCTTTGAGGTCAGCGCCGCGCCGTTCAGCTCGAAGCGGACCTTCTGCGGCGACAGCGCGAGCTCCACCGACTCTCCGGCGTCGTCCAGCAAGCGACGCGCCTCGCTCACCGTCTTGCGCGGCACGATCACGCCGGGCGCCCCCGCGGCGCCCTCCGGGGCCGGCATCTCGGCGAGCGCCAGGCGGCTGCCGTCGGTGGCGACAGCGCGCAGCTTGACCAATCCGTCCTCGTTGACGGTGTGGAGATACATCCCGTTCAGGTAGTAGCGCGTCTCCTCCGCCGAGATGGCGAAGCGGGTCTTGTCGATCAGCCGAATGAGGTCGCCGACGTCCACCGTCATGCGGCCGGCCAGGCCTTCGGCCGACATCACCGGGAAGTCGCCGGCCGGCAGAACCGGCAGGCTGAAGCGCGAGCGGCCCGCCTGAATCGTCAGGCGCGGGTCTTCGCCGGTGAAGGACAGCGCCACGTCGGCGCCCTCCGGCAGCTTGCGCACGATCTCGTAGAGCATATGGGCGGGCGCAGTGATCTGACCCGGCTGGTCGACCTGAGCGGAGGCCTCGTCGACGATCTCCATGTCCAGGTCCGTGGCCGAGAAGATCAGGCGGTCGCGCTCGGCGCTGATCAGGACGTTGGATAGGATCGGAATGGTGTTGCGCCGCTCGACGGCGCTCTGCACGTGACCAAGCGCCTTGAGAAGCGCGGCCCTTTCTATCGTCAGCTTCATGCCTTCGTCCCGCTCCCGTGCGCGAAGGCCGCGAATCATCGCCCCCGCGCCCCCTGACCGAGGGACCTGCGACATTAGCTAAAATCGTCCCGCTTGGAAGAGGGGGCGAGACCTCCGCGGCTATCGTACGCGCGCGGCGCCTAGGCGCGGGTGTCCACCGCGCCGCCGGCCGCCTCGTCGTTGGGCGCATAGGGGTCGCCGCCACCGCCGTTGGCCGACCCGCCGGCCTTGGCCGCGACCACCACCATGGCCGGCCGCACCAGCCGCCCGAGCAGCTCGTAGCCGGGCTGAAGCACCTGAATCACCGAGCCCGGCGCCATCTGCGTCCCCGGCTGCTCCATCATGGCCTGGTGCTTGTGGGGGTCGAACTTGTCGCCCGGCGCGGGGTCGATCTTTTTCAGCCCGTTCTTCTCGAAGGCGCCCTGCAGCTCCTTCTCGGTCATCTCGACGCCCTGCACGAAGCTTTTCATGGCCGCGTCGGACACATCCTTGGGCAGGGCCGACATGGCCCGGCCCAGGTTGTCGGCCACGCCCAGAAGGTCGCGGGCGAATTTCTGGATGGCGTAGGCGCGCGCGTCGTTGGCCTCGCGCTCGGCGCGGCGGCGTGTGTTCTCGGCCTCGGCGGCATAGCGGAGCACCTGTTCCTTCAGGGCCGCCGTCTCGGCGCGCAGCGCCTCGAAGGTGTCGCCGTCAGCTTCCGGCGCGGGCTCGGGATCGCCCGCGGGCGTGTTGTCTTCGGACATCTATTCCTTGCTCGCCTCTTTTGGCTTCAGCCGTCCATCACCTGGCTCAGCACCCGGGCGGTATAATCCACCAGGGGGATGATCCGGGCATAGTTCAGCCGGGCCGGGCCGATCACGCCGATCGCGCCCAGCACCCGCTGCGACCCGGTCATATAGGGGGCCGCGACCACAGCGGAACCCGAAAGCGAGAACAGACGGGTCTCCGCGCCGATGAAGATGCGCACGCCCTCCCCGTCCCGCACCATGTCGAGCAGGTGGATGAGCTGCTCCTTCTGCTCCAGGTCGTCGAAGAGGGAGCGCACGCGCTCCAGGTCGTCCAGGGCCTCGCGCGCCTCCAACAGGTTGGCGCGGCCGCGGACGATGAGGGCGCGGGCGTCCCCCTCGTGCCCGCTCCAGGCCGCCAGGCCGTCCTCCACCAGCCGGGCGGCGGTCTCGTCGAGCTCGCGCTTGGCCCGATCTAGCTCGACCCGCAGGTCGCCCTTGGCCTCGACCAGGGTGCGGCCGCGCAACCGGCCGTTCAGGAAGTTGGACGCCTCCTGCAAGGCCGAGGGCGTCACGCCCGCCGGCAGCCGGATCAGCCGGTTCTCCACCGTGCCGTCCTCAAACACCATGATCGCCAGCGTGCGATCCCCGCCCAGGGCGACGAACTCCACGTGCTTGACGCCGGCGTCGCGGGTGGGCGTGACCACCATCGCCGCCCCGCCCGCCAGGCCGGAAAGCAGGCTGGAGGCTTCGTTGAGGGCGTCTTCATAGTTGCGGCCGGCGCCGCGCAGCCGCGCATCGATGGCGCGGCGTTCCTGTTCGCCCAGGTCGCCGACCTCCAGCAGGCCGTCGACGAACAGCCGCAGGCCCGCATGGGTGGGCAGGCGGCCGGCGCTGATGTGCGGCGCGCCCAGCAGGCCAAGCTCGGTCAGGTCCTGCATGGTGTTGCGGATCGACGCCGGCGACAGCGCCAGGCCGGACTTCGAAAGGGTGCGCGACCCCACCGGCTCGCCGGATTCCAGATAGCTTTCGACGATGCGACGAAAGATCTCGCGCGCTCTTTCGTCGAGCTCGGCCAACGAGGGCCCGCGGGCGAAGAAGGACATGCTCACGTCGTCAGGGGCCGGCGGTCTGTGTGCGCCCATGGACTGGACCTCGATGATCTAGGATAAGCGCGGCCCGAACTAGTTCAAGACGCTGCAAAACCGCGGAGCTCCCCATATGCGCCCATCTCAACGCACGGCCGACGCTTTGCGCACCGTGACGCTGGAAACGGGCGTCAACCGCTATGCCGAGGGCTCCTGCCTGGCGAGCTTCGGCCATACCAGGGTGCTGGTGACCGCCAGCCTGGACGAAGGGGTCCCGCCGTTCCTGCGCGGACGCGGCCAGGGCTGGGTCACGGCGGAATACGGGATGCTGCCCAGGTCCACCCACACCCGCGGGCGGCGCGAGGCGGCGGCGGGCAAGCAATCCGGCCGCACCCAGGAGATCCAGAGGCTGATCGGCCGCTCGATGCGCGCGATCGTGGACCTGAAGGCCCTGGGCGAGCGGCAGATCCAGATCGACTGCGACGTCATCCAGGCCGACGGCGGCACCCGCACCGCCGCCATCACCGGCGCCTGGGTCGCGCTCCGGCTGGCCACCCGCTACATGCTGGCCGAGGGACTCATCACAAAGGACCCGATTCTGGACCAGGTGGCGGCGATCAGCTGCGGCGTGTTCTCGGGAACCCCGGTGCTGGACCTCGATTACGATGAGGATTCCACCGCCGAGGCCGACGCCAACTTCGTCCTCACCGGCAAGGGCGACATCGTCGAGATCCAGGCCACCGGCGAAAAACGCGGCTTCTCGGAGGCCGAGTTCGAGGCCCTGTTCTCCCTCGCCCGCAAGGGGATCGGCGAGCTGTGCGCCCTGCAGCGGGCCGCCGTCGGCGTTTAGACGGCGGCATAGACGGAGACGCCCATGGCCCTCACCCTGGAGCCCGGCGCGCGCCTGGTGGTGGCGACCCACAACGCCGGCAAGGCGCGCGAGCTGGCGGAGATCCTGGAGAATCGGTTCCAGCTCGTCACGGCCGGCGACATCGGCTTGGCCGAGCCGGAGGAGACCGAGACGAGCTTCGTCGGCAACGCCCTCCTGAAGGCGCGCCACGCCGCCGACGCCGGCGGCCTGCCCGCCCTGGCGGACGATTCGGGGCTCTCCGTCGCCGCCCTGGACGGCGCGCCGGGGATCTATTCCGCGCGCTGGGCGGGCCCCTCGCGGGATTTCGCCGTGGCCATGCGCAAGGTCGAGGAACGGCTGGAGGAGGCGGGCGCGGAGGACCGGACGGCCTGGTTCACCTGCGCGCTGGCGCTCGCTTGGCCGCAAGGCCCCGCCGTGGTGGTGGAAGGGCGGATCGACGGCGTGGTCGATTTCCCGCCCCGGGGATCGCGCGGCTTCGGCTACGACCCGATCTTCACGCCCGAGGGCTTCGACCAGACGTTCGGCGAGATGGAACCCGCGGCCAAGGATGCGATGAGCCACCGCGCCCGCGCCTTCGCCAAGCTCAAGGCCGCGCTCTGGTGACCCCCGGCGCGGGACCGTCCGACCCGCCGCCCCTGGCCCTCTACGTCCACTGGCCCTACTGCGCCCGCATCTGCCCCTACTGCGATTTCAACGTGCACCGCGTGCGGCGGGCGGACGAGCCGGCGGCCCTGGCCCGCGCCATCGTCGCCGATCTGGAGGCGCAGGCCGCGCTGACCGGGCCGCGCACCCTGATCTCGGTGTTCTTCGGCGGCGGCACGCCCTCGCTGATGGAGCCCGCGTGGGCGGCGGAGATCGTCGCCGCCGCGCGGCGGCTGTGGACGCCCGCCCCCGAGCTCGAAGTCAGCCTCGAAGCGAACCCCACCGACGCCGAGGCCGGCCGCTTCGCCGCCTTCGCCCAGGCGGGCGTGAACCGCCTGTCGCTCGGCTTGCAGGCGCTGGACGACGAAGCGCTGGCGTTCCTCGGCCGGAACCACGACGCGGCCTCGGGCCGTCGCGCCGCGCGGGCGGCGACGCAGGCGTTTCCGCGGCTTTCGCTGGATCTGATCTACGCCCGTCCCCGTCAGACGCCGCAAAGCTGGGCCGAGGAGCTGCGCGAGGCCCTGGACCTGGGGGCCGAGCACCTGTCGCCCTATCAGCTCACCATCGAGGGCGGCACGCCGTTCGACCGTGCGGTGCGGCGCGGCCGGTTGGCCCCGGTTGAGCCGGACCTCGCGGCCGAGCTCTACGAAGCGACCCAGTCGATCCTGGGCGGAGCGGGCTTCGAGGCCTACGAAGTGTCGAACCATGCGCGCGGCGAAGCCGCCCGCTCGCGTCACAACCTCGCCTACTGGCTGGGCCTGGACTACCTCGGCGCAGGCCCGGGCGCGCATGGGCGGCTGACGGTGGGCGGGGTCCGGCGCGCGACGCAGGCTGAGCGCCTGCCCCGGGCCTATATCGATCGCGTCGCTGACGGCGGCCCAGGCTTCGCGGACGTCGAACCGCTCTCCTCCCGTGGGGTCGCGGAGGAGCGCCTGCTGGCCGGCCTGCGCATCACCGAGGGGGTCCCGCGCGCCGAGCTCTCGCCGCTAGGCCTGGACGAAGCGCGGGTCCAGGCGCTCATCGATCTCGGCCTGCTGGCCGAGGATCCGGTTCGGCTGCGCGCCACGGCCGCCGGCCGTCTGGTCCTGGATCGCCTCACCGCCGAGTTGCTGGCGTAAGGCGCCTTGCCATCCCCGCCGGGGCGGGCGAAGCCTCGGCCATGCGCCGCCCGCTGCCCCCGCCCGCCCTCGACGACGCGCCCCTGGCGCCGGGGCTCTACATCGTGGCGACGCCCATCGGGAACCTGCGCGACATCACGCTCCGCGCGCTCGACGTGCTGGCCCAGGCGGACCTGGTGCTGGCCGAGGACACCCGGGTCGCGGCCAAGCTGCTGGGCGCCTTCGGGCTATCGAAGAAGCTGGAGCGTTACGACGAGCACGCCGCCGAGCGCGCCCGGCCAAAAGCGATGCAGGCTTTGCAGGACGGCGGCCGCGTCGCCCTGGTCTCCGACGCCGGCACGCCGCTCGTCTCCGACCCGGGATACCGGCTGGTGCGGGAAGCCGCCTTGGCCGGACTGCCCGTGATCCCGATCCCCGGGGCCTCGGCGGTGCTCGCGGGGCTGGCGGTGGCGGGCCTTCCGACGGATCGGGTGCTGTTCGCAGGCTTTCCACCGCCAAAGTCGGCGGCCCGGCGCACCTTCCTGGAGGAGCTGGCCGGGGTGCGCGCGACCCTGATCGTCTTCGAGGGCGGCTCGCGTCTTGCCGAGAGCCTCGCCGACATGGCCGCGGTGCTCGGGCCGCAGCGTCCGGCCTGCGTCTGCCGCGAGCTGACCAAGCTCTATGAGACCGTGGCGCGGGGCTCGCTGGCCGAGCTGGCGGCCGATCCCCGCTTCGTCGCGCCGAAGGGCGAGATCGTAGTCCTGGTGGGTCCGGGCCGCGAGGAAGCCGCCTCGGCCGAGGACGCCGACGCAGCGCTCGCCGAGGCGCTGTCGCGGCTGAAGCCCGCCGACGCCGCTGCCGAGGTGGCCAAGGCGCTGGGCCTCCCGCGGCGCGACCTCTACCGGCGCGCCCTCGAGTTGAAGGGTGGGGCGTGAGACCCGCGCGGTCGCTTCGCGGGGCCCTGGCCCGCCGCTCCGGCCGGCGCGGCGAGGTCTGGGCCGCCGTGGTGCTGATGCTGAAGGGCTACCGGATCCTCGGCTTTCGGCTGAAGACCCCGGCCGCGGAGATCGATCTGCTGGCGATCCGCGGCCGCACCCTGGCGGTGGTGGAGGTGAAACGACGCGCCGACCTGCTGGCGGCCCTGGAAGCCGTCAGCTTCGACCAGCGGGAGCGCCTGCGGCGGGCCGGAGCCGCCATTGCAGGCCAGCGCCCGGCGCTCATGGGTGCGGCGGTACGTCTCGACCTGATGGCTCTCGCGCCAGGACGGCTTCCTATGCATATTCCAGACGCTTGGAAGGGCGCCTGAACACGCCGCCGCGGATCGGGCGCTTGGGGACGGATGACGCGAGAACAGGCCGAGGATTTCCTGCTGGAGGCGGGCTCCGCCGAGGACGGAGCATTCCCCCTCCTCGAGGCGGCGGTGGCGTGCGCCATCCACGAGGCGCCGGCCCGGGACGCGCAACTGGCGCATGACCTGGGCGCCACGGCCGTCGACCGCCTGACCGAGCGCCTGAAGCACGAAACCGCCGAGGAGGCCCTCGCCGAGGCCCTCTCCGGCGACCTTCGGCTAGGCGGCGACCTCTTCACCCTCGAAAACCCGGAGAACGCGGACATCATCTCCGTCGCCGCGCGCCGCAAGGGCCTGGCGGTCAGCCTGGGCGTTTTCTACCTGCACGCCGCGCGGCATTGCGGCCTGATGGTGCAGGGCGTTGATTTTCCAGGACATTTCCTGCTCCGCATCGAGACCGAGGAAGGTCCGCTGGCGCTCGACCCCTTCAGCGAGGGTCGGGTGGTCCTGCCCTCGGAGCTGACGCGCCGGGCCCTCCACGCGGGCCTGACGCCCAATGTCGCCGACCGACTCGACCGGCTGATGGCGCCGGTGAGCGACCGCGCGGTCCTGGTTCGCCTGCAGAACACGATCTACGCCCGCGCGTCCGCCGTCCGCGACTTCGCGCGCGCGGAGCGGGCGGCCCTTCGCCGCGCACTGCTGGACCCCACAGACCATCACCCGTGGCTGGACGTCGCCGCCGCCCGCGAGGGCCAGGGCGCGCTGGCCGGCGCGCTGGAGGCGCTGGCGCGGGCCACGGCGCTGGACGGCGGCGCGGCGCTAGCCGCCCGCGCCCAGCGCGAGCGGGTCCGCCTCAGGCTTAACTAGCGCAGGCAGCGAGAGCGCCCTATGTGCCTCCCCTGAACAGGCGGGAGCGGGCGCATGGCTCTGAAGGTCGCGGTGCAGATGGATCCCATCGAGGGGATCAACATCGAGGGCGACACCACCTTCCTGATGATGGAGTCGGCCCAGGCCCGCGGTCATCAGCTGTTCGTCTACACCACCCACACCTTGGCCCTGGAGGATGGACGCGCCTTCGCCCGCGGCCGGGACGTGAAGGTGCGGCGGACGGCGGGCGACCACGCCGCCGTCGGGCCGTGGCGGAAGGTGGACCTCTCCGAATTCGACGTCGTCCTGATGCGTCAGGACCCGCCGTTCGACATGCACTACATCGACACCACCTTCGTGCTGGAGGCGATCCATCCGAAGACCCTGGTGGTGAACGACCCGCGGGAGGTGCGCAACGCGCCGGAGAAGCTGTTCGTCACCCGCTTCCCCGGTTTGCAGCCGCCGACCCTCATCACCTCCGACCGGGAGCAGATCTACGCCTTCCGCGCCCGCCACGGCGACGTGGTGCTGAAGCCGTTGAACGGCCGCGGCGGCTCGGGCGTCACCCGCCTGCTGGCCGACGACCCGAACCTCGACGCCCTGCTGGAGCTGCACGCCCAGATCGGCCGCGAGCCGGTGATCCTGCAGAAGTTCCTCCCGGCGGTGACCAAGGGCGACAAGCGCATCCTGCTGGTCGACGGCGAGGCGGTGGGCGCCATCAACCGCGTGCCCGAGAAGGGTCAGATCCGCTCCAACATGGCGGTGGGCGGAAAGCCCGAGCCGGTTGAGCTGTCGAAGCGCGACCTGGAGATCTGCGCCGCCATCGGCCCCGAGCTGAAACAGCGCGGCCTGATGTTCGTGGGCATCGACGTGATCGGCGACTACCTGACCGAGATCAACGTCACCTCGCCGACCGGCGCGGTGGCGCTCAAGCGCTTCACGGGGATCGACGCCACGGAGGCGATGTGGGCGCGCATCGAGGCGATCCGAGCGGGTTGACGGCGGCTAGCGCCGCGTCAGGCGGCGGCAGAGTTCGTCGAGCTGCTCGAGGCTGGCGTAGCGGATCCTGATTTCGCCGACGCCGCCCCTGTCGGCGATGTCCACGCTCATGCCCAGCGCGTCTTCCAGGTCGCTTTCGAGGGCGGTGGTGTCGGCGTCCTTGGACGCCCGGCGGGGGCCGGACGCCTTTTTGGGGCCTGCTGCCTTGGCCCGCACCAGGGTTTCGGTGTCGCGCACGGAAAGCTGACGGGCGACCACCTGCTCGGCCACCGCCGCCTGGTCGTCGCAGGCGAGGATCGCCCGGGCATGCCCGGCGGAGAGGCGGCCGTGCAGGACGTGGTCCTGGACCGAGGCCGGAAGCTGCAGCAGCCGAAGGGTGTTGGCCACGTGGCTTCGGCTCTTGCCCACCGCCTGGGCGGCGCGCTCCTGGGTGTAGGCCATGCGGCCCATCAGGGTCTCGTAGGCGCGCGCCTCCTCCATGGCGTTGAGGTCTTCGCGCTGGACGTTCTCGACGATGGCGATCTCGTAGGCGCGGTCGTCGTCCATCGGCCGCACCAGGGCCGGGATAGCGGTCTTGCCGGCCTTCTGGGTCGCCCGCCAGCGCCGCTCCCCGGCGACGATCTCGAACTCGCCCGGTCGCCCGGGCGACGGCCGGACGAGGATCGGCTGCAGCACCCCGGCGGAGCGGATGGACTCCGCCAGCTCCTCCAGCTCCGCGTCTGCGAAATGCTGGCGCGGCTGGCTGGGATTGGGATGGATCAGCTCCAGCGGCAGCTCGCGCACGCCTTCACCAGCCTCCGGCGCACGCTCGCCGGCGGCCAGGGGGGCCTCCTCCTCGCCCAACAGGGCGGAAAGCCCGCGCCCCAGTCCCCTTCGGCTCTCGACGGCCATGGTCTTCTCCTCAGGCTGCGCCGGCGGCGGGCGCATGGCGCCTCGCCCGTTCGCGCAGCACCACCTCGCGGGCGAGCTTCAGATAGGCTTGGCTTCCGGCGCATTTCAGATCGTAGACCAGCGCCGGCTTTCCGAATGACGGCGCCTCGGAGACCCGCACGTTCCGCGGGATCACGGTCTGATAGACGGTGTCGCCGAAATGGCCGCGCACATCGCGCGCCACATGCTCCGAGAGGCTGTTGCGCCGGTCGTACATGGTGAGCACCACGCCCTGGATCTCCAACCTCGGGTTGAGGCTGCCGCGCACGAGGTCGACGGTGCGCATGAGCTGGGTCAGCCCCTCCAGGGCGAAGAATTCGCACTGCAGCGGCACCAACACCGCGTCCGCCGCGGCCATGGCGTTCACCGTCAGGAGGTTCAGCGAGGGGGGACAGTCGATCAGCACATAGGAATAGGCGCCGCTCGACCGGATCGGCTCCAGGGCGTCGCGCAGCTTGAAGGAGCGCCGGGCCTGGTGGCCAAGCTCCAGCTCCACGCCGGAGAGGTCGGCATCCGCGGGCACGAGGTCCAGGCCGGGCAGATCGGTCGTCACCACCGCCTCGGGGATCGCCTTCTCGCCCATCAGAACGTCGTAGAGGGTGGTCCTGCGCTTCGCGCGGCCGACGCCCAGCCCGGTCGAGGCGTTCCCCTGAGGGTCGGAGTCGATCAGCAGCACCGACTCGCCCACGGCCGCCAGGGCGGTGCCCAGGTTGATGGCGGTGGTGGTCTTGCCAACTCCGCCCTTCTGGTTGGCCACCACCAGCACACGCATCGGACGGTCAGACTTTTCGGGCACGACCCAGCCTCCTCACCCGCACGATCCGGCCCCGGGGATCACTGCGCGAGGGTAGCAAATCCGCGTCGAAATCCCAAGATCTTGATGCCTCTTCAATCTCAAACGCTACATCTTGTCCCTTAAGGAACAGGCCGGTGGCGCCGGACTGAAAGTAGGGCCGGGCATACCCGAGCAGCCGCGAAAGCGGCGCGCAAGCCCGGGCGGTGACGATGTCCACATCCAGTTTGAGGTTTTCCGCACGATCGTTGTGAATGGCGGCCGGCAGATCGAGTTCGCGCACCGCCTCGGAAAGGAAGCGGCAGCGCTTGGCCATGCTCTCCACGAGATGGACGTGGAAGCCAGGGCCGCCCCGGCCCATGATCGCCAGCACCACGCCCGGAAGGCCCGCTCCCGCGCCCAGGTCCGCCCAGGTCCGCGCTTCCGGGGCGGCCTGAAGGAGTTGGGCCGAATCCCAGGCGTGACGGTTCCAGAACACCTCCAGCGTCGCCGGCCCAACCAGGTTCATCTTCTCATTCCACTCGGCGAGGAGCTCGCGAAAGCGTTCGAGGTCCGCCAGTTGCGCCGGCGTCGCGTTCGCCGCGCGGGCGAAGGTCTCTACGTCGACGACCGCCTCGGTCGGCAGGTCAAGCCGCACGGCGACGGACATGGGCGAGCAAGGCCGTGAGCGCGCCTGGCGTCACCCCTTCGATGCGGCCCGCCTGACCAAGCGTTAGCGGCCGGACCTTGGCGAGCTTTTCGCGGACCTCGTTGGAGAGGCTTCCGACGCTCCCATAGTCCAGGTCAGGAGGAAGCCGCAGGTCTTCGTCACGGCGAAAGGCGTCGGCGTCGGCGGCCTGCCGATCGAGATAGCCCGCATAGGCGGCGTCGATCTCAACCTGCTCGCGCACCTCGCTCGGCCAGGCGGCGATCTGCGGCCAGATACGGGCCAGGTCCTCAAAGCCGATGGAGGGATAGGCCAGGAGCTGCAGCACGTCGCGGCGCTGCCCGTCCGCCTTCACCGGCAGGCCGGCGCGGATCGCCTCGGCGGGCGTGAGGTTGAACGATCGCGCCGCCGCACGAGCCTCGGACAAGGCCGCCGCCTTGGCCGCGAACGCCTGGGCCCGCCGGCCGCCGACTACGCCCAGCTCAAGGCCACGGGCGGTCAGGCGCTGGTCGGCGTTGTCCGCGCGCAGGGTGAGACGGAACTCCGCCCGGCTGGTGAACATGCGATAGGGCTCGGTGACGCCGCGCGTCACAAGGTCGTCGATCAGCACGCCGATATAGGCCTGGTCGCGCGCGAACTGCGCGGGATCGGCGCCCGAGGCGGCGCGGGCGGCGTTGAGGCCCGCCACTAGGCCCTGGGCCGCGGCCTCCTCATAACCCGTGGTGCCGTTGACCTGGCCGGCGAGATAGAGGCCGGGCAACGCCTTGGCCTCCAGGCTTGGATAGAGCTCCCGAGGGTCGACGTAGTCGTATTCGATCGCGTAGCCGTGGCGCTTCACCCGCACGGCTTCGAGGCCCGGAATGGTGCGCAGGAACAGGTCCTGGGTCTCGGCGGATACCGAGGTCGAGACGCCGTTGGGATAGACGGTGTCGTCGTCCAGGCCCTCCGGCTCCAGGAAGATCTGGTGACTGGTCTTGTCGGCGAAGCGGACGACCTTGTCCTCGGTCGAGGGGCAATAGCGCGGCCCCCGGCCCGTGGCGCGCCCGCCGTAGACCGCCGATTCCGTCAGGCGCTCGGCGATGATGCGGTGGGTCTCGGACGTGGTGTGGGTGACGCCGCATTCGATCTGTGGTGTGTCGATCGTGGTGGTGAGGAAGGAGAAGGGCGTCGGCGTCTCGTCCGCCGCCTGCATCTCCAGCCGCTCCCAGGCGATGGTGGTCCCGTCCAGGCGCGCCGGCGTGCCGGTTTTCAGTCGCCCCATGCGCAAGCCCAGGCCATACAGCCGGTTCGACAGACCGATGGCGGGTTGGTCGCCGATCCGGCCGGCGGAAATCCGCTGTTCGCCTCGGTGGATCACCCCCTTGAGAAAAGTGCCGGTGGTCAGCACCACCCGGCCCGCGCGGTAGGCCTCGCCGCTGGCGCCGACCACTCCGGCCACGGCGCCGGACTCGATCAGCAGGTCTTCGACGGCTTCGGCGCGAAGCTCCAAGTTGGGGGTCTGCGCGAGCTCAGCCTGCATCGCCTCCCGATAGATACGGCGGTCGATCTGCGAGCGGGGGCCGCGCACGGCGGCGCCCTTGGACCGGTTGAGCAGGCGGAACTGAATCCCGGCGCGATCGGCGAGGCGGCCCATGACTCCGTCGAGCGCGTCGATCTCCCGAACCAGGTGGCCCTTCCCCAGGCCGCCGATGGCGGGGTTGCAGCTCATCTCGCCGATGGTCTCAAGCTTGTGCGTCAGCAGCAGGGTGCGCGCGCCAAAGCGCGCGGCCGCCGCCGCCGCCTCGCAGCCTGCATGGCCGCCGCCAATAATGATCACATCCCAGCTCAAGGCGCGGTCCAGATCGTGGAAAGGGCGGCTATATAGCCGATCGCCTCGTCAAATTCACCTGTACGGCCGGCTTGTTTCACGTGAAACAGCGGCAGTTATTTGCCGATGCAGAAGCTGGAGAAAATTTTCCCCAGGATGGCCTCAGCGTCGATGCGACCTGTGAGGCGGTCGAGCGCACGGGCGGCCAAGCGAACATCCTCCGCCGCAAGCTCCAGGCGATCGGACTCGGCCAATGCCGACTCCAGGCGCGCGGCGGCCTCTTCGAGCAGAGCCTTGTGCCGCAGGCGCGTGGCGACCGGCGGTTCCCCGCCCGCCAGGGCCTCGACCACCCGCCCCGAGAGCGTATGCTCCAGCCAGGCCAGGTCATTGGGGCTGCGGACCGTGAACGGCGCGCCCGGACCGTCGGAGGCGCCCTCCCCCAGATCCCTCTTTGTTCTCAGGATCAGATCGCCGTCGCGCAATTGCCTTGGTGGCGGCGGCGCGGCGGCGGCGCCATCCACCAGCCACACCCGCAGGTCCGCCGCCTCGGCCCAGGCCTCCGCCCGACGAACCCCCTCCGCCTCCACGACATCGGTCGTTTCGCGCAGGCCAGCGGTATCGGCGACGATCACCTTGTAGCCGGCAAGTTGCAGGGGCGCCTCGATGACGTCCCGCGTGGTGCCGGGAATCTCCGTGACGATCGCCGCCTCACGCTGCAGCAGCGCATTGAGCAGCGTGGACTTGCCGGCGTTGGGCGCGCCGATCAGGGCGATCCGGTAGCCGTCCCGCACCCGCTCTCCGCGCTCCGCTTCGGCCGCAGCCGCCCGCAGCTCGGCGACCAGCTTGTCGAGCACCGGCTGGGCACGGGCGGCCACATCCGCCGGGACCTCTTCGTCCGGGAAATCCACCGCGGCTTCCAGCAGGGCGAGCGCCTCGATGAGCGCGTCGCGCCACCGCGCCTGAACGCCGGAAAGCCGCCCGCCGAGCTGGTCGAGCGCCTGGCGCCGCTGGGCTTCGGTCTCGGCGTCTACCAGGTCCGCCACAGCCTCGGCCTGGGCGAGGTCCAGCCGGCCGCGCTCGAACGCCCGCCGCGTGAACTCGCCGGGTTCCGCCAACCTCAGGCCGAGGTCCGACAGGGCGGATAGCAGGCCGTCCACGACCGCGCGGCCGCCATGCGCCTGGAGTTCGGCGCAGTCCTCCCCGGTGTAGCTTTCAGGACCGGGAAACCAGAGCGTCACCGCCTGGTCGATCTCCGAGCCGTCCGGCGAGAACAGCCGCCTCACCGCGGCGCGCCTGGGCGGCGGCAGGCCGCCGGCGAGGGCCGCGAGCGCCACGCCCGCCTTCGGTCCGGTGATCCGCACGATCGCCACCGCCGCGCGGCCGGGCGCGGTGGCGAGCGCGAAGATGGTGTCGCTCATTTCCGGGTCGCGGCGGCCAGTCCGGCTTCCATCAACTGGCGGAACTGTTCCTGGGCGCCCGCGCCCATCACCATCCAGTTCTTCATCAGCTCGTCGGGAGAGAGCATCGACATGTTGGCGTCGAGCCGCTTCGTCATCTCTTCGATGAGATGGGCGTTGAGCGAGGTTACGTCCGGGAGGCCCAGAAAGCGGCGCGCCTCCTCCGGCGTGCAATCGACCTCGATGGTCATCTTCATGGCGACCCCCTGTGGCCGACCCGGACCGACTGATGTTTCACGTGAAACAGCGGGCGGTCACGTGTTCATCGACTGGAAGAACTCATCGTTGTTCTTGCTCTGCCGCAGCTTGTCGAGCAGGAACTCGATCGCGTCCTGGGCCCCCATCGGATTGAGGATTCGCCGCAGGATGTAGGTCTTCTGCAGCTGGTCGCGCGGGGTGATCAGCTCTTCCTTCCGCGTGCCGGACTTCAGCACGTCGATGGCCGGGAAGATCCGCTTGTCCGCCACCTTGCGGTCTAGGACGATTTCCGAGTTACCCGTGCCCTTGAACTCCTCGAAGATGACCTCGTCCATCCGGCTGCCGGTGTCGATCAGAGCGGTGGCGATGATGGTCAGCGAGCCGCCCTCCTCGATGTTGCGGGCGGCGCCGAAAAAGCGCTTGGGCCGCTGCAGGGCGTTGGCGTCGACACCGCCGGTCAGCACCTTGCCGGAGGACGGCACCACGGTGTTGTAGGCCCGGCCCAGACGCGTCACCGAGTCCAGCAGGATCACCACGTCGCGCTTGTGTTCGACCAGGCGCTTGGCCTTCTCGATCACCATCTCCGCCACCTGCACGTGGCGCGTCGCCGGTTCGTCGAAGGTCGAGGAGATCACCTCGCCCCGCACCGTGCGCTGCATGTCGGTGACTTCCTCCGGCCGCTCGTCGATGAGCAGCACGATCAGGTAGGTCTCCGGGTGGTTGGCGGCGATCGACTTGGCGATGTTCTGCAGCATCACCGTCTTGCCGACCCGCGGCGGGGCCACGATCAGGCAGCGCTGGCCCTTGCCCAGCGGCGAGACGATGTCGATCACCCGGCCCGAGCGGTCCTTCAGCGTCGGGTCGTCGATCTCCATCTTCAGCCGCTCGTCGGGATAGAGCGGCGTCAGGTTGTCGAACAGCACCTTGTGCCGGACGTTCTCGGGCGTCTCAAAATTGATCTGGTCAACCTTGACCAGGGCGAAGTAGCGCTCGCCCTCGCGCGGCGCCCGCACCGCGCCCACCACCGAATCCCCGGTGCGCAGGCCGAACTTCCGGATCTGGGAGGGGCTGACATAAATGTCGTCGGGGCCGGGCAGGTAGTTGGCCTCGGGGCTGCGCAGGAAGCCGAATCCGTCCTGCACCACCTCCAGGGTCCCCGAGCCCGAGATCTCCACGCCTTCCTCGGCGAGGGTCTTCAGGATCGCGAACATCATGTCCTGCTTGCGCATGGAGTTCGCGTTCTCGATCTCCAGCGTCTCGGCGAAGCCCAGCAGGTCGGCCGGGGACTTGTCCTTCAGTTCCTGAAGGCTCATCCGCGTCAGGCCCATGGCGACGATCGCCTGGGCGACTTCGGACGGCTCTTCGTTGGCCTCAGGCGCGCCCTCCGCATCTTCGTTCACCGGCGCTTCCGACCTGGCCTCAAGGGCGTCCAGGGGGTGGGGAATATCATCTTGCATTGTTGGGAAATCTCGGTTGGCCGCCGGATGGACTCCGGCCGCGACAGATCCAGCTAGGGGCGCGTCGGGCGCCTATGGCGTCGTCTCTGGGAGCCGCTCCCCGGCGACGGCGCGGGCGGGCGGAAAAAGGCGGGGCGTCCCGGCGAACCGAAACGTAAGGGATCGGAACCACAGTCGCACTTTGGCGTCAAGCAGGCTAGCGCCCGAACTCCGTGGTCACCGCCAGCACCATGATGATCGCCGCCAGGAAAGGCAGCTCGTTTACCGCGCGCCAGTAGCGCTGCGAGCGGCGGTTCCGGCCTTCCACAAACGCCTTGCGCGCCAAGCCCAGATAGTGATGCCAGCCCGTGAGGAAAACCACCCCCGCCAACTTGGCTGCCATCCAAGGCTGGCCGAGGAACCCCCAGCCCCGCACGGCGCCATCGACCCAGATCAGCGCGAGGCCGAACGTCCAGGCCACGACCATGGCTGGATTCATGATAATCCTCAGGAGTTTAAGCTCCATCACCTGGAACGTCAGGTCCAACTCCGACCCAGGCGTCCTCCCCACGTGGTAGGCGAAGAGGCGCGGCAGATAGAGCAAGCCGGCCATCCACGCGATGACCGCCAGGATGTGCAATCCGCGCAGCAGGTCGTAGTGGGCGATCAGCCAGGGGCTCATCATGCATGCTCCCGGCAGGGACATCGGCTGAGCCCGACCGGGCAAAGCCAGCCCCCGTGCGGCGCAAGGTCCCCCTGGCGCGCTAAGGCCGTCAGCGCCGTGTGCGCCAGTTCGGTGATGAACGCCTCCCGCACCCCTGGCGCGCGAGCGCGCAGATAGACGGCGCAGCCCGCAGTGCGCGCAAGTTGCGCATAGTCGTGGTCGAGCTCCTCCAGCGTCTCGACATGCTCGGAGACAAACGAGACAGGGTCCACCAGAACCCCCCGGCCCTCGGCGCCGGCGCGCCGGATCTCGTCCTCCGTGGACGGCTCAAGCCATTTGAGGGGGCCGACCCGACTCTGGAAGCAGACTCGCCAGTCGGGCAGCTCGGGAAGGCGTGTTGCGATCGCCGCCGCTGTGGCCTCCACCTGGGCGCGATAGGGGTCTCCCCCATCCACGACCCGCTGGGGCAGGCCGTGGGCGGAGAACAGCAGGCGCACGTCAGGCCGCCCCGCCGTCTCCCAGCGGTCGCGGATCGCCTCGGCGTGCGCCTCGACCAGGCCCAGCGAGGTGGGATAGCAGCAGACGGCGCGCCAACCCCCCGTTCCGCGATAGGCCTTCGTCCAGTCCTTCAGCGAGGACGCCGTGGTGGTCGTCGAATACTGGGGATAGAGCGGAAGCAGCACGACCTCGTCCGGCGCGAACTCCGCCACCGCCTTGGCCGTATCGGCAGCGAACGGCTTCCAGTACCGCATGGCGATGAAGGTCCGGGCGTCGATTCCGGGCGCCAAAGCGGCGATCTCCGCCTCTAGCGCGCGGGCCTGGGCCTCGGTCTCGGGCAGCAGAGGCGAGGCGCCCCCCATCAGGTCGTAGTTCGCCTGGGCGGTCTTTTCCCGTCGCGCGGCGATCAGCTTGGCGAGCGGCCGGCGAAAAGGCGACGGAAGGCCGAGGATGGCCGGATCGCTGAACAGGTTCTCCAGGAATGGTCTCACCGCGGCCGGCCCATCGGGGCCCCCAAGGTTGAAGAGCACGACGGCGAGCTTCACGCCGCGGCCTCGACCCGTTTGCCGGTGACCCGCTCGACCACCCGCGCGATGTGGGCGATCGGGGTGTCGGGCAGGACTCCGTGGCCGAGGTTGAAGATGTAGGGTCCGTCCCTCCACTGGGCCAGGAGCTGGTCGACGCGCACATCCAACGCTGGACCGCCCTGGCGAAGCAGCAGGTTGTCCAACGCGCCCTGCACCGCCCGGCCCTGGGCCTGCAGCCGTCGGCCCAGCGACGCCGGCGCTTGGGCGTCGAGCGCAACGCCCTCCACAGAAACCCCCTCGGCATAGGCCTCCACCAGGGCGCCGGCGCCTCGCGGAAAGCCGATGAACGGCGCAGTCACACCCGCCGCCCGCACCTTCTCCACGATCGCGGCGTGGGGCCTGACGACGAGCCGTTCGAACAGATCTTCCGGCAAGGCTTCGGCCCAGCTCTCGAAAAGCTTCAGGACCTGGGCGCCCGAGCTGGCCTGCATCACAAGGTAGCGCGCGGTCGCCTCCACCAGAACGTCCAGCAGCGCGTCCAGCCGCTTAGGCTCCGCATACGCGAAGGCCCGCGCCGCCTCGCGGTTCGAACCGCGGCCTTCGATCATATAGGTGGCGACCGTCCACGGGCCGCCGGCGAAGCCGATCAGGGCGCGCTCAGGATCCAGTTCGGCCCGGACCCGCTTGAGGGTCTCCCCGATGTCGGCCAACCGCCCGGTGGAGGCGGCGATCTCGCGGGTCAGGGCCTCCTGCGACGGAAGCGGCCCAAGCCTCGGCCCCTCGCCAGCCTCGAACCAGACCTCCTGCCCAAGCGCCCTGGGGACGAGCAGGATGTCGGCGAAGACGATCGCCGCATCGAAGGGAAAGCGCCGCATCGGTTGCAGGGTGGCCTCGGCCGCCATCTCGGGATCGTGACAGAAGGCGATGAAATCCGTCGCCCGCTGGCGGAGCGCCCGGTACTCGGGAAGCGATCGTCCGGCTTGGCGCATGAACCAGACCGGCGGCCGCTCCAGCGTTTCGCCGGCCAGGGCGCGTAATAGAAGGGGAACCATCGCCCCCGGTTAAAGCCTCTTCCCGGTTCGCCCTCAAGCCCGGGTCGGGAAGGACCCTTCTTCTCTTCCTCCTTGAAGATTTGAAAATGGTCTGGAGTAGAAGGAATTGGTCCTGTCGAGGCCGGGGACAACCTTACGGTCCCTGCGACAATGGTGAGTTTGTCCCCATGTCGTTCCGTCTCTGGCGACCTGTTGATCCCGAGGCTGTGGATCATGGGGACAGGCCGCAAACCCCCGCCAATGTTAAGAAACCGTTAACCTTTGCGGGAATGAACGGGCGCCGGGCCCGGATCTGACGCGCCGGCGGAATGAGCTGTGGTCGAATTTGGCGCCCGGGCCGCGGCCAGGGGATTAATGATCCGTAAACGGGCCGATCCATCCCGGTGATTAGGCGGAAGCCCGGACGTGCGCCAGCTATCCCCATTCCCGCTTGGCTTCGCTAAGAGGGACTCACAGGATTCGTCCCCAGGCATTTTTTCCGAGCAGGCCCACGTGCCCACCACAGCTCCGACCCGCCTCGCCACCTACTTTCATATCCATCTGGTGTCGGATTCCACCGGCGAGACCTTGAACGCCATGGCCCGCGCCGTGTGCGCCAGGTTCGACAACGTTCTGCCGATCGAGCACATCTATGCGCTCGTACGCTCGCAGCGGCAGCTCGAGAGGGCGCTGGGCGATATCGAGGAAGCTCCGGGCATCGTCCTGCACACCATCGTGGACGACAAGCTGCGCAGCGACCTGGAAGACGGCTGCCGTCGCCTGGACCAGCCCTGCATCCCCGCCCTCGATCCCTTGGTGTCGGCGCTGTCGCGCTACCTGGGCGCCTCGACCACCACCCGCGTGGGCGCGCACCTGCGGCTGGACAACGACTACTTCAACCGTATGGACGCCCTCAACTACGCCATCTCCCACGATGACGGCCAAGGCGGGCAGGACCTCGACCTCGCCGACGTGGTGCTGGTCGGCGTCTCGCGCACCTCCAAGACCCCGACCTGCATCTATCTGGCCCATCGTGGCGTGCGGGCGGCGAACGTGCCGCTGGTGCCTGGCCGCCCGATCCCCGACAAGTTGACCAAGCTGAGGAAGGCCTTGGTGGTGGGGTTGACCATTTCTCCCGACCGGTTGCTGCAGATTCGCCGCAACCGCCTGCTTTCCCTCAAGGAAAGCCGGGAGTCCGCCTATGTGGATTCCGACGCGGTGAGGAACGAGATCATCGAGGCGCGCCGACTTTACGAGCGGCACGGCTGGCCGCTCATCGACGTCAGCCGACGCTCTGTCGAGGAGACGGCCGCCGCCATCCTCAACCTGATGCACGGCGGCCACGGGCAGGTCGAGGTGCTCGGGTGACATCCACGCTGGTCCTCGCCTCCAAGAGCGAGACGCGACGGATGGTTCTGGAGCGCGCCGGCGTGCCGTTCGAGACGGTCGATTCAGGTGTGGATGAGGAGGCGCTGAAGACGTCGATGCTGCGGCGCGGCGCGGGGCCCCGCGCCGTCGCCGAAGCGCTGGCCCAGGAAAAGGCGATGGCGGTTTCACGGACCCGGCCCGGCCTGGTGATCGGCGCCGACCAGACGCTGGAGCTGGATGGCGCGCTGTACGACAAGGCGCCGGACATTCCCGCCGCCCGCGCGCGCCTGCGGGCTCTGCGCGGCAAGCCGCATCGGCTGCATGCCGCGGTGGTGGTGGCGAGGGACGGGCGCGTCCAGTGGCGCGACCTGCAAAGCGCCACTCTGGTGATGCGGAACTTCTCCGACGCCTTCCTGGACGCCTATCTGGCGCAGGAGGGCGAGGCCGCGTTGGGTTCGGTGGGCTGCTATCGGCTGGAAGGCCTGGGCGCCCAGCTTTTCGAAAAGGTCGAGGGGGACTACTTCGCCATACTCGGACTGCCGTTGTGGGGCCTTCTCGAATTCCTCAGGACGGAGCAGTTATTGTCGGCATGAAACGGTTGAGCGGAACGACCACGGTGGCCGGGGTGGCGGGATCGCCCATCAGTCATTCGCTGAGCCCGCAGATCCACAACGCCTGGATCGAGGCCGCGGGGCTGGATGCGGTCTATGTGCCGTTCTCACCTCCGCCGGACGACTTCCTGCGGTTCGCCGACGGCCTGCGCGGCGGGGCGATCCGCGGACTCAATGTCACCCTCCCCTTCAAGGAGGCGGCGCTCAGCATCGCAGACCAGGCCAGCGACCGGGCCGTTCTGGCCGGCGCCGCCAACCTGGTGATCTTCGACGAGGACGGCCGCATCACTGCCGACAATGTGGACGGCCTGGGCCTGCTTGCGGCGTTCTCGGTCCAACAGCCCGGCTTCGACCCGAAGGCTGGACCAATGGTGGTGATCGGCGCCGGCGGCGCCGCACGGGGCGCGGCGGCGGCCTTCGTGGTCGCTGGCGCGCCGGAAGTGCGGATCGTCAACCGGACATTGGCGCGGGCAGAACTGGTGGCGGGCTCGCTTGGCCGGCGGGTCCGGGCCTATCCGCTGAGCGCCGCGGCCGACGCCTTCGAAGACGCCGCGGCCATCGTCAATGCGACCTCGGCCGGTCTGATGGAAGAGAGCGTGGAGCTGCCGCTCGACCGCGCGCCTGACGACGCCATCGTCATGGACATGACCTATCGGCCGCTGGAGACCCCCTTCCTGCAGCGCGCCCGGCAGCTTGGCCGGCCCACCGTGGATGGGTTGGAGATGCTGATCCGGCAGGCCGAGCCCTCGTTCGAGGCCTTTTTCGGCGTCTCTCCCCCGAAGGATGTGGACGTTCGCTCGCTCTGCATCGAGACGCTCAAAGCCGACCCATGTTGATCCTTGGCCTGACCGGCTCAATCGGAATGGGCAAGTCGACCACCGCGGCCATGTTCCGCGACCTGGGCGTGCCGGTGTACGACGCCGACGCGGCCGTGCACGCCGCCTACGCCAAGGGCGGCGCCTGCGTGGAGCCGCTGCGGGCGGCGTTTCCCGGCGTGGTGAAGGATGACGCCGTCGACCGCGAAGCCCTAAGGCGGGCGGTGCTTGGCCGCCCCGACGAGATCAAGCGCCTCAATTCGATCGTCCACCCGATCGTGCGGGGCCTGCAGAAGGCCTTCCGCGACGCAGCCCGGACCGCGGGCGCGGACCTGGTCGTCCTGGATGTGCCGCTGCTTTTCGAGACCGGCGGCGACACCCGGGTCGATGCGGTGGCGGTGGTGACCGCGCCGCCCGAGATCCAGCGCGAGCGGGTGCTGTCGCGCGAAGGCATGAGCGTGGAGCGGATGGAAGCCCTGCTCGCCCAGCAGACGCCGGACGCCGAGAAGCGCGCGCAAGCGGATTTCGTGATCGACACCAGCCTGGGGCTGGAGCCGGCGCGTCGCCAGGTCGCCGAAATCGTCGCCGTCATGCGCGACCCCGCCCGCCGTCCGCCCAGCCGGCGCGACCGGACGCCCGCTTGATCGCCGACGCCGAACGGGGTCAGAAACGGAACATGGCGCGCGAGATCATCCTTGATACCGAGACCACCGGCTTCGAACCGCACCTCGGCCATCGGCTGGTCGAGCTGGCCTGCCTGGAGATCGAGGACTTCGTGCCCACCGGCCGAAGCTTCCACACCTACATAGACCCTTGCCGCGACATGCCGGTGGAGGCCGAACGGGTGCATGGCCTCTCGGAGGCCTTCCTGCGCGGCAAGCCGAGGTTCGAGGACGCGGAGGTGGTGGACGCCTTCCTCGACTTCGTCGGCGATGCGCCCATGGTGGCGCACAACGCAGGCTTCGACCGAGCCTTCGTCAACTGGGAATTGGCGGCGGTGAACCGCGCGCCGTTGCCCGACGTCCAGTGGGTGGACACCCTGGCGCTCGCCAAGCAGCGCTTCCCAGGGATGCACAACTCGCTCGACGCGCTCTGCAGGCGCTTCAAGATCTCGCTGTCGGATCGCGAGAAGCACGGGGCCCTGATCGACGCCCGCCTGCTGGCCGCGGTGTACCTGGAGCTGAAGGGCGGCCGCGAGCGTCGGCTGGAGCTGACCAGCGCGGCGATGGTCACCGCCGTGGCCGCCGCGACCCAGAATGTCTATGGGGTGCGGCCGAGACCCCTGGCGCCTCGCTCCACCGAGGCTGAGCGGGCCCTTCACGCCAGCTTCGTCCGCGACGTCCTGAAGACCGACACGCTCTGGAAGAAGCACGGGCTCTGAGGCCGCGCTAGAGCATTTCCGCCGAAGTGAACGCCGGTGCGGCGCAGAAAATGCTCTAAATTCAAGGTGTATTGAGCGAAATCCGAGTCTACCGAAACGGATTTCGCTCTAGGGCTTTCCGAAGATCGCCGCCAGGGGATCGGGCGCATCCGGGTCCCACCCGTGCCGCGGGCCCAGCGTCAGGCCCCCGTCCACCACCAGGTTGGCTCCGGTCACGAAGCGCGAGGCGTCGGACGCGAAATAGAGCGCGGCCTCGGCGACGTCCTCAGGCTGCCCCGCCCGGCCGATCGGCTGGGCCTTTCCCCCATGCGTCGCGACCGCCGCCGTGATCTGGTCGGCGATCTCGGGCGACAGGCCGAGCGAGGCCCCGAAGATGGAGGTGGCGATCAGGCCGGGCGAGATCGCGTTCACGCGGATTCCCTGCGCGGCGAGCTTCGCCGCGGCCGACCGTGTCAGCTGCAGAACCGCGGCCTTGGCCGCGGAATAGCCGAGCGGCGCATAGCCGGCGCCCAGGGCGGCGACCGAGGCGGTGTTGATGATCGAGCCGCCGCCTCGCTCCGCCATCAGCGGCTGGGCGTGCTTCATCGCAAGCGCCGGCGCACGGGCGACCAGGGCGAAGATCCAGTCCCATTGCTCGACGTCGATCTCGTCCACCGTCTGCATGCGGTCCGAGACGCCGGCGTTGTTGAACAGCACGTCCAGGCCGCCGAACCGGCTCTTGGCCTCGGCGAGCGCCGCGACGATGTCGCCTTCGCGGGTGACGTCGCAGCCGGTGTAACCCAGCCGCCCGTCGTGCTTCGCCTCCAGCGCGCGGCCCTTCTCCTCCTGGATGTCGGCGACCAGCACCTGCGCGCCCTCGGCGACGAACAGCTC
>Ga0163163_10000787_pt1 | contig 26884 bp, 21 predicted proteins | sample S65metaG_FD_119766 | JGI IMG/M metagenome (GOLD analysis project Ga0163163, IMG submission 119766) | Switchgrass rhizosphere microbial communities from Kellogg Biological Station, Michigan, USA - S6-5 metaG | ecosystem: Host-associated > Plants > Roots > Rhizosphere > Soil | place: USA...
GGCATCGACATCGGCAGCTGGGGTACGTTGAGCTTCAATCTGACCGGCACGTATCTGGACAAGATCATCACGGATCCGGGCGCCGAAGGCTTCCCGGCGTTCGACTGCAAAGGGCAGTTCGCCGGCAACTGCGTGAGCTCGTTGACCACTGCGGTCAATCCTGAGCTGCGCACGCGCTTCCGCATGGGCTGGGAAACGCCTTGGAACGTCGACCTGGCGCTGACACATCGCTACATCAGCAGCGTGTCGCAGGACGGCGCGGATCCGAACCAGATCGACCGTCATCTGCCGCACGAGAACTACTTCGATCTGTTCGGCAGCTGGAACCTGACGGACAAGGCGAACGTGCGTCTGGGCATCAACAACATCCTGGACAACGATCCGGCGCTCAACTCCGCGGTCGGCAATACCGGCAACGGCAACACGTTCCCGCAGGTCTATGACGCGCTCGGCCGCTTCATGTTCCTCGGTATGACCGTGAAGATGTAGAGCGGACTCAAGGGCAATGGGGATAGGGCGGCGGTGCTGCGACACCGCCGCCCTTTTTCATTGAGAGGGGGCGGGTTCGGAAGGAACTCTCGCCAAGACGCCAAGACGCCAAGGAAGAGAAGTCGGATCTGAAAAATCCGAACAGAAAAATTCTGACTCTGAAATCTTCGGCTTTTCTTGGCGCCTTTGCGCCTTGGCGAGAGAATTCTTCTTTTATCCGGCCTACGACTCGAGCGCAGGCACCGATTCGGCGCGGCGGATTTCGCGCGGGGAGAGGCCGGTCCAGCGGCGCATCTGCCGGAGCAGCGCGTGACGCTGGGCGAAGCCGACACTCGAAGCGATCTCGCAGACATCGAGCGGTGTGGTTTGCAGCAGGCGCAGAGCCGTCTTGGCGCGCTTGCGCAGCAGGTACTGGTGCGGCGTGATGCCATGAACGCGCGTGAACAGCCGCAGGAAGTGATACTTCGACAGGCACGCTGCTTTGCCCAGCGATTCCAGATCGATCGGCTGTCGATAGTTCGAGTGCAGGTAGTCGGTCGCGAGGCTGATGCGGCGGAAGATCTCGCGGCGCGTGCTGGTGCGGATGAGCTCCAGTGCGTCGATGCGTTCGATCAACCCGTTGCGGTGCGCGAGCATGCGCTCGAGCAGGAAGTTGAGCTGTTCGTCGTACCAGGCCTCGTCCTCGATACCGCGCAGGACGTGCAGTCGGATGAAGCGCAGCACCGGACTGACGAGTTTGTCGTGCGGTTGCAGGCTTTCGAGGAATTCCGCCGAGCGCTCGACGACGGCGTCGCCTTGCTCCAGCGCTTTCTCGATCGACAGCGTCATCGCGCCGTAAGTGCGTTCGACCAGCGGCGGGCCGAAATAGATTGCGAAGGACTCGACCGGATGCGGCGAGTCGATCTGCGTCGTGCAGACGCGACCGTTGTTGAGGATCAGGAAGCTGTCGTCATCGACTGCGACGGTGCGGCCGTCGAACTGACAGCGCTCCTCGCCGCCCCACACCGCGCGTATCGACAGGCTGTGTGTGCGCGGACCGAATTTGGAACGTCGGGCGCGACCCCAGACGATGCAATTCTCCCGACCCCACCTCGAGTTGAACGACTGTTGAACTTCGGCGTGAGCAGCAACGAAATCGGGAAGGGTCCGTAATAGCATCCGTGACTACGATGCTACGGAGAACGGCCGCGCGCGGCGCGACCACCGCCCGACTCAGAAAGATCAAAATTGGACTTTGCTTCGTGTCGGGTATTTCACCGATCTATTTCGTCCGATCGTGCTATCGTGCGTGAACCGCACGGGGCGGCTGGATCGTTGGATCGACATAAATGAATCGAAAACGGACAAGCCTGCCGGTCGATGAACCGGCACCCATCGATGTGCTGTTCGTGGTGGCGCCGAATTCGCTGCTGCTCGACATCGCCGGACCCGCGGAAGCGTTTCGTTTGGTGAACACGCGGCACGCGGAGCAGGGCAAAGGTCCGCACTTTCGCCTGCGATTCGCCGGCGCCGCGGCGTCGGCCCCGACTTCGGTCGGGCTGCCGATTACACTGGAGCCGCTGCCCGATACGTTCGCAACGAAAACGTGGGTCGTGGTCGTCGGGCAGCCCACGGTGCACGTGCTGCGCACGACGCCGGATGTGATTGCGATCACACACTGGCTGAATCGCGTGATGCGCCCGCGGCTGGCCGCCGCAGATTCGGCCGATCGTCTCCTGACAATTTGCTCCGGGACTTTGCTCGCAGCGCGCGCCGGATTGTTGAACGGGCGCAGCTGTACGACACATCACCACATGCTGGAATTGCTGAAATCGTGTGCGCCGCGTGTTGCGGTGGTCAGTAATCGCGTATTCGTGGTCGATGGTCGCGTGGCGTCCACAGCGGGTATCACTGCGGGCATCGATCTCGCGCTACATCTGATCGCGGAAGAATGCGGTGAGGCGATGGCGCTGAACGTCGCCGAGGACATGGTCGTGTATCTGCGGCGCTCGGCGCGGGACACGGAGCTGTCGCCGTATCTCAGACATCGGCGCCACAGCGCGGCGGCCGTGCATCGGGTGCAGGAAGCGATTTGCGCGGCTCCGGAGCGTGAATGGAGCATGCCGGCGATGGCGGCCATCGGGCACGTTACAGAACGTCATCTGCTGCGGCTGTTCGTGCAAAACTGCGGCGTGTCGCCGCTGGATTTTCTGCGCAGCATTCGACTCGAGCGCGCGCGGCAGCTCATCGAGCGCGGCGCCAGCGTCGCCCAGGCGGCGGAAACATCCGGCTACAGCTCGAGCCTCCATCTGCGTCGCGCGTGGAAACGGCAGTGGGGCGGTTCACCACGCAATGCACAGCCACGGCAGAACATTCCATGAAGATGTCTGATATTCCTTTTGGTACGACGGACTGGTCGACGATCGAGCCCACCGAGCATGAAGGCGATACCGGCTTGGCGTACTGGCGCACTCAGCAGTTCGGCAGCATTCGCGTGCGGATGGTCGAGTACACGCCGGGCTATGTCGCCAATCACTGGTGCAGCAAGGGTCATATTCTGTTTTGCATCGAAGGCGAGCTGCACACTGAGCTCGAGGACGGGCGCGAGTTCGTGCTTCGACCCGGCATGAGTTATCAAGTGGCGGACAACGCCGAGCCGCATCGCTCGTCGACGGAGCTCGGCGCACGATTGTTCATCGTCGACTGATCTCGCAGGCGACGCGGTCCCAGACCTCGCCGACTTCGAGCGACTCGGCGATGGCGCGCGCCACGGACGCGAGTGCGACGTGGAGCTGCGAGTGGCCGATCGTGCTGTCACGCATCGCGCGATTCTACGCCGGAACGCGTGCAAAACTGTGCGTCGGAAGCTATCGTCCGGGTCCGCGCTTCGGAGAACATCAACTATGCGCCGCTACTCGCCGGGGATGGCCATTCTGGTCGGGGGACTGATCGCCGGAACGCTCGACATCACGTACGCGCTCACCTATTCGGCCTGGCGCGGCACGCCACCGCAGACGCTGTTGCAGTTCGTCGCAAGCGGTCTGCTCGGGCAACCTTCTTTCGAGGGTGGGACGGCCACTGCGGGGCTGGGACTGCTGCTGCACTATCTGATGATGCTCATCATCGCGGCTATTTTTTACGGAATCAGCCGGCAACTGACGTTCCTGGTGCGCAAACCGATCGTGTGGGGGCCGGTCTTCGGCTTCCTCGTGTACTGGGTGATGAACCTGGTAGTCATGCAATTGTCGATGACCCCGAACAAGTGGCGGTTCATTCCGCTGTCGTTTGCGACCGGGATCCTCGTGCATATGTTCTTCATCGGCCTGCCGATTGCCTGGGCTGTAGGTCAGGCTTCAGCCCGACAATCCGTGCCGGAGTCGGGCTGAAGCCCGACCTACAGCGCACTATTCCAGGCTGGACTTTGCGCCCCAGCGCGGCGATTCTTGGCCCATGAGCGCCGCCATTCAGTCCCCTCGGCCGGCTCGCCCCGACGAAGATGACTTCGGTCTGCCGGGCTGGATCTACCACGACCCCGATTTCTTCGAGCTGGAGAAGCGCTCGATCTTTCGCACCAGCTGGCAGCTGGTTTGTCATAGCAACGACATTCCGCAGGTCGGCGATTACCACCGCTTCGACCTGTTCGGCGAGGCCGTCGTCACGGTGCGCGGCAAGGACGGCCAGCTGCGCAGCTTCTACAACGTCTGCCGACATCGTGCGTCGCGCCTGCTCGACGCACAGAAGGGCAACTGCGGCAAGCTCATTGCGTGTCCGTACCATCACTGGAGCTACTCGCTCGAAGGCAAGTTGATCGGCGTACCGCAGCGCACTTCGTTCCACGGTCTCGACATGGAGAACCGCGGCCTGGTCGCGCTCGAGCAGGAAATCTACATGGGCTTCGTGTTCGTGCGCTTCGAGCCGGGCTTGCCGAGCGTGCGCGAGATGGCGGCGCCGTATGAGCACGAGCTCGCCGCGTATCGCATGGAGGAGCTGGTGCCGCAGGGTCGCGTCACGTTGCGGCCGCGGCAGGTGAACTGGAAAAACGTCGCCGACAACTATTCCGATGGCATGCATATTCCGGTTGCGCATCCGGGGCTGACGCGCCTGTTCGGCCGCAGTTACGCGATCGAAGCCAAGGATTGGATCGACAAGATGTCCGGCGTCGTGCAGGAGCAGATCAGCAGCAACTGGTCGGAGCGCAAGTACCAGCAGCTGCTGCCGCAGGTCGCACACTTGCCGGCCGAGCGGCAGCGTCTCTGGACATACTTCAAGCTCTGGCCGAACGTGGCGTTCGACATCTACCCGGACCAGATCGACTTCATGCAGTTCATCCCGGTGTCGCCCAGCGAGACGATGATTCGCGAGATCGCCTACGTGCATCCCGACAATCGCCGCGAGATGCGCGCCTCGCGTTACCTCAACTGGCGCATCAACCGGCAGGTGAACGTCGAAGACAAGGCGCTGATCGAGCGCGTGCAGGCCGGGATGGCCTCGGGCAGCTACACCGTCGGTCCGTTGAGCGAGAACGAAGTGTGCCTGCGCAGCTTCGCGCGCCGCATGCGGGCGATGATCCCGGAATCCAGGCGTCCCACGAAGTAGCTGCGCCACGTCACTTTTCTACCCGCGTTTCCGATACTCCAGTTGAAGGGGTTCGTGCCTCGGGGCGGGCGGGTTCGTCATGAGAGGGTTGTTGGTCGGACGGCTGCGGCCGTTCGTGCTGGTTGCAGTCGGCGCCAGCGCCGCGGTTCATTGCGCGCTTGCGATTGCAGCTCTTGGTGCCTTGCAGCTCCTGGACCGACCGCTGCTTCTTGGCGTCGTCGTTCTGCTCGGGGCGCTACTCGTCTATACGGCCGATCGCGCGCGCGGTGACGCGCTGGCGGCGGCCGGCCGCGCGGTCGACCGCGATCTTGTGCCTGCCGCAATCGCGAGCTCGCTCGATGCTCTGCGCGACGTCCAGTTGTTGCGCATCTTCCTCGGTGCACCGGGCGCGCTCGCGCTCTGCGATGCGCCGTGGCTCATCGTCTATCTCGCTGCGATCGCCTTGATTCATCCGCTGCTCGGGGTCGCAGCGCTGGTCGGGGTCGCGTTGCTGATCCTCTTCCTGGCGATGATTGCGCAGCTCCAGAGATCCGAGCGCAGCGACTCGTTGCTGCACCTGGCGCGTGTCGCTCACGACCAGGCGGAAGAGCTGGTGCGGAACTCCGAAACGCTCGAGAGCATGGGTATGTCGCACTCGGCGATTGCTGCCTGGCGCGAGCGGCACGAGCATTTTCTGTCGCGTCGACAGCAGCGCGATCGCGTTGCCGCGCGACTCGCTGCGTTGGCGCGAATGGGAAGTCTGGCGTTACAGATCGCGATGCTCGTGCTCGGCGCGTTGCTGGTCGTTGACTCGCGAATCGCTCTGGCGCCGATGATCGCGGCGACGCTACTGCTGGTCAGAGCATTGCAGCCGGTGGAGCAGTTCATCGCGAATCTGCCTGCCATCACCGCTGCGCGCGGCGCGTGGCTGCGCGTGAACCGGCGGGCGCCGTCGATCGCCGTGGTCGGCAATGACGCGCCGATCGCGGCGGGATGGATCGAGCTCGAACGAGTGTGCTACGCGCTCGCGGGTCGAGCTGCTTTCATCAAGAGCGTCACCCTGAGCCTCGCTTCTGGCGAGAGCATCCTGATCGTCGGGCCGAGCGGCTGCGGCAAGTCTACGTTGGCGCGACTGCTGCTCGGCGTGCTGCGTCCACAGAGCGGCACAGTGCGCCTCGACGGCAGCGACCTCGCACGTTGGGATCGTGCGGCGCTCGCCGGCTGCGTCGGTTACGTGCCGCAGGAAGTGCATCTGTTCGCGGGCACGATCGCCGACAACATCGCACGCCTCGGCACGCTCGACTCTGCGCGAGTCGTGCAGGCCGCGCGCCTCGCGCACGCGCACGAGATGATCGTTCGTTTGCCGGAGGGCTATCACACGGAGATTGCCGCAGGCGGCGCCGGCCTCGCGTCGAGTCAGCGACGCCGCATCGCGCTCGCCTGCGCGCTGTACGCGAACCCGCGATTGCTGGTGCTCGACGAACCGGGTGCGGATCTGGACGCAGAGGGCGAGCTTGCATTGATCAAGACGTTGGCCGAGCAGAAGCAGCGCGGCGTTACCGTGGTGATCGTCGGACAAGGCACCAGTCTGTTGGAGTACGTGGACAGGATGGCGATTCTGCGCGACGGCACGTTGCAGCTTGTCGAGCGTCGGGAATCACCGTCGCACGCTGCGGCCACCATCGTTCCTCTGCATCGCGCGACACCGCAACCGCTGTAAGATGCAGACCTCGCGCGCCGCCGGGGTGGCAATCGGGGTTGTCGTGGTCGACGCACTGTCAGCAGAGCTGCAGGCTCGCTGGACATCGAGGTCCAGCGCGCGCAACGGCGTGGAGCTGTGCATTCGCCCGCTGCGGCCGGACGATCGCGAGCGGGAGATCGAGTTCATCAACTCGCTGTCCGAGCGCACGTTGTTCTATCGCTTGATGACGCCGCTGAAGTTCCTGCCGCCGCACCTGCTCGATCGTTTGATGGATATCGATTACGACCGCCGCATGGCGTTCGTCGCGTCGGCCGTGCCGGAAGGCTGCGAGCGATTTGTCGCTCTGGCTCGCTACGGCGAAACCGATAGCCCCGATACGGTCGAGCTCGGCATCACCGTGAGCGACAGGTGGCAGCGCACCGGGATCGCGCGCTTGCTGATCGCGGAGTTGCTGCGCTTCGCGCAGTGGCGGGGTATTCGCAAAGTCGAGGGCATCGTGCTCCCCGACAATCTGCCGATGATCGAGCTGGCGAAGGCCCTGGGATTTCACGCCGCGCACGACTACGCACAGCACCTGGTCGTGATCTCGAAGTCTCTCGACTCAGGGCAATAGCACTGCGGCACCGGTCAGCGCACCGGTGCGCAAGCTTTCGAGCGCAGCGTTCGCATCTGTCAATGCGAATGTCTCCACCTGCGTCTTCACTGGAATTCGCGCCGCGAGCGCCAGGAACTCCACGCCATCGCGCCGCGTCAGGTTCGCGACCGATCGGATCGACCGTTCGCCCCACAGCAACGAGTACGGCATCGCCGGGACGTCACTCATATGAATCCCACCGCACACGAGTGTCCCGCCCTTGCGCAACGCGCGCAGCGCGAGAGGAACCAGCGCACCGACTGACGCGAAGATGATCGCGGCGTCGAGCTGCACCGGTGGCTCTCGGTCACTGTCGCCGGCCCAGCACGCGCCGAGTTCGGTTGCGAACTGCTGCGCGTGGATATCGCCCGGTCGCGTGAACGCGTAAATCTCCTGACCATGCCAACGTGCGACCTGCGCGACGATGTGAGCCGCTGCACCGAAGCCGTAGATGCCGAGTCGCTGTGCATCTCGCGCGAAGCGCCATGAGCGATAACCGATCAGCCCTGCGCACAACAGTGGTGCGACGTGTGCATCGTCCATCGCTTGCGGCAGCTCGAAGCAATACCGCGCATCGGCGACGACGTGCTCGGCGTAGCCGCCGTCCAGGCTGTAGCCGGTGAAGCGCGCGCGGTCGCAAAGATTCTCCTCGCCGCGAAGACAGAATTCGCATTTCCCGCAGGTGTAGCCGAGCCACGGCACGCCGAGTCGCGTGCCGAATGGCACACTGACGTCGTCGCCGTGTGCGACGACTTCGCCGACGATTTCATGGCCGGGCACGAGCGGTGCGCCGAGAAACGGCAAGTCGCCGTCGACGACGTGCAGATCCGTGCGGCACACGCCGCAGGCGCGTACACGCAGCAGCAGCTGTCCAGGTTGTGGTGTGGGCAGTGGCCGCGACTCGGCGACGAGTTGCGCGCCCGGTCGATGCAGTCGCATGCATTTGGAGGCCGGCGAGCCCATACTTCAAGTTAACACGAGCAGGGGGAGTCATGACCGATACGTCACGACGCGAATTTCTTTCGGGCGCAGCGACGCTCGCCGGTGTGTCGGCAGCCACCACGCTCGCGGTCGGTACGCCCAGTGTTGCGCTCGGCGCGGTACGCGAAGGCGCTGGGAAATCCGCCATCACGACGCCGGCCAGCGGTGTCGTCGAAACCTCCGCAGGCAAGGTTCGCGGCTACGTTCGCAACGGCATTTTCACGTTCAAAGGTATTCCGTACGCGGGGACGACGGCGGGCGAGGCGCGTTTCCTGCCGCCGGCGCCAGTCACACCGTGGACGCAAGTGCGTGCGTCGATGAGCTACGGGCCAGTCTGCCCGCAACCGGTGCGCGGCGGATGGGCCTCGGACCGACTCGCGTTTCTTTTCGACTGGGACGACGGTCATCCGGGCGAAGATTGTCTGCGACTCAACGTGTGGACGCCGGCTGCCGACGATCGCAGCAAGCGACCCGTCATGGTGTGGCTGCACGGCGGCGGCTACGAGGCGGGGTCGTCGCAAGAGCTGCCGTCGTACGACGGCGAGAATCTGAGCCGACGCGGCGATGTCGTCGTCGTCAGCATCAATCATCGCTTGAACGTCTTCGGTTACTTGAACATGGCGGCGGTCGGCGGCGAGAAGTACGCGCGCTCCGTCAACGTCGGCATGCTCGACATCGTCGCCTCGCTGCAGTGGGTACGCGACAACATCAGTCGCTTCGGCGGCGATCCGGCGAACGTTACCGTGTTCGGCCAATCGGGCGGCGGCGCCAAGGTCAGCACGCTGATGGTGATGCCGTCCGCGCAAGGTCTGTTTCACAAGGCGATCGTGCAGAGCGGCTCGCAGCTGCGTCTTGCGACAGCCGAGGCCTCGGCCACGCAGGCTGCTGCAGTGTTGAAGGAATTGCAGGCTCGAGGCATTGGCATGGAGCAACTCACTCAGGTTCCCGCGACGCGCCTGGTCGAGATCGCCACCGATGTGAAGAACAAGCTGCAGTCCGCGAACCCGCGCGCGACGCTCTCGGAGCGGCTCGGTTGGCAACCGTGGCTCGACGGGACGATTGTGACTTCGCATCCGTTCGATCCGCAGGCGCCGGCGCTCGCGGCAAAGGTGCCGATGCTGATCGGCACGACGCTGAACGAGTTTTCCGCGGGAGCGGCGGGGCCGGATCCCCGTTCGCTGACCGATGAGTGGCTGTTGACGGAAGTCAGCAAGACCTACGGTCCTGCTGCGAAAGACATCGTCGCGGCATTCAAACAGGGGCATCCCGGTGCGCTGCCCTTCGAGATCGCCGCGATCATCGGTGCAACCTCTACGTTCCGCGCATCAGCCGTGCGACAAGCGCAGCTGCAAGCCGCGAACGCCCCCGCATATATGTATTGGTTCGCCTGGAAGACGCCGGTGTTGGATGGCACACCGCTCGCCTATCACTGCTCCGAGCTCGCGTTCGCGTTCGACAACATCGATCGCTGTGCGAACTCGACGGGTGGAACGGCGGAGGCGCGCGAGCTGGCAGCGAAGGTGAGTCAGGCTTGGATCCAGTTCGCTCGCACGGGCAACCCGAATCACAGTGGCTTGCCGCGCTGGCCTGCTGTGTCAGCCAGCGCGTTGCCGACGATGATCTTCGACACGCGTTGCGAGGTGAAGGACAACCCGGACGCGGCAGAACGTAAGACGATCGCGTGACCTAGATGTGGCAACACGCTTCGATGTTGTTGCCGTCTGGATCGAGCACGAAAGCGCCGTAGTACTTCTCGTGGTAGTGCGGCCGCGGTCCCGGCCCGCCATTGTCGCGGCCGCCTGCTGCCATCGCTGCCTTGTAGAACGCATCGACCAGCGCCCGCGTATCCGCGCGGAACGCGATGTGTATCGGCGGCTTGTTCGGCGTCTCGCTCTGCGCGAGCCAGAAGTCCGGCTTCGGTGGCACGCCGAATCCCGCGACGCCGCGCCCGCCCGTCACTTCCTTCGGCAGCTCCATCATCAGCTGGTAGCCGAGCGGTGCGAGCGCTTTGGTGTAGAACTGTTTGCTCTTGTCGTAGTTCGTGGCGACGACGCCGGTATGGTCGATCATCGATAGCTCCTCCCTTTATCCAAACCGCACTGTGAGCATGGAGACCGATCCACCGTCCATGCCTTCGACTGGAAATGATATCGCGTCATCTGCGGCCGCGGCGCCGAGGACGTACAACAATGGCAGATAGTGCTCCGGTGTCGGCACGGAAAGCAGCGCATCCTTGCCGAGCGAACCGTAGTCGACCAGGGGCGCGTGTTCGCGTGCGTCGATGAGATCGCGCACTCGCGACTCGAAGCGCGTTGCCCAATCGTAGGGCTCTAGGGGATGTCGGCCCCATGCGTAAGCGTGCAGGTTGTGCACGATGTCGCCGCTGCCGACGATCAACACGCCGGCGTCGCGCAATGGCCGCAGTTGCTGACCGATCTCGTAATGAAAGTGCGGCGCGCGCGTTTCGTCGATGCTCAGCTGTACGACAGGAACGTCGGCTTTTGGAAAAACGTGGCACAGCACCGACCAGGTGCCGTGATCGAGTCCCCAGCGATCGTCGAGATCGACGTCGAGCGGTGCGAGCAGCTGCTGCACTTCCCGCGCCAGCGCCGGGTCGCCGGGCGCCGGATACTGGACGGCAAACAGCTCGCGCGGGAACCCGCCAAAGTCATGAATCGTGCGCGGCGCGGCCATCGCGGTGACCGCGAGCTGCGGCACGTACCAATGCGCCGAAATGCACAACACGGCGCGCGGCGGCGGCAGGCGCGCGCCGAGCGCCGCCCAGGCGCTGGAGTACTCGGTGTTTCCCAACGCATTCATGGGATTGCCGTGACCGAAAAAGATCGCGGGCTGACGCGAATCTACAGATGCCATAACGTGCGCTCTGCGGTTTGCCGGAGCTGTGCGCGGCGGGGGGCTGTGGCATCATAACGCCGCTCGCTTATTCAAAGATTCGTTGATTGCAATGGGGGATTGAGGATGCAGGGCAAGCCCACCTCAATTGATATCGCTTATCTGGCCGGTGTCTCGCAGCCGACGGTCTCGCGCGCCTTGCGCGGCAGCCCGATGGTCAGCGAGGAGACGCGGCGGCGCATCGAATCGATCGCGCAGCAGCTCAACTACAAGGTCGACAAGAACGCGTCGAACCTGCGCTGTCAGCACTCGAACACGCTGGCGTTGCTGCTGTTCGAGGATCCGACGCCGGACGACTCGCAGATCAATCCGTTCTTTCTCGCGATGCTCGGCTCGATCACGCGCGCTTGCGCGCAGCGCGGGTACGACCTGCTGGTGTCGTTCCAGCAGCAGTCGGGCAACTGGCACGTCGATTACGAGGACAGCCGCAAGGCGGACGGCATCATCCTGCTCGGCTACGGCGACTTCCTCGAATATCGCCTGCGCCTCGAGCAGCTCGTGAAGCAGGGCACGCACTTCGTGCGCTGGGGCGCGGTGATGGAAGGCCAGCCCGGGCTTTCGGTCGGCTGCGACAATTTCCACGGCGGCCAGGAGGCGACTCAGCACCTGTTGCAGCTCGGTCGGCACCAGATCGCGTTCCTCGGTCACGCGTCGGGTCACTATCCGGAATTCTTCGAGCGCTATCGCGGCTACAGCGAAGCGATCAAGGCGGCGGGCGCGAGCGTCAGCGCTGCGCTGCAAGTCGATGCGATCACGATGGAGCAGTCAGGCTACGAAGCTGCCTGCGAGCTGCTGGCGCGTGGCGAACCGTTCGATGCGATCGTCGCAGCGAGCGATCTGATTGCGATCGGCGCGATCCGCGCGCTGCAAGAGCGTCGCATCGATGTTCCCGGCGCAGTTTCCGTTGTGGGATTCGACGACATCCCGGCCGCGATGCTCGCGAATCCGCCGCTCACGACGGTGATGCAGGACACGCGGCTTGCTGGTGAAGCGCTCGTCGACAGTCTGCTGCGATCAGTGCATGGCGAGCCGGCGGAGAACAAAGTCCTGCCGACGCGGCTGGTCGTCCGGCGGTCTTGCGGAGCTTGAGTCGCGCTAATCTCCCGGCACCCGCAATACCAATAGTCCCGCCACGATAAAGCTCGCTCCGCCGAGCACCAGTATCGAGATCGGCTGCCCCGCGAAGACGTGCTTCAGCAACGAGCTGAGCAGAGCGACTGCGACCAGCTGCGGGATCACGATGAACATGTTGAAGATGCCCATGTAGAGGCCCATCTTCTCCGCGGGCACGCTGTTCGCGAGCAGCGCGTAAGGCACGGAAAGGATCGATGCCCAGGCGAAGCCGATGCCGACCATGGCCGCCAGCAGCCACGACGGATCGTGAATCGAGCGAAACGAGATCAACGCCAGGCCGCCAAGGAACAGATTGATCAGATGCGTAACGCGCAGACCGAAGCGCGCCGCGACCATCGGTATGACCGCGGCGGCAACCGCCGCAAATCCGTTGTAGGCGCCGAACAGCACACCCACCCAGTTCGCACCCTCGTTGTAGAGGTCGGATTGCGCGTCGGTTGCACCGAAGTGCACTTGGGTGACTGCTGGCGTCGTGTAGAGCCACATCGAAAAGAGTGCAATCCACGAGAAGAACTGCACCCAGGCGAGACGTCGCATCGTGTGAGGCATCGCGTGGAAGTCGCCCATCACTCTCGAAAAGCCACTTGCGGGGCTCACGACGCCTTCGAGCAGCAACGCGACTCCCCATGCGAGTACGAGGCCGCAGAGGATGTATAGCTGCTGATCGAGAGCCGCGTAGTTGACGACCAAGAGCGCGGCGATGCCGACACCGGTCCACAACAATCCATTCCGCCGATTTGAGGCATGTCTGACGGCGCCGCCGGGTTGCGGCATGGCGTCAGCCTCGGCGAAAGACCGCAGCGCCTCGGGCGGATATTCGCGCGTGCGCAGCACGGTCCAGCCCACCGCAGCGAACAAAACAATGGCACCGATATAGAACGAATAATGAACCGTGTCCGGGATCCCGCCGATTGTGTCGGCATGATTGCTCACACCGGCGCGCGTCAGCAGCCACGGCAGCATGCTCGCGACGATCGCGCCGACGCCGATGAAGAAACTCTGCATCGCGTAGCCAGTCGGTCGCTGCGCCGTCGGCAACTGATCGCCGACGAACGCCCGAAACGGCTCCATCGAGATGTTGATCGATGCATCCAGCACCCACAGCAGCCCGGCTGCGACCCACAACGTCGATGACTGCGGCATCAGCACCAGGGCAATCGAAGCGAGAATGGCGCCCACCAGAAAATACGGTCGCCGGCGCCCGAGCCGCGTCCAGGTGCGATCCGAGAAATAGCCCACGATCGGCTGCACGATCAGCCCGGTGAGCGGCGCTGCGATCCACAGCAGCGGAATCTGCTCCAGGCTCGCACCGAGCGTCTGGAAAATGCGGCTGACGTTGGCGTTCTGCAACGCAAAGCCGAACTGGATGCCCAGAAAGCCGAAGCACATGTTCCAGATCTGCCAGAACGACAGGACCGGACGGGCGGCGGCAGCGACGGGCGGAGAAGTGGCGGCGACTGCGTGCATAGGGGTTCGTTCGGGGCTTTCGCGTCAGTTGAATACGTATGCGCGTGCAGGGGCCACATGAATACGTATGCGTGTGGTTGGCTTGTGACTGGGCTCGGGTCGAGACTGCGCTCCATCAAATCGGCGATCAGGGGTACAGCCGCCGGACTTTAGGGGACCGGGGCGCGCCGAACAATCGAAGCGAGTCGACAAAAGTCACGCCTTTTGCCGGCGGTTCGTCGAAAGGGTCTTGGCCGCTTTCGACCAGAGAACATTAGGAGTCATCATGAGAATTTCCAGTCACGCGACCGGCATCGGCTGCGCCCTCCTGCTTTCCGTCGGCTCGACCACCGTCACGATGGCGGCCCCAGGAGAGAACGCGAACGACAACATCGAGGAGGTGGTCGTCACCGGCATCCGCCACGGCATCGAGGATGCGATCGAGATCAAGAAGGACAACGGCAGCATCGTCGAAGCGATTTCGGCCGAGGACATCGGCAAGCTGCCGGATACCAGCATCGCGGATTCCATCTCGCGTCTGCCGGGTCTCACCTCGCAACGCGCAGAGGGACGCGCTTCGGCGATCAGCTTGCGCGGCACCGATCCGGGCTTCACGACTGCGCTGCTCAACGGCCGCGAGCAGGTCAGCACCGGCGACAATCGCAGCATCGAGTTCGATCAGTATCCGTCTGAGTTGTTGAGCTCGGTCGTCATTTACAAGACGCCGGATTCCGGCCTCATCGGCCAGGGTCTCGCCGGCACGATCGACCTGCGCACGACGCGCCCGCTGAGCTACGGCCGCCGCACGATGGCGTTCAATCTGCGCGGCGAAGCGAACTCGCATGACGATCTCGGCGCCGACTCGGACGACAAAGGTTATCGCGCTAGCTTCTCGTACATCGATCAGTTCGCCGACGACACGATCGGCGTGACGTTCGGTGTCGCGCGACTGGTGTCACCGCTCGCGCAGCGCGCCGCTGGTACGTACGAGCCGTGGCATGCGAATGGCACCCCGGGCACGGGCGTCAACCCCGGTGTCGGCCCGGATGTCTTCGTGACCGACGGCATCAAAGTGCGCAGCGACATGGGCGAGAACCGGCGCGATGGCGCGATGGCGGCGCTCCAATGGCACCCGAGCGAGAATTTCAACAGCATTTTCGACGTGTACTACACGCAGCGTAAGCAGGACGACAACGCGCGCAGCCTCGAAGTGAATCTCGGCGGCTATCCCGCCCCGTGCTGCGACGGGACGTTCCCGCCCGGCACGCAGTTCGGCTACGCCAATCCGACGATCGTCGACAACACCGTCGTTGCCGCCGATCTGCTCCAGCGCGTGCCGCTGGCGCGCAACTTCCTGTTCAAGACGCAGGACAAGATCCTCGCGCTGGGCTGGAACAACGAATGGATCGCCGGCGACTGGACCTACACCCTGGATGTCAGCCATTCGAAAGCGAAGCGCAACGAGCAGCAGTACGAAACCAACGCGCAGATCGCCCCGCTGACCAACGTGCCGGCGGGTTCGCCACGCAACGTCTACGACACCGGCACGTTCTCGATCGTCGATCACGACGGCATGCCGCGGCTGGCCTTCAATCGCAACTACGCTGATCCGGCAGCCGTTCAAGTCGGCCCGACGATCTACGGCGCGGGTTACAGCAAGATCCCGCGCGTGACCGACGAGCTGACCTCGGGCCGCTTCGACGTCGGCTATCAGTTCAATCGCTGGTGGATGTCGGATGTGCTGTTCGGCGTGAACTACGCGGATCGCGAGAAGGACAAGAACCAGCCCGAGGGCAATCTGAACACGCACGGCGGCGCCTACTTCCAGATTGCTCCCGAGCACCTGGAGTCGCCGACCAATCTGTCGTATGCCGGCGCGGGCAATGCCCTCGCGTGGAACGTGCAGGAGGTGCTGGGCGCCTACTACGATCCGATCGTCTACGGCACGCCCACGACGCCGGGCTTCGATTATCTGATCGGCAAGAACTGGAACGTCACCGAGAAAGTCACGACCGGATATCTGCGCGGCAGCCTCGATCACGAATTGAGCTCGACTGTCACGTTGCGCGGCAACCTCGGCGTGCAGCTCGTGAACACCGATCAGGAGTCGAACGCGACGCAGAAGGTCAACGGTGTCGTCGAACCGTTCAAGGACGGCAAGGAATACACCGATGTGCTGCCGGCGATCAATCTTGCGTTCATGCTGCCGTCCGACCAGGCCGTGCGCGTCGGCCTCGCGCGCGAGCTGGCACGTGCCCGCATGGATCAGCTGAAGGCGTCGAGCGAAATCGGTTACGACTCGGCAACGGGTTTGCCGGGTGGCTCCGGCGGCACGCCGCTGCTGGATCCGTGGCGCGCCAACGCGTTCGATCTTTCGTACGAGAAGTACCTCGGCAGCGGCGCATATCTGTCGGCAGCCGCGTTCTACAAGGATCTGAAGACGTACATCTATAACCAGACGCAACAGGATTACGACTTCTCCGGTCTGCTGGCGGACTTGCCGCCGAACTACTTCCAGCCTGGAGTGACGCCGCAACCGACCGGCAAGTTCACGCATCCGCTCAACGGTAAGGGCGGCAACCTCAAGGGCATCGAGCTGGCAACGTCGCTGACGGGCGATCTGATCGGCGATGCGCTGAGTGGCTTCGGCTTGATTCTCAGCTACGCGCACACCGAGAGCAGCATCACGATCCAGGATCCGCCGGGCAACAACTTCGTCACGGGCAATGGCCTCGGCACGATCCCGCTGCCGGGTCTGTCCGAAGACGTGTGGAGCGCGACGCTGTACTACGAGCACTCGGGCTTCTCGGCGCGCGTCGGCACACGGGCGCGCTCGAAGTACATCGGTGAGGTGACGAACTTCGCCAACGACCGCGCGCTCAAGTACGTGAAGGGCGACCAGATCACCGACGCGCAGATCGGCTACGAGTTCGGCCCGGGACGCCTGCAGGGCCTGTCGCTGCTGCTTCAGGTGAACAACCTGACCGACGAGCCATACATCGCGTACGCTGTGACCGAAACGCGTCAGCAGGACTTCCAGGAGTATGGAAGACAGATCCTGCTTGGCGTGAACTACAAGCTGTAAAGAAAGAAGCGGATGGCGGATAGCGGATGGCGGTTAGAAATGCCGCCACCGCCGGCCGCTGCGCGACAAAAATGATTCGTGCTCTTCACTACTCGCTGGTGTTAATGGCGTTCGCTGGTGTGGCGAACGCGGCGGATGCTGTGCGCGACCGTGCGCCCACAGACGAGATCATCTACTTCGTGTTGCCGGATCGGTTCGAGAACGGCAATCCGGCGAACGATCGCGGCGGCGTGAGCGGTGACCGCTTGCAGAACGGTTTCGATCCGACCTCGAAGGCGTTCTTTCATGGCGGTGATCTGCAGGGACTCACAGCGCGGCTCGATTACATCCAGGCGCTGGGCGCGACGGCGGTGTGGCTCACGCCGGTGTTCAAGAACAAGCCGGTGCAGGGCGGGCCGGGGCAGGAGTCGGCGGGCTATCACGGCTACTGGATCACTGACTTCACCAGCATCGATCCGCATCTCGGCGACGAAGCGCAGATGCAGGCTTTCGTGCGAGCGGCGCACGCGCGCGGCATGAAGGTGTACCTCGACATCATCGCCAATCACACGGCGGACGTGATCGCGTATCGCGAGTGCCCGACGGACAAGTGTCCCTATCGCTCGCGGGCCGAATATCCGTATTCGCGCCATGGCGGGTTGCAGGGTGAGCCGATCAACGACGGCTTCACCGGCAACAACTTCGAGAAGCTGACGCGTCCGGATTTCGCATACACGCCGTACCTGCCTGCGGGCGAAGAGCACAGCAAGGTGCCGGCGTGGTTGAACGATCCGCTGCTGTATCACAACCGCGGCAACACGACCTTCGAAGGCGAGAGCTCGCAGTTCGGTGACTTCGTCGGGCTCGATGATCTCATGACCGAGAACCCGCGCGTCGTGCAGGGAATGATCGAGATCTATGGCGGCTGGATCGATCGTTATGGTATCGACGGCTTCCGCATCGACACTGCGCGGCACGTGAATCCCGAGTTCTGGCAGGCGTTCGTGCCTGCGATGTTGCAGCGAGCGGCGGCGCGCGGCATTCCGCACTTCCATATCTTCGGCGAGGTGTCGACGTCGGATATCGATGTCGCGCTCCTGGCGCGATACACGCGCGTCGCGAAGTTGCCGGCGGTTCTCGACTTCGCGTTCGCGAATGCAGTGCGCGCGACGGTGGCCGGCAACGCCGGCACGGACAAGCTGGCGCGATTGTTCGCGGATGACGCGCTGTATGAAGGCGGCGAGCAGACGGCGTTGCAGTTGCCGACCTATGTGAGCAATCACGACAGCGGGAGATTCGGATTTCACGTGCGAGCGGCGCGGCCGCAGGCGAGCGATGAGGAAGTGTTGAAGCGCGTGCTGCTGGCGCATGCGATGTTGTTGACCCTGCGAGGAGTGCCGGTCGTTTATTACGGGGATGAGCAGGGATTTACGGGAGTGGGTGGGGATCAGGATGCGCGGCAGGACATGATGAAGAGTCGGACGCCGTCGTATATGGCCGATCGCAGAATAGGAGTCGGGCTGAAGCCCGACCTGCAGCCCACGAATAACTTCAATCTTGAGCATCCGATCGCGCAGCAGATTGCGAAGTTGTCGGCGGTGCGGCGGGCGCAGGCGGCGTTGCGCAGTGGGCGGCAGGTGGTTCGCAACTATGCCGAGTCCCCGGGGCTGTTCGCGGTTTCGCGCATCGATCCGACTACCGGTCGGGAGATCGCGATCGCGTTCAACACTTCGCTGCAGCCACTGTCGAGCGTGATCGAGGTCGATGCGGGCTCGCGCCGTTTCTCCGCGCTGTACGGTCACTGCGAGAGCGAAGTGAGCGCCCCGGGATCCTATCGCGTCGTGCTGGCGCCGCTCGACTTCGTCGTGTGCGCCGCCGGAGACGGCACATGAGCGCGTCGCCTCAGCCGACCCCACGCGTCGCGCCAACCCCCGGCCGCGCGTGGTGGCTCGGCGCGCCGATCTACCAGATCTATCCGTACAGCTTCGCGGATTCCAACGATGACGGCGTCGGCGATCTGCCCGGCATCACGGCGCGGCTCGAGCACGTCGCCTCGCTCGGCGTGGCGGCGATCTGGCTGTCGCCGTTCTTCACTTCGCCGATGAAGGATTTCGGCTACGACATCGCCGACTACCGCGACGTCGATCCGCGTTTCGGCTCGCTCGCCGATTTCGATCAGCTGATCGAGCGGGCGCACGCGCTTGGGCTCAAGGTGATTATCGACCAGGTGTACTCGCACACCTCCGATCAGCACGCATGGTTCCGCGAGAGCCGCGCGAGTCGCGACAACCCGCACGCCGATTGGTATGTGTGGGCCGATGCGCGTGACGACGGCTCGCCGCCGAACAACTGGCAATCCGTTTTCGGCGGCCCGGCGTGGACGTGGGATGCGCGTCGCGGTCAATACTATCTGCACAATTTCCTGGCCGCGCAGCCGGATCTCAACGTGCACAACCCGCGCGTGCAGGACGAACTGCTGGAGTGCGCGCGGTTCTGGCTGGAACGCGGCGTCGACGGCTTCCGTCTCGATGCAGTGAACTACGCGATGCACGATCCGCAGTTGCGCGACAATCCGCCGGCGCCCGCGGATGGCAGAGTGCGCACGCGGCCGTGCGATTTCCAGCTGGCGCTGTACAACAAGTCGCATCCCGACATCCTGCTGTTCATCGAACGATTTCGCGCGCTGGTCGACACGTATCGCGATCGCTTCACCGTCGCCGAGATCGGCGGTGCGGATGCCGCCGATGACCTGAAGAACTTTACGGCCGGTGCGAACCGGTTTCACAGCGCCTACGGATTCAATTTCCTGCTGGCCGATCGGCTGACGCCGCGGCTGGTGCAGCACGCCGTCGATGCCTGGCCCGACAGCGAAGGGACGGGGTGGCCGAGCTGGGCGTTCTCCAATCACGATGCGCCGCGGGCGCCGTCGCGTTGGGCGAGCACGCCGGATCGCGCCGCGATGGCCCGCGTCACGATGCTGCTGCTCGCGTGCCTGCGCGGCAACATCTTCATCTACCAGGGCGAGGAACTCGGATTGCCGCAGGCGCACGTGCCTTTCGAGCAGCTGAAGGATCCCGAAGCGATCGCGAACTGGCCGCTCACGCTCGGTCGCGACGGTGCGCGTACGCCGATCCCGTGGCGCTCGAACATGGTGTCGAGCTCGCACGCATGGTTGCCGATCGCTGCCGAGCATCTCGCGCTCGCGGTCGATCGACAGGAGCACGATCCGCATTCGCAACTTGCTTTCACGCGACGGGTGCTCGCCTTGCGCACGAGCGGCAGCGCGCTGCTGACAGGTACGATGAAGATCCTCGAAGCCTCCGACGCGATCCTCGCATTCGAGCGCACGACGCCGACGCAGCGGTTGCTGTGCGTCTTCAATCTCGGGCACGATGCGCGCTCATGGCGCCCGGCCGAGGCCGAGCGCTGGCGCGTGATCGAGCGGTCGGATGGGAGCAGCGGGTGGGCGTTGCCAAGACTCAGCGGTTGGGTCGCGGAATGGACCTGAGGGGATGTCGGGCTAAAGCTCGACCTACAGCCCTTCTTCTCACGTTGTGGTTGGGCGTTGCCGGTGCCGAAACCATCGGCACCGTCAGCTCGCCTGGCAACGTTCTCTCTGTCAACGTCACGGTCAACGACGAAGGCCGACCCGGCTATTCGATCACTCGCGGCGCTCGCCCGATCGTCACCGAGTCGCGCCTCGGCTTCTGGCTCACCGACGCGCCGAAGCTGGAGCGCAACTTCCGCGGCGGTGATGTCCAGTCGCGCAGCTTCGATGAGACGTGGGAGCAGCCTTGGGGCGAGCGGCGCTACGTCCGCAATCACTACAACGAGTTGCGCGTCCAGCTCGTCGAGAAGAATCCGCCCAAGCGCACGCTCTTCGTAGTGTTCCGCGCGTTCGACGATGGCGTCGGCTTCCGTTATGAGTTTCCCGATCAGCCGCAGCTGCACGACGTGAACATCGGCGAGGAGCTGACGGAGTTCGCGATCGCCGATCCGGGCACGGCGTGGTGGATTCCCGGCGGGGAGTGGAATCGCTACGAATATCTCTATCGTCGGACAGCGTTGAGCGAAGTCGCGCAGGCGCACACGCCGCTCACGATCCGCACCGACGCAGGACTGCATATCGCGATTCACGAGGCAGCGCTGGTCGATTACTCGTCGATGTGGTTGCGTCGCGTCGAAGGCACGCGGCTGAAGGCGGTGCTGTCGCCTGCGTCGCAGGGTGCGAAGGTCAAGCGTGTCGCGCCGTTCAGCACGCCTTGGCGCACGCTGCTGATCGCCGACAGCGCCGGTGCGCTCTACCTGGCGTCGGACAACATTCTCAATCTCAACGAGCCGAACCAGCTCGGCGATGTGTCGTGGTTCAAGCCGTCGAAGTACATCGGCATCTGGTGGGGGATGCATCTCGGCACGTGGACGTGGGCGTCGGGTCCGCAGCACGGCGCTACCACCGCGAACACGCGCCGCTACATCGACTTCGCTGCCAAGAACGGCTTCCGCGGCGTGCTCGTGGAAGGCTGGAACGTCGGCTGGGACGGCGACTGGTTCGCGAACGGTGAGACCTTCAGCTTCACGCAGCCTTATCCGGATTTCGATCTGGAAGGGCTCGCGGCGTATGCGAAGAGCAAGGGCGTGCATCTGATCGGTCATCACGAGACGTCCGCCAACATCGCGAACTACGAGCGTCAGCTCGAGGCGGGGCTCGATCTGTACCAGCGGCTCGGCATCGACAGCGTGAAGACGGGTTACGTCGCCGATGCGGGCGGGGTCAAAGCGCTCGGTGACGATGGCCAGATTCGTTTCGAGTGGCACGACGGTCAGGTGATGTCGCGTCATCACCTGAAGGTCGTGATGGAAGCAGCGAAGCGTCACATCGCTGTCGTCGCACACGAGCCGATCAAGGACACCGGGCTGCGGCGCACGTATCCCAATTGGGTATCGCGCGAAGGCGCGCGCGGCATGGAGTACAACGCCTGGGGCGATCCGCCGAATCCGCCCGAGCACGAAGCGAACCTGGTGTTCACGCGCATGCTTGCCGGGCCGTTTGACTTCACGCCCGGCGTGCTGAGCCTGAAAGGGAAGGGCGGGCGGCCGATTCAATCGACGCTCGCCAAGCAGCTCGCGAACTACGTCATCTTGTACGCGCCGCTGCAGATGGCGGCGGATCTGCCCGAGAACTATCGCCGCTACCCGGCGCCGTTCCAGTTCATCAAGGATGTGCCGACCGACTGGTCGCAGACGCTGGTGCCAAACGGCGAAGTCGGCGACTACGTGACCATCGTGCGCAAGGATCGCAATAGCGACGACTGGTACCTCGGCAGCGTCACGGATGAAAACGCGCGTACGCTGGAATTGAAGCTCGACTTCCTCGATTCCGACCGCAAGTATCGCGCACAGATTTACCGCGATGGCTCCAACGCCGACTGGCGCGCGCATCCGTTCGCGATCGCCATCGAGCGCCGCGAAGTCCGCCGCGGCGACACGCTACAACTCAAGCTCGCTCCCGGCGGCGGGCAAGCCATCCGCTTCCAGATGGTGCCGGGGGAAAAATAGGGTGCACAACTCAGCACCGCAGCAAGATGTTGCGCTGCTGAGTTATGGATCGTTTTTTTCCCCCGGCACCAAGTGAAACCCTGGCGAGTGCAGCTGCGTCCGAACGAGATCAATTGTTCGGGAGGTGGCGCCCATGCGATTTTTCTCCGGTTTACTGTGCACTGTAGCGCTAGTTCTCGCTGCAGCTGTGCCGGTCGTGGCGCGTGCGGAGGCGGAGACGCCGCCGCAAGCATGCTATTCGGGCGCGTATCGATTCGCCGATGGCGGATTCGTCGTCATTTCGCCGAGTGACGAAGGTGCCCTGCGTTATCGCATGAGCGACGGCCGCATCGGTCGCGTCTACCCGGACGACGACAAACATTTTCACGGCGGACCTGGCTGGGCCTCGCGCGAGCCGCGCATCGCCGACGCTGCATTCGACGGATGCTCGAGCGATCGTCTGCAGTTCAAGCTGCAGGACGGCCCGTCCGGCGTCGCGACACGTGTGCAGGTCATCAGGAAGACCGGCACCTTCTCCAGCATCGGCAACACGCTCTACGGCGAGCTGTTCGCGCCTGCCAAACCGCAGGCACTCGTCGTACTCGTGTTCGGCTCGGGTCAGGACAGCGCAGTCACTTTCAACTACGTGCAGCACCTGCTGCCGTTGTACGACATCGCCGTGTTCGTCTACGACAAGCGCGGCACGGGCAAGTCAACCGGCCGCTTCACCGTCGACTTCAGTGAACTCGCCGACGATGCGCTCGCCGCCGTCGACTACTCACGCAAGCTGCTCAACATGCCGGGCGTGCCCGTCGGGCTGATGGGCGAAAGCCAGGGCGGCTGGATCGCACCGCTGGCGGCGGTTCGCGCGCCCGCCGACTTCGTCGTCGTCTCGTACGGCCTCGCGATCAGCCCGCTCGACGAGGATCGCAACGAAGTGTTCGACGAGATGACGGCGAAAGGCTACGACGACAGCGTGATGGCGAAGGCCCGCGAGCTGACCTCGATCACCGGCCGCATCATGCTGTCGCGCTTCACCGATGGCCTCGACGATCTGCGCAAGTTCAAAGCTGCGCACGCCGGCGAGAAGTGGCTCAACGACGCTGAAGGCGACTTCACCGGCCCGCTGCTGCGCTCACCCGACGACAAGTTCACCGAGCTGCGCGCCGCGCTCGGCTTCGATGCGATCCTCGACTACGACGCGCAGGCAGCGCTGCGCCGGGTGTGCGTGCCGATGCTCTGGGTTGTCGCCGGCAAGGACACCGAAGCGCCAAGTCGGCCGACGCTGGAATTCCTGCGAGCTCTGCAGCCTGCGCCGCCGCAGCTCGACATCGCCGTCTTCCCCAATGCCGATCACGGCATCCTCGAAGAGGGCGAGCAGAACGGCCAGCCCTACGCCCGGAATGCGGCCGGCTATTTCGACCTGCTGGCGCACTGGATTCGCACGCGGAACCTGACGGGCAAGTTCGGCACGGCGATCCTGCAGCCGGATCCCATGGACAAGGGCTCCCAATAGGACTATCGACGCGAGTATGCTCGGCGCCGTATCGTGCCTCGTCGCGAAACGGTGCCGTGCATGCCACGCTCAAAAGCAAAAGTCTCGCTGTGGATCGCCTCGGGAGTTCTGGCCGCCAGCGTCGCCAACACTACATGTGCAGCTGACGCGCCGCCCGACCTCGAAGGCATCTGGACCGCCGGCACCCTGACGCCCTTCGAACGGCCACCGCAGGTCGGTACACATTTGCCCGAAGGCGAGCGCGCCGAGGCGCAGCGCCAGGCCACCGAGAAGTTCTGGGCCGCCGGTCACAAAGCCGGCGACGTTGGCCGCGACAATGACGCGTTCATGGATCAGGAGCTGAAGATCCTGCCGAACGGCCAGACCTCGCTGGTCGTCGAGCCCGCCGACGGCAAGGTGCCGGCGCGGCCCGAGGCCTTGCGCCGGCGCGATTTCAACCTGACCAGTTTCGATTCGTACGAGACGATGAGCCAGTGGGATCGCTGCATCACCCGCCAGCCTACGGCCACGTTTCCGGGCGCCTACAACAACTCGTTCCAGATCGTGCAGACGCCGGGCTACGTGCTGATCAACGCCGAGATGATCCACGACACGCGCATCGTTCCGATCAGTCGCGACGGTCACGCCGCGCACGCCGATTCGCGCGTGCGTTCGTGGGGCGGCGATTCACGCGGTCACTGGGAAGGCTCGACGCTGGTGATCGAGACGACGAACTTCAATGGCGGGGGCTGGATTGCGACGGCGCAGAACACGGCGGCCGTGCGCGGCATGCCGTTCAGCGATCAGCTGCGCACAGTCGAGCGCTACACGCGCTCCGGCGACACGATGCAGTACGAGATCACTATCGACGATCCCGTGAACTACACCGCGCCGTGGAAAGTCGCGTATCCGCTCGCGCGCGACGACCACTATCAGGTGTTCGAGTACGCGTGCCACGAGGGCAATCACGCAATCGAACTGATGCTCGGTGGTGCGCGCGCGCAGGAAGCTCGGGAGTGATGCGCTAGCGATTCACGATGCTGAAGATGTTGCCGTCCGGATCTTTGAACCAGGCAACCTTCATGTCCGCGTCCTTCGCGACGTGCACATCGCCCTGGAGCTTCAGCTCGGGCATGTTGTAGTGCTCGAACGCGACGCCCTTGGACTTCAACTCACTCACTTCCCGCTCGACGTCGTCGACCGCCCAGGTCACTGCCGTCGCCTTGTTGGTGCCGGCGAATTGCGAACGGTAGACGTTGAGCCGCGTATCGCCATTCTGGTAGACGGCGACCTCGTCGCCTTCCGCGTCGATCTGCTTGAGACCGAGCGTGCCCTCGTAGAATTTCTTCGCCGCAGCCAGGTTCTTGACCGCAACGGTGGGGATGGCGTCGTATTTGCTGAGCATGGCTCTACTCCTTTTCATCGGGTGCCAGAACTCAACCCGCGTGACGCACGATGGATCCGTCTCGAGGCGAAATCCTTCAGGCTGTCATAGATGTCAATCCGGTCCGACCAGCGCGGCCCAGAACGCGTCGTAGCTCTGCAGCACCGCCGGATTCTCCTTGACGATGCCGACCACCTGACGCGGGATCAGCTTCAGGTGATCGACCATCGCTGCTTCGCTGGCGCCGTTGGCACGCGCGAACTCGCGGAAGATCGCGAATGAGCGTGCTTCGTAGGCGTCGACATCGATGTCGGTACCGTTCGCGAATGTCTTCACGGTCTCGTCGTAGTAAGCGTGCATGTGGGGCGATCGTTTCCAATCGCTGGCGTCATCCCGGAACTCGACGGTGGTCGGCTCGGGCTCATGCTTCGGTTGCTGTGCGCAGCCAGTCGTGACGAGCAGAGCTGCAACGAACAGGAGAGTGGTTTTCATGCGGCGAGTATGCGCGAAAAAACGGCGGGCCGAAGCCCGCCGTTGTAACCAAAAGTCATCCTTGTAACGAACTGTTGTCGGGCTGAAGCCCGACCTACAGCGTGCTACTAAAAGTCGGCTGTGAGTCCCAGGAAGACATACCGTCCCATCGTGTCGTACACCTGCGGGAACGTGTTGCCGTTGCAGAACACGGCGGGGCAGGTGTCCTGACCGACCAGCGGCGGGTCCTTGTCCAGGATGTTGTTGATGCCGAGCCGCCCGGTGATGTTGCTGAACATGCCGACGTCGCTGACGGTGTACGAGCCCGTCAGGTCGAAGTAGCTGCGCGAGCCGAGGTGCTTGTCCGTCTCGATGATCGCGGCGGACAGGTTCGGATCGGAGCTCGTGCGGTCATCGTCGACGGCGGCGATGTAGCGCCAGGTCAGCGCCACGTCCAGGTTCCACGGCGTCGTCCAGTTCGCACGCAGCTTGTGCCGCCAGTCCGGCACCGGCGTGCCGCACACCGAGCCGTACAGTCCGGCGCAGTCGTACTTGCTCGCGCCCGGCAGCGGCTCGGTCATGAACTGGTCGACGTACGTGCCGATGAACTGCAGTCCCAGGCTGCCTGCTCTGCCGATATCGAAGCGATAGTTCGCTTCCGCATCGAGGCCCTTGATCTGCAGCGAGCCGGTGTTGAGGATCGGATCTTCGACGTAGCCGCTGTCACCGAGCCAGATCGAGCCGTTGCCGGCGCGATTCACGCGGTCGCAGTAGTTGGCATCGCCCGTCGTCAAGCACTGGTTGAGCACGAAGTCCGCGCCGAGATTGTTGATCAGCTTCTCGACCTTGATGTCGTAGTAGTCGACCGTGACACTGAAGCCCGGCAGGAACGACGGCGTGATCACGAAGCCGTACGAGTACGTGTCCGACTCTTCCGGCTGGATGTCGGTGTTGCCGCCGACCAGTCCGTTGTACTGCGAGGCCGGGTTCTGCAGGATGTTGCCGTACTGCGCGGCGGTGACGCCGGTGCGTGCGCATTCCTCGAAGCTTGCAGCGGGTGCTTTGCCCGGCTCGTTCGAGCA
>Ga0163163_10000788_pt1 | contig 26861 bp, 21 predicted proteins | sample S65metaG_FD_119766 | JGI IMG/M metagenome (GOLD analysis project Ga0163163, IMG submission 119766) | Switchgrass rhizosphere microbial communities from Kellogg Biological Station, Michigan, USA - S6-5 metaG | ecosystem: Host-associated > Plants > Roots > Rhizosphere > Soil | place: USA...
AAGCTTCTGTTTTGCCCATGTCGAAATAACTGCGGTACGTGTTATCGAAGAACACGCCGTAGCTCTTGCCGTGATCAAGCGCGATGAAGAAAGGAATCGTCTCGTAAATCGGATCCAGGCCCTGTGCGTAGCCCGGCGTGTCGGAATTCCACATCGTCATGTATTGCTGGTGTCGCGACATCGGCAGGGCCTTTTCGCCGAAACCGTAGTACAGCTCGAACGGACTGCGGTGCTTGGAGGATTCGATCGCACCGGTCGCGGGATCGAACGCCATCGGTCGCGCGGGATCATCCGCCAGCACCAGCGTGCCATCCGCGGCGTAGATTTCGATCAGGGCTTGTGGCTGGCGCGCGACACGCACACTCGCGCTGCCCGAGGCAATGCTGCGCACGGACAATGCGCCGCCTTCTTCCCGGACGCTTAGTTGCACGGGCGCGCGCGTCTTGTCTTCGACCGCATAGGAAAAGCCATCGCCGAACGTCGCGGTAGGGCTCATGCGGATGTGCACGACATCGGCACTGACGAACGAGATGCGCAGCGCGGCGCCGCTGGCCGTCGTCAACACCAGTGCATCATCTGCGGGCTGCGCGTGCTCGATATTCCCCAGGGTTTGCCAGGCCGCCAGCGCTGGTAGTGACCAGAACATTCCCGCAAGAACAATCGTGCTCCGCCATAGGGGCAATCGCATGCATTCGTTCCGTTTCGTTGAGATCAGCATGCAGCCTAGCCAAGGGCGTCGCAGAAAAAGAACGAAAAACAAATGAATACGTATGCAACAAATTGTTTACATTTGGCCTTGCCTCTAACCTTGCTCTCGATCATTCCAGAGCCGTGACACACGGCCATAAACATACCCGGAGGGGAAGCAAAAATGCTGAAGCGAAACTTGTTGGCGCTCGCCGTAGCGTCGGTATTGGCCGGCGCTGCAACGGTCGGATTTGCGGCAGACGCCGCGCCTGCGACGGGTCAGGTCGGCGCGGACCAGTCGACTGATACGACTCCGGCGAAGCAAGGCGACAAGACCACTGTCGATCTGAGCGAAATCAAGGTTACCGGCATCCGCCGCAGTATCGAGAGCTCGATCGAGACCAAGCAGGCGGCAACCTCCATTGTGGAATCGGTTTCGGCGGAAGACATTGGCAAGCTGCCTGACATCAGCATCGCCGAATCCATCGCCCGACTGCCGGGCCTCGCGGCACAACGTGTCGCGGGTCGTGCCCAGGTCATCAGCGTGCGCGGTCTATCGCCGGATTTTGCCACCACCTTGCTCAATGGCCGTGAGATGGTGAGCACGGGCGACAACCGCAGCGTGGAGTTCGATCAATACCCGTCCGAGCTTGTGAACGCGGTACTCGTGTACAAAACGCCGGATGCCGGATTGGTAGGGCAAGGCCTTTCCGGCACCATCGACATGCAGACGGTGCGCCCGCTGAGTTACAACAACAACGTTGGCGTAGTGGGTCTGCGCGGTCAGCGCAATTCGCTGGGTTCCGCCGCGAATGCCGACGCCGATGGCAATCGCTTCAACGCCAGCTATGTGGGTCAGTTCGCAGACCGCACATTCGGTTTCGCGTTCGGTTATGCGCACACGGACACCCCTGTGCAGGAAGACCAGGTGGGCCTGTACGAACCCTGGAAGCAGCTCGGCGACGGCTGGCGCCCCGGCGTCGCTGCCGGTACTTGGTACTCGGACGGCATCAAGGCCCTGCGTCGCACGGGCGATCAGAAGCGCGACGCGGCAATGGCCACGCTGGAGTATCGCCCTTCGGACCGCTGGACCAGCACACTCGACCTGTTTTATTCCAAAGACAAGCAGGAAGACACGGCGAACCAGTTCGAGGTCAACCTCGGCGATTACAACGGCACTTCCGGTCCCGACACGGTTCGCATCGATATCACCAATCCGGTGATCAACGGCAACGGCACGTTTGTCGGCGGAGTGGCGCACAATCTTTATCCACTCGTGCGCGGCATGTACGACAAGCGCAACGACAAGATCGACGCGATCGGCTGGAAGAATGAGTTCAATGTCGGCGCGGCCCGTGTTACTGCCGACCTGAGCTATTCCAAAGCCAAACGTGACGAACTCCTGCTTGAGAACAATACACAACTGGCGCCGGCACCCCAGCTCGATTCGCTGACGCTGGCTTACAACAGCAACGACTTCTCGCAGCTGACGCCAGGGCTGGACTATTCCGATCCGAGCAAGCTGTCGCACATCCAGTCTATTTACGGCGGCTTCGGTTACGGCAAGACACCGAAGGTCGACGATGAACTCAAGGGAGCAAGGCTCGGCGCCACGCTGCCCGGGCCCGAAGCGACCAGCAGGCTGTTCTCGGAAATCGAGTTCGGCCTCAATTACGCCGACCGCGAAAAGGTGAAGCATCAGCCGGAAGGGCCCATCGTCGCCGCAAATGACACGGCGATCGCTCCTGACTTGCAGTATGGCCTGGTCGACCTCGGCTTTGCCGGTGTCGGCTTCATCCCGTCGTGGAACGTGCCCGGCGCAACGGCGCGCTACGCGACGTTCTCGCCGAACGAAAATGCGTCTTATCTGGTCTCCAAGGCCTGGTCGGTCAGCGAAGAAATCACGACCGCCTATCTGAAGGCCGACATCGAAAGCAGTTGGGGCTCGGTACCGGTGCGCGGCAACATTGGCGTGCAGGTTCAGCACGCCGACCAGTCTTCTTCCGGCAAGGTGTGGGACGGAGCGAAGCCCGCCGGCAGCGAGATCCTGCCGATCGAGGACGGAAAGACCTACAACGATGTGCTGCCAAGCATGAACCTGGCGTTCTCGATTGCAGAAGACCAGACGCTGCGCGTGGCACTGGCCAAACAGGTCGCGCGTCCGCGCGTGGATCAGATGCGCGCCTCGCTGGATTTCGGCATCGACGCGGCGACCGGCAAGCCCGGCGCCAGCGGTGGCAATCCGGAACTCGACCCGTGGCGCGCCAATGCCCTCGATATTTCCTGGGAGAAGTATTTCGACAACAAGGGCTACATTGCCGCCGCGGTCTTCTACAAGGATCTGAGCAGCTACATCTATACGCAGACCAGGGACAACTTTGACTTCTCGTCCTTCGTAGCCGGTTACGTACCGCCCGCCAATTCACCGCCGGCGCTGACCCATGGCACATTGAGCCTGCCGTTGAACGGCAAGGGCGGAAGGTTGGATGGCATCGAGCTCTCGGCGTCGCTGCCGTTGAACATGTTTACGCCAATGCTCGAAGGTTTTGGCGTGGTTGCCAGCGCGAGCTTCAACGACAGCAGCATCAAGATCAAGGATCCGGATAGTTCGTCCAGCGTCGGCGACGGGCCGATCAGCCTGCCGGGGCTGTCCAAGCGTGTGTACAACGTGACGGCGTACTACGAACACGATGGCTTCGAGGCGCGCATCAGCCAGCGCCGGCGTTCGGACTTCATCGGCGAGATCGGCAACTTCGCCGCCAACCGTGTTCTGCGCTATGTCGTCGGCGAAAATATCACCGACGCACAGATCGGCTACAACTTCAGCGAGGACAGCCGCCTCAAGGGCCTCGGCCTGCTGTTGCAGGCGAGCAACCTGACCAATTCGTCGTATCGCACCTACGCGCAGACGAAGGACCGTCCGCTCGAGGACATCAAATGGGGTCGCACGATCCTGTTCGGGGCGACGTACAAGTTCTAAAGGGTAGCGAGACCCTCCCGAGCCCTGCCTGACTCCAACCAGGCAGGGCTTTTTTTTGGTGAGTGTCCGATCAGAGCGGGGCGCCGAACAGCCACCCAACCGCGCGTGGAAACTCGGCGCGCCATGCGGCCTCGTTGTGTCGAGCATCTTCGGCAACTCGCACCGAAAGGAGTGCCTCGGGGAATCCCTGCGCTCGCAGTTGCGTCACCATGCGCTGCATGTCTCCGACCATGTGCTCGCCTTCCCGGCCGCCCGCATAGAAATACAGGCGCGCGTCGGTGCGCGGCGGATGGGCCTTCGTATAGGCGTATATCGGCGCCGTGTACCAGTACGAAGGCGAGAACAGGCCGGCTTTGCCGAACACGTCCGGATAGCGGCAGATCGCATAGTGCGAGATCAGGCCGCCGAGCGAGCTGCCCATGATTCCGGTGTCGTCGCGGCCGGATTTCGTCCGGTAGTGTGCGTCGATATAAGGTTTGACGACTTCGACGATGAAGGCCAGGTACGCATCGCCCTCGGCCTTGCCGTTTTCGTTGTCAAATGGCGCCAGCTCCAGATTTCGGTGCTCGCCGCCGTTGTCAATGCCGACCACGATCAGATCGAGGTGTCGCGCCTGCGCCAGCGAGTTCAGGCTCTCGTCGACCTCCCATTCGCCGAGGAACGAGGTTGCCGCATCGAACAGGTTCTGACCGTCGTGCATATAGAGCACTGGGTAGCGCTCCTTCGAATTTGCATAGCTGGGCGGGAGATAGAGCCGGACCGTGCGTTGCCGGTCGAGCCCTGGAATCATCAGCGGTGCGAGCACCTGTACATTCGGTTGCGCGGTGTGGGGCCGTGGTCGCAGGCGTTCATACAAGTAAATGGCGCCGACGACCAGCACGCCAGTCAATGCCAGCCACGCCGCCTTTTTTGCGATAGTCATCTTACGGAATCCTCAAGCATGGTGCCGAACAGTGCCGGCACGGTGAACGAAAGCGCTCGGCCTCGCGCACGCACATGCGCGCCACCGAACGTATACGTGAATTGCACGTCAGCCAAATCCGCTGGAAGCGGAACAGCCACCTCATGCGGCACCGCATCGTTGTTCGTCGCGGTGATCGCCCAGTGCGAGCCATCGTGCCGGAGCAGCACGATCACGTGTGCGTCGATGTAGACCGGCGCATCGATGCTGCCATGACGCAGAACGGCATGCGTGTTGCGCAGACCGATCAGCTGCTTATATTCGGCAAGCAGGGCCTGATCCGGCTTGCCGCCGAGATCCGGCCACGGATACGTGACGCGATTGAATGGATCCTCGCCGCCTGTGACACCGGCCTCGTCGCCGTAGAACACTGCTGGCGCGCCGGGGAACGTCATCTGGAAAAACGCGGCGAGTCGCAGGCGCTGCTTGGCGAGCGCGATCGTTTGGGCAGAATCGTGTTCTGCGTGCCAGCCGAATTCATATAGCGCGCGCGCCGAATCGTGCGTCGACAACAGGTTCATCAGCGCGTAGAACGCTTGCGGCGGATACAACTCTCGCATCAATTCGATGTTGCGATAATCCACGCGCGCATCGCCGCCGGCGGCGTAGTCCTGCACCGCGTTGCGGAACACATAGTTCATCGTCGAGTCGAATTCGTCGCCGAGAAGAAACTTCGAGGCTTCAAATTGCGTCTCGGCAATCGTCAGCGCATCGGGCCGATGCGTCTTCACCGCAGCGCGCCATGCGCGCCAGAAGTCGTCGGGTATCCACGGGGCCACGTCCATGCGCCAGCCTGATGCGCCGCGATCGAGCCACAGATTCATTAGCGAATCCGCAGCACCAAATGCAAACGCGCGGTACGACGCCGAGGCCTTGTCGAGTTCGGGCAGGTCTTTTGCGCCGGCCCAGCCGCGATATTGGAGGTCCGGTTCGCTTTGTGACGCGTCGAAGTGATACCAGTTGGCATACGGCGATTCGGCTTGGATATGTCCGCCGTCGAAGGCGCCGAGGCCGGGATATTTCGCGTAGCGGTCGAAATAGATCGAGTCGCTGCCGCTGTGGTTGAGCGAGGTATCGAGGATCACGCGGATACCGCGCTTCTTCGCTGCGCGCGTCAACTTGTCGAATTCCGCATTCGTGCCGAAGTGCGGGTCGATGTTGCGGTAATCGGCGGTATCGTATTTGTGGTTGCTCGCGGCGCGGAAGATCGGCGTCAGATAGAGTGCATTGGCGCCCAACTCGTGGATGTAATCGAGTTTTTCGATGATCCCCGCGAGATCGCCGCCGAAGAAATCGTTGCCGTACAGATCATCCGAGCCGTCGCCGGAATGCGGCGACCAGGGCGCATCGAGCCAGTTCGTGTGCACTTCGACGGAAGCATCGCGAAATGTGCCGGGGCCAGGCCGCGGATCGTTGCTGCGATCACCATTGCGGAAGCGCTCGGGAAAGATGTAGTAGAACACCGCGTCCTTCGCCCAGTCCGGCACGCGGTAATCAGCCCGATAGATGGTCTGGCGGAAACGCCGAATAGGTGCGTCTTCAGATCCACGCGTCGTTCGACCCAGGCCATTCGAGCCCAGTTCGCGCGTCCAGTAAATCGTGTCGGCGTTGTTTTCGTATCGATATTTCACGCCGCCGATTTCCACGATGAAGTAATAGCCGAACACGCCGATCTCATCGAAGCGGTAGTGCCCGTGCCAGTGCTCGCGCGCGCCGTCCACAATACGGGCTAACGGAACGCGCGCCGCTTCGCGATATTCGAGCACTTCCTGCGGACCTTCCAGACGGCGCTCGTCCACTACCAGCATGACCGCGCTCACGCCGGGCAGGGCATCCAGATTGAAAGCGACTTCAGTGCCCATCGGCTGCGCGCCGAAAGGAGTCTTGTCGGCTGAGTCGCGGGAATCGAACTTCAGGCTCTGCGCGATCGGGTTGGTTATCACCGCCTCGGCAGGGCCCGCCGTTCCGGCAATGATCGTGATTTGAGCATTCGCGCCATTTGCAGCGGGCGCTATGCGAATCGTGTGCGCGCCGTGGAACTCGAAGCGCAGATTGCCGTGACCATGCTCGGCGATCGGCGCGGGCTGATCCGGCTGCAGCGTGAGTTCCCGCTGGCTCGAGGTGCCGAAGCTCGTGCCGCCGCTGAAACGCGCGTCAGTGATGCGGAATGTGTGTGCGCCGGTCAGGTTGACATTCAGCACGTAGGCGTCGCAGCGGTATTGGAACTGCAGATCGTCGCGCAATGCCCAAGTCGTCATCGTGCCGCGCAGAAACAGCGGCGCAATGGCTGGTGGCGGACTACATTCGGGGTGCGTTTCGAACTGGCGGGCGACCGAGGGGCCGCACAGCCGCCGACTACGGTGGAGATCGCGCAGGTGAGGACAAACGCAAGCGTGCGACAGAATCGGTTGGGCATGCGCAAGCGTAGTCAGCCGTTTGGCGGCCGACAATGCGCTGCATACGAATTCATGCGCGCAATGGCGCAGCGTCGATCAACCGCGCCGGGTCGACTCGCGCAGCACCAGCGACACCGGAATAAGCTGGTTTTCTGCAGGTTCGGCGTGGATCAGCTTGACCAGGGTGTCGACGAGAATCTGGCCTGCGGCTCTGGTGTCCTGTTGCACCGTCGTCAGCGCGGGGTTGACGAAACTCGACAGCGGGATGTCGTCGAAGCCGCTGACCAGCACGTCGCCCGGTACGCTCAAGCCGCGCGCCTGCAACGCTTTCATGGCTCCGATCGCGATTAGATCACTCGCTGCGCAGATCGCATCGACCTGCACGCCGTGATCGAGCAGGGAAACGGCGGCATCGAATCCGGCCTGTTCCGAAGAGATCGCGTCGGCCTGCAAGGCGCCGTCGACCGGCAGGCCGGCCGAGCGCAGCGCCGCAGTATGGCCGCGGTAGCGTTCGAAGAATTCCGGGTAATGATTGGAGGCGTCGCCGAGGAAGGCGATGCGTGCCGCGCCGAGATGCAGCAGGTGCTGCGTAATGTCGTAGCCGCCGCGGAAGTTGTCCGAACTGACCGAGACCTCCGCCTGGTCTGGCAGCACAGCACCCCAACGCACGAAATGGATGCCGCGCGAGATCAGGAACTCGATGCGCGAGCGGTAGTCCTGATAGTCGCCGTAGCCGAGCAGGATGATGCCGTCGGAGTTGTGGCTGTCCTCGAAATCGGCCTGCCAGTCCTCGTCGGCGCCATGCTGGAACGACAGCAGCAGGTCGTAGCCGCGCTGCGCGCAGGCATGCGTGATCGAGGCGAGCATCGACACGAAAAACGGATTGATCAGCGAATCGTCCGGCGCCGGATCCTTGAAAAACAGCAGGGCCAGCGTGCCGCGGTACTTGCTGCGCAGACTCGACGCGTTCTTGTCGACCTTGTAGTTGAGCTCGCGCGCGATCTTCATGATGCGGGCGCGCGTGACCTCGTTGACCATCGGGCTGCCGCGCAGCGCACGCGACACAGTCGGCTGCGAAACGCCCGCCAGGTGCGCGATCACGAGCGATGTGGCTTTTTCCTTGGAGCGGATGGCCATGGCTTGCGTAGTGGAATTGCAACCGATCCTTCGTATTCTGCCCATTCACCGCCGCCTGTCTTGCTGCGTAGCAGCACGCGCTGCATACCTATTCATACGCGGCGAGTCGGATGGATACGTAAACTCCCAGCACCGCGCATCGGATTTTGGGGAATCGTTCATGCAGCTTGCCGCCCTCGACGGGTACATCGTCATGGTCTACGCCGTTGCCGTATTCGGCCTCGCGCATTGGGTTTCGCGCGACCGCGAAGGCCGCGGCCGCACTTCGACGGACTATTTTCTCGCCTCGCGCTCGCTGCCATGGTGGGCGATCGGTGCCTCCCTGATCGCCGCGAACATCTCGGCTGAACAGATTGTCGGAATGGCCGGCTCCGGCTATGCAATCGGGCTGGCGATCGCCTCATACGAATGGATGGCCGCGCTGACATTGATCATCGTCGGCAAGTGGTTCCTGCCGATCTTCCTGAAGAACCGCATCAGCACGATGCCGCAGTTCCTCGAGCTGCGCTACGGTGCGCACATCCGCACGCTGATGGCCGTGTTCTGGCTCGGTCTCTACATCTTCGTCAATCTGACCTCGATCATCTGGCTCGGGTCGATTGCGGTCAATCGCGTCGCCGGCATCGATCAGAACTATGCCCTCATCGCACTGGGCCTGTTCGCGCTGCTTTACCAGCTGGCTGGCGGCTTGCGTGCCGTAGCGCTAACCGACATCGTGCAGGTCTCGCTGCTCGTGATCGGCGGATTGCTCGTCTCCGCGACGACGCTCGCACGCATCGGCGCCGGCGACGGCATCATTGCGGGCTTCACCACGCTCGTGGCGAAGGCTCCGGAGCACTTCCACATGATCCTGTCGGCGGGCAATGCGCACTACAAGGAACTGCCGGGCCTGTCGGTGCTGATCGGCGGCATGTGGATCGCGAACCTGAGCTATTGGGGTTGCAACCAATACATCGTGCAGCGCGCGCTTGCGGCGAAGAGCCTGGCCGAAGCGCAGAAAGGCGTGATCTTCGCGGCATTCCTGAAGCTCCTGATGCCGGTTGTGATCGTGTTGCCCGGCATCGCGGCGGTGCTGATCGCGCCGGATCTGACACGCCCGGACGAAGCTTATCCGACAATGATGCAGCTGCTACCGACCGGCGTGGTGGGCCTGGTGTTCGCCGCCCTGGTCGCCGCGATCGTCGCGTCGACCGCGTCGAAGATCAATTCGATTGCGACGATCTTCACGCTCGATATCTACAACAAGATTGGTGCGCCGAAGGACGAGCGCAGACTCGTTACCGTCGGCCGCATCGTCGCCTGTGCTGCGATCGGCCTGGCCATACTCAGCGCAAGGCCGCTGCTCGGCAGTTTCGATCAGGCGTTCCAGTACATCCAGGAATACACCGGGTTCTTCACGCCCGGCATCGTCGTGATTTTCCTGCTTGGGCTGTTCTGGAAACGGGCGCGCGAAGCTGGCGCGCTGGTCGCGACCGTGGCTTCATTCGTCCTGTCGATCGCACTCAAGGCCCTGTGGCCGGACCTGCCGTTCATGGATCGCATGGGTCTGGTGTTCCTGCTGGCCCTGGTGCTTGCGATCACGGTATCGCTCGCACGGCCGGCAGCCTCGATCGCCAATCGCATTGATACTGCGGATATCAACTATCGCACGTCGACTGCCTTCAACGTTGCCGCGCTCGGCGTCGTGATGGTTCTGGTTGCGCTATACGCTACCTGGTGGTGAAGCCGCAGCGATGGCGTGTTCGCTGCGTGGAAAGGATGCGGACGGTTGATCGCGTATCCCTGCACGTAGTCCACGCCCATCTCGCGCAGGCGCGCCAGCATCGATTCGTCTTCCACCGACTCGGCGATGGTGCGTTTTCCCATCAGGTGACTGATGCGGTGAATTGTTTCGACGATCGCCTGGGCAACCGGATCGTTCATCATGTTTTTCACGAAGCTGCCGTCGATTTTCACGAAATCGACCGGTAAATGGTGCAGGTAGCCAAACGAAGACATGCCGGCGCCGAAATCGTCCAGGGCGAATTGGCAGCCGAGGGCTCTCAACTGATGCATGAACCGCGTCGCTTTGGCCAAATTTGCGATGGCGACGGTTTCTGTAATCTCGAAACAGATTGCGCCCGGCGCAAGGCGGGACTGGGCAAGCTGTTCCTTGACGAATTCAAGGAACGAATCATCGCCGATCGACATCCCCGACATGTTGATCGTGAAGGACCTGGTGTCATCGCTGTGCTCGGCAATTTGCGCAATCTCCTGCAAAGCCGTCTGAATGACCCAGCGGTCGATTGCGGTCATCAGGCCATAGCGTTCCGCCGCCGGGATGAAGGCCATCGGCAGGATGACTTCGCCCGACTCGTCCACCATGCGCAACAACAGTTCGGCACGCGGCCCGGGTGAACCGGAAGAACTCAAGGGCCTGATGTCTTGCGCGTACAGACGCAGCTGGCTGGTTTCGAGGGCGGCGCGGATCCGCGAAATCCATGTCATCTGATGTTTGCGATCCGACAACTCCCGATCGCTGGCGACAAATCGCTGTACGCGATTGCGTCCCTTTTCCTTGGCGAGCGTGCACGCTTCATCTGCGGCGTTCATGGCATCCGTAAACGTAAACGGTGCGTCCGCGAGGTTGACAACGCCGATGCTTGCGCTGGTCCAGAACGACCGGTTGCCGACCACGAAATGAAAGTCGTACATCGTCTGGCACAACTTGCCGGCGATACGCTCCGCGCCTTCCGGCGCACAGTTTTCGAGCAACAGGCCGAATTCATCGCCGCCAAGGCGCGCGACCGAATCGCCGGCGCGTACGCAGCCCTGCAGCAGCGGCCCGATCTGGCGCAGTAGTTCATCGCCGCCGGCGTGTCCGCACGTATCATTGATCACCTTGAATTGATCCAGATCGACGTACAGCATGGCGTGCTGCCGATCCGCTTTGGCGCTACTTTGCAGCAACAAGCGCAGACGATGCTCGAACTCACGCCGGTTCAGAAGCCCGGTCAACGCGTCGTGCGTATTCAGATAGGTGAGCTGCGTCGCATACTCGCGTTCACGCCGGGCGTCATGCAATACCAGAACGACGCCGGTCACGTCACCGTTTTGGCTGCGAATCGGTGCGGCAGATTCTTCCACCGCGATCTCGTCGCCGTCGCGCGAAAGCAAACGGCGTTGCGTGGAAACCTTGACGTGGTGCGGTTCGCGCAGAACCTGTTTTATCGGGTCGTCCGTTTGGCCAGGCTCTGCCCGGCACCGATAGACTTCCTTGAGCGGTAATCCTATGGCCTCGAAGTCACTCCAGCCGGTGAGCTCCGCGGCGATGGGGTTGAGATATTCGATGCAGCCCTCGGCGTCGGTGCTGATGACGCCCTCGCCGATAGATTCCAATATCACCAGAGCACGTTCCCGATCCACGATACGGTTTCGCTCGCTGGTTTGCAGCGCGCTTTGTGCGACGTCCATCTGACGCAGCATGCGCGAGGCGAGAAACCACGCCAGCGCGGCGAGAAACAGCGACGCCGCCAACATGGCCAGATTGAGTTCGCGTTCGACCTGGCGCGAGACATTACCCAATGTGTCGGAGAAATCCTTCTCCAATACGGTCAAACTGGCATCGATCCGGTCAAGGCGCTGCAAGGTGAGACTCTCGGCCGCAATACCGGCATTGGCGGCAATCTGCGAATGCAGTTGTTCCGCAGTTTGCATCAATTCGGCGATCTGCCGATCGCCCTCGGTCCATATCGCGATGGCTCGCGCAAATTCGGTCAGGTTCTGGAACCGGCGGAACAAGCGCATCATGCCGGGAATATCGTCCGCGTTGTTCTGTCCCGCCAGGAAGCCGCGACGCACGAGCGCCTCATCGAAGACAGGCCTCTCGAGCCCCTCGCGCGCCAAGCGATCGCCGAGCGGCACCGCAAGCAACGTCTGGAACTCCTGATAGGAGGACTCTGCGTGCGTTCGCGCATAGCGATGGATCGAAGCGATCGCTTCTTTTTGCGCCTTGGACCATAGACTTTCCCCGCCAACATATGCCCGCACCGCCGACAGCATGTCGGAGCGCGCAACGCTGAGCAGCATGAGCAGGATCAGGATCGCTATGAATGGCCAGGCGACGAGCAGCAGCTGCCGGCGCGAGGGCGCGCGGACGAGTTCCGGCCCGCTGGACGGCACCGCATTCGATGTTTGTGCAATGGATATGGCGACGCTCATGACGGCTGCGCTACGCCAGTGGATAGAGTCGGTAGAGGTCGCGTTCCTCTCGCGCCATATGCCTGGCGAGCAACGCACCAATCTGGGTATAGGTCTCGGCGAATGTAAACAGACTGGATTCGTCGAACGTCGTACGGCGGTGCTGCTTGACGAACTTGAGCACCGCCAGGAGCACCGCGTTCGTATCGGCGCGTAGCTCCGCCAGCTCGGCGAGGCGTCCGGAGTCGCCCTGGAACAAGTGTTCTAGGAATGCATACAGACGCACGTTCTCGGTCAGCACGTGGGTCTCAAGGCGCATCCTCAGAGCAATCAGCTGGCCCGGGATATCGATATAGCGCCGTTCAGACATCAAGCGACCAATACGCGCATGTATCTCCAGCAGCTTGCGATGATCGGATTTGAGAGCATTCACCAAGGTCAAGTCGCGGGGCGTGGTGCGGAAGGGGCCAGGGCGTCCGGACCGAGCGTCCATGACAGTGCGGCGTATCGGCGTCTGCGCCAATTCTGCGTGTACTCCACTCAAGACGTGACGGAGCCAGTTCACGAAGGCTGGTTTCCTGTCAAAACGCTGCCGTGCCGAACCGGATTGCAGTCGATGTGCATAGACGATTCCCCTGTTCAAAGCGTTCGCGCGAAGAGTCGATTTCTAGATTGTCGAAACTCGCCCGTGGCTCTGGTATACCTCGCCGCGGCATCGATCGCCTACTGTGAAGGTATGCAGTCCATCGGCGGCATTTCCGGCAAATACAACGCGTCTGCCCTTAGGTGCACAACCTTGGAAAGCTCTGGGTCGGTGCCAAACGCCCGCGATGCGGCTTGTGTGCTCGCGCAAACGAGCGCGCGGGTGCGAGATTGACAAGCGCACAACAGGCATGCCAAAAAACCGGCCGCCTACGGTGGGATGCTTGCGATCCGCTGACCTGTCAATGTTTACAGTGGACGGCGCGCTGCCAACGCGCTACACAGAAGGGTTATTTTCGTCGCAGCTACCAGTTTTCGACAAGGCCCTCTGGCCATATTGACGGCCACTGGATCAGGCATGCAACATTCAATGCTGAACACAGCTGCGAAATTGTCGACGGGGGCGAGTTGGACGCTGTACACATTCAAACAGTAATCAAGGATTTTCTCGCGGAGCGCTTCGATATCTCCGCGGACAAAATCACGGACAACACCGCGATCCGCGATCTGGGGCTGGATTCGATGATGATGCTGGAGGTCATGCTCGAATTGGAAGATCGCCTGGGCATCAAGCTGAAAGACCTGTCGATGCCCGCCAATCCCATGTTGCGCGATGTCGTGGCGTTGGTCGAGAGAAATCAGTCCGCCCAAAAGCGATGACTGGCAAAAATCGCGACGTCGTCGTCACCGGACTCGGCGTCATTTCACCCATCGGTTTCAACGTCGCCGAGTTGCTGTCGAGTCTGCAGCAGAACCGCTCCGGTATTCGTCTGTGGGAATCATCGGCACTTGCAAAAAAATTGCCGGCCGGGATAGTGGATCGCGACTTCGCCGGCGAGTTCACGAAACTGGACCTGCCGTATCTGGATCGCTGCAGCCAGATTGCGATACTCGCGGCGCGCCAGGCGGCATTTGATGGCGGCTTGGAGCAGTTCGCCGAATACGGCCAGCGCGCCGGCTTGTTCTACGGCTCCGTCGGTGGCGGGGTCAAGACCGAGCACGAATGGGTGCGCCAGTTCTATGTCGAACAAAAGCAGTTATCCAAGCCGTATACGATAATGGCGTGCATGTTGAACGCCGCGCCGGCGCATATTTCGATTCGGCAGCAGATACTGGGCCCCGTAATAACTCACAGCAGCGCGTGTACGTCGTCGGGCACGGCCATCGGTGATGCCTATCGGGCGATTCGCGATGGCTACCTCGATGTGGCCCTGGCGGGCGGCGCGGAAGCTGCTTTGCTGCCGACCTTTGTGGCTTTATGGGGGGGGCTGCGAGCATTGGCCGAAGCTGATCCGGACGACGTCGGCCGAAGCTGCCGCCCGTTCTCGAAGAATCGCTCAGGTTTGGTGCTTGGCGAAGGCGCGGTCTATCTGTTGCTCGAATCGCGCGACAGCGCCATGCGACGCGGCGCAAGTTGCTATTGCGCGCTGACCGGCTACGGCATTGCTTCGGATGGTTACCACATCGGCTCGCCGAAAGCCGACGGGCAAATCGCGGCCCTGCGCGAGGCGCTACGCGACGCGGCATTGGCACCGGAGCAGATCGGTTATGTCAACGCGCATGCCACGGCCACCCCCGGCGGTGACCCGATCGAGGCGAACGCGCTGCGCGAAGTGCTCGGCGGCGTGCCGGTGAGCTCGACCAAGGCGATTCACGGCCACTTGCTCGGCGCGGCGAGCGCAATGGAGCTGGCCATCGCCGTGCTCGCCGTCCACAAATCGTTTCTGCCGGCTACCGCGCATCTGGATGAGATCGATCCAACGTGCATGTTGAACCACGTTGCGAATACTCCGGTTTTCGATCACCCGGTCAATCATGCCCTGTCGTTCTCGGCTGGGTTCGGCGGCACGAACGTAGCGCTGGTCGTGTCGAGGGAGGATAGCTTGCCGGGCAAAGCTTCCTGAAGACTACAATCGGATGGCCACATCCGTGGTTGTCGATTGAGGAAAGCATCATGGGCGCCCCCGAGTTTGTATCCCCGCTACAACTGTCCCGGATCGCAACGGATTTCAAGGTGAACCAGCACAACACGCTCTGGATCACCATGACTCAATCACCGCTTGGCAGAACCCAGAATTTTTCGCGTGACCTGCTGCAGGATGTTTGTACTTTGCATAAAAGTATACACGCGTACGGCATTGCCTGGGTCAGTAACGGCGCGAAGCATCCGATCGATTACGCGGTACTGCGCTCCGAGCATCCGGACTACTTCAGCCTCGGTGGCGACCTTGCGTATTTCATGGAGTGCATTCGCGAACGCAACGCGAACGCGCTGCGCGCTTACGCGATGCTCTGCGCGGACATGGTGTACGACTGGTCCGCCACGCTGAACCGTCAGGCGACGACCATCGCTCTCGTGCAAGGCCGCGCTCTCGGTGGCGGGTTTGAGACTGCATTGGCTTCTGACTTCCTGATCGCCGAGGAACACAGCGAATTCGGTTTTCCGGAAATCCTGTTCGGATTGTTCCCGTGCAGCGGCGGTATGAGCTTGCTGGCGAGGCGCATTGGCGTGCATGAAGCCGAACGTATGATGACGAACGGCAGGGTTTATTCGGCTGCTGAGTTGAAAGCGAAGGGAGTGATCGATGAGTTGTGTCCCAAGGGACAGGGCGTCGCTGCGGTGGAAAAATTCATCGCCGCGCATGCCAGACATCACGCCGCGCGCCTCATGCTGCAACGCAGCCGCTATCGCGTGGCGCCGCTGAGCTATGACGAATTGCGCACCGTCGTTGATGAATGGGTCGAGATCGCGATGGAGCTGAGCGAAGCCGATCTGCGGGTTATGGACATGCTAATCAAACTGCAGCGAGCCAGCATCCTTCACTGAAACCAGCCCACCGTCGGCGACTATTTTCTTCAGCGCCGCGCTGGTGGCGTGCGCGGACTCGCGAATGTCGGCTGCCAGGCGATCGCGTGCCTGTGAGACCTCGTCGCTAGACATATTCATCAGGCTGCTCGTCAGCGCGACGAGCCGGATCGCGCCCACATTGGCACTGACACCTTTGAGTGCATGCGCCGCAAGACGGATGGCGGCGTAGTTACTGCTTTCCAGCGCGTCGAGCAACTGCTGGCAGCAATGGGCGATGTCGCTCTCGGCCTGAGTCAACAGTCGTGGCAAGAAGTCCGACCGCGTATTGATTTTACGCAACCCGTGAATCACGTTGGCGTTGATTGGGTTGTTCGGAACGACCGTTAGTGCCGGTCGTGCGGGTCTGACGCCTTCGGGGGGGCTCGCACCCGTGGACTGCGCTGGCACGGCTGACCACTCGATTCGCATCAAGGCTTCGCGAATGCCCGCCAAGCTGACGGGTTTGTAGAGGATCCCGGCGCCGCCTGCCTCCTGCAGACGCGTTGCCGTCTGTAATGTGGCATCCGCAGTCAGAAACAACGCCGGAATAGGGTGCAGGCGCCCAAAACGGTAGGTTTGTAGTACGCGAACGCCATCCATGTCGCCGAGGTTGTAGTCGAGAAGAAGCAGGTCGAATTCGCGCTTGACCAGCACATCCAGCGCTGTCGCACCGCTCGCGCAGGTAGTGATTTCATGCTGATCGATTTCCAGCATCTCCTTGAGGAGTATGAGATTGCTGGCGTTGTCGTCGGCGACCAAGATGCGTTTGCCGCGAACGATGGTGCCGCGTCCTTCCTGGACAGGGGCGGCTGCAGGTGTCGCGCGCCGCAGATTGAGTTCGAACCAGAAGCGGCTGCCACTGCCGAGCGTGCTTGCGAACTGCAGATTGCCACCCATCGCATCAATGATCTTCTTGGACAGGGCCAGGCCCAGGCCAGTGCCGCCGTAACGCCGGTTGGCGCCCTGATCGACCTGCGCAAAAGGTTCGAAAATCTTCGCGCGGAACGATTCGGGTATGCCAATGCCGGTATCGACGATACTGAAGCGGATGCGGTAGTCGACTGCCGTCTGTTCGAGCAGTTCGATGGTGAGGCGCACATTTCCGGCTTCAGTGAACTTGATCGCGTTACTGGTCAGATTCAGCATGACGCGGTCGAGATGATGTTTGTCGATCTCCACCGAATCGGTGATTGCCGGATCCATTTCCACGAGAAACGCGAGACCTTTGCGGGCCGTCATGGTTTCGAATGCTGTGCGCAGCGTCTCGATCTGCTCGCCCAGATCCACGGCTACATAGTTCAGCGCGACACTGCGCGCATCGAATTTCGCTTCGTCGAGCAGATCGTTGATTTCGCAAAGCAGATTATCGGACAAGGCCAAAATGGTTTTAGTCCGGTGCACGACGGCGGTATCCGTCGTTTCGACGGCGAGCAATTCTGCGGACGCGACAATTCCGGTGAGCGGCGTACGTAACTCGTGACTGACTTTTGCCAGCAATTCCGATTTGGCGCGGCTTTGCTTCTCGGCGTGTTCACGGGATTGGCGCAGGTTCTTGATCAATACGCCGGCATACATCGGAACCACGATCAGCGGGATTAGTACTGCGGCCCATATGACGACGTTCTGCCGCCAATACGCATCCACGCCGAGGACGAGGGTGAATCCCACGATCGAAGCGGCTTGGCAGACATGCATCAGTGCACGGCCGGTGCGAAAACCGAAGCCGAGTGTCGTAAACAGGTAGAAGCCGGCGATCAGAGCTCCAAAGACGTCCGTCAGCGCGATCCACACTGACAGCACCAGTGGATCGAGAACCGCCGTAGCCAACAACAAACGCTGGAGCGACGCATAATTGCTTCGAGCTATCAGCCAATACGGCGACAGCGCGTAGGCGCAGTAACCAGCCATGAGGCCGAGAAACCAGAAAGGAATTCCTCCGGGTGTTGAGAGATACAGGACCAGGTCCGTGACGATGACCGGTATCGCCACGCACAGCCGCAACCTGGCCTGCGCAAAAAGAATGGCACGCAGCCCGGGTTTCGTCTTATCCTGAACATCTTCGACCAGATTCATGTTTTTATGCGCAAATCGCCGATATTCGTGACTGGCGGGTCTGAACTGTGCGAGAGTATGTGACTTCCGGGGAATCCAGTCTATTGTGCTGTTTCGATTCAATCTGATCGGACAATGCCAGTCACTCACGCATCCACTCTGCCGAACAAGGTGAACGCCCTCGTCGTTGACGACCAGCCCAGCACATTATTGCTGATGCACGCGATGCTGGACCGCGCCGGGTACAACGTCGTCGAACGTGCCAGCGGCGAGGCCGCGATCGATGCCCTGACGAGCGAGCAATACGATCTGCTGGTTCTGGACCTGAACCTGCCAGACATGTCCGGACTGGATCTGTTGCGCAGTCCGCGTTTGGGCAAGATGCCGCCCGTCCTGGGTATTACGGCTTCATTGACGCCCGACATCGCGGCGCAGGCCGAATCGGTCGGGGTGATCCGCGTGCTGCAAAAGCCGATCTCGTGCGAGCAGTTGATCGAATCGGCTGCGGCAGCGATTCGCGAGACCAAATCGGCGGAAATTTCGGTGTGCAGCGGTCCGGCTATCGACCCTATCATTTTGTCGGAAGTGCGCGCGATCAGCGACGAACGCCTCTTCCATCGTTTCGTCAATCAGGCGCTCGCCGACGCATGGCATTGCGTTGCAGAGCTTGAACACATATCGGTCGGTGATCTTGCGGCGTGGCGTCAACACGTGCAGGCGCTTGATGGCGTCGTGCGCAGTCTCGGTGCGCGGCGCATGACAAGCGCGATCTCGGAAGCACTGATGCTGCCGGCCGCGCAATTGCGTGATGGCGCCGGTTATCTCACGACGCAGCTGATCGATCTGCTTGACGAAGCGCAGGAATCGCTGCGCGAATCGCTGTCGCAAAGCATGGGCAGGCCGATCGGGGACGCCGACGCCAACGAGAATGCGCCGCACGCACCGCTCGAACTTAGCGAGCGCGAGCGCGACGTACTGCGCTGGACGGCGGCCGGAAAAACCTCCTCGGAAACTGGGACAATCATGGGTATTTCCGCACGCACGGTGAACTATCACATGACCAGCATCCTGCTCAAATTGAACGCGGTCAACAAAACCCAGGCCGTGGTCAAAGCCGTGATGCTCGATCTGCTCGGCTGATGCCGTAGCGGCGCGCTAGCCGCGGTGCCTTTGCTCCAGAACGGCATCGACGTGGCGCATGGAAAGCTCGCGGGCGCGCAACAGAACCGCGAGGTGATAGATGAGATCGGCGGCTTCGCCGAGCAGTTGTGCATCGTTCGCGGTGACCGCCGCGAGCGCGACTTCCACGCCTTCCTCGCCGACTTTTTGCGCGATGCGCGTGATGCCAGATTCCAACAATGCGGTCGTGTAGCTGCCGACAGGCCGCTCACGATGCCGTTGCGCAACAATCGCATCGAGTTCGCCGAACATGCTCGAGCGCGTTTGCGCAAAGCAACTTGGCGTGCCCAGATGACAGGTCGGACCGCGCGGATGGGCGAGTATCAGCAGGGTGTCGCGGTCGCAGTCGGTTTCGACGCTGACGACATCGAGCGTATGGCCGGAGGTTTCACCTTTCACCCACAGACGTTGCCGGCTGCGGCTGAAGAACGTCGCCTTGCGCGTTGCCAGCGTAACGCGCAGCGCTTCGCGATCCATGTAGCCCAGCATCAAGACGCGCAGGGTCGTGGCGTCCTGCACGACCGCCGGCAGCAGGCCGTTCTGTTTGTCCCAGGCCAGGTCGTCGCGTACGGCAGCGGCATCGGCGATGGTCAGGTTATCCACGGCGCACCTCAATGCGTTGTTCGTTCAGGTAATCCTTCAGTTCCGGAATGGCGATGGCGCCGGAATGGAACACGCTTGCGGCGAGCGCCGCGTCCACGTCGGCGTCGCGGAATACGTTCGCAAAATCCTCCATCGCGCCGGCGCCTCCGGAAGCAACCAGCGGCACTTGGCAGACCGAGCGCGCGGCGTGCAGCTGCGCGAGATCATAGCCGCCGCGCACGCCGTCGCTAGCCATGCAGTTGAGCACGATCTCCCCGGCGCCGCGCTGTTGCGCTTCGACGATCCAGTCCAGCGTGCGCCGGGACAGGGCGCGCGTCGCGTCCGGGTCGCCGGTATGGCTGCGCACGCGCCATTCGCCGTCACCGTCGCGCAGGCTGTCGATACCGACGACGACGCATTGCACGCCAAACGCATTCGCCAATTCGCCGATCAGGGTCGGGCGCTCCAGCGCCGGTGTATTGATCGAAATCTTGTCCGCGCCGGCGCCGAGCACTGCGCGCGCGTCCTCGACACTGCGGATGCCACCGGCGACGCAGAACGGAATATCGAGCAGTTGCGCGACGCGCGCGATCCAGGAGCGATCGACCGTGCGATTCTGCGGGCTCGCGCCGATGTCATAGAACACCAGTTCGTCCGCCCCCGCGTCACGATAGCTACGGCTGAGCTCGAGAATATCGCCCATGTCGACATGGGCGCGGAAGCGCACGCCTTTGACGACGCGACCATCGCGCACGTCGAGGCACGGAATGATCCGGCGGCTCAACATGCCAGCGCTGCCTCGATGGCGAGCGCGCCGTCGAGCAGAGCTTTGCCGGTAATCGCGCCGGCGCAGCCGATGTTGCGCAATGCTGCGAGGTCGCCCGCATCGCGGATACCGCCCGAGGCCTGGACCTTGAGCGTCGGGTAGTGTTGGCGCAGCAGTGCGTACAACTCCACGTTTGGTCCACCGAGCATGCCATCGCGGGCGATGTCGGTGCACAGCAGGTGCTGCGCGCCTGCCGCGGCGTAGCGGTCGAGCAGGGCGAACAGTTCGATCTGACTGGACTGCGTCCAGCCACGCAGCGGCAGGCGCCAGCCACCATCCCCATCGCGGCGCGCGTCGAGCGCCAGCACGATGCGATCGTTGCCGAAACGCCGGAGCCAGGCGCACACGGTATCAGGATCGCGGATCGCGACCGAGCCGACCACGACGCGCTGCGCGCCGGCGTCAAGCAACGCCTGCACCTCATCGGCGTCGCGCACGCCACCGCCAGTCTGCACGGAAAGACGTCCATCCGCCGTGACGCTGCGCAACAGCGGAGCCAACGTATAGCCACCCTCGCGCGCAGCATCGAGATCGACCAGATGCAGCCAGCGCGCGCCGCTTTGCGCGTAATGCAGCGCGACCGCGAGTGGATCGCCGGAGTAGCGAGTCTCCTTGGCGTAATCGCCCTGACGCAGGCGTACGACGCGGCCCTCGCGCACATCGATCGCGGGATAGACTACGAAACTCATGTGGGCTGCCAGTTCAGGAAGTTGCGCAGTACCTGGGCGCCAGCCTGCGCCGAGCGCTCGGGGTGAAACTGCGCGCCGGCTATGTGTCCGCGTTGCACGAGCGCAGCGTAGCGCCCCCCGTGTTCGACGCTGGCGATGCAAGTGCCATCGACACCGGCAGCATAGCTATGCACGAAATAGGCGTAGTCGCCGTTGCCGATGCCGTCGAGAAGTGGACTTTCGCGTTCGCGGCGCAGGCGGTTCCAGCCCATATGCGGCACGCGTATGCCAGCGCCGGGTTCGACTCGCACAACAGCGCCCGGTAGCAGGCCGAGGCAAGGTGTATCGCCTTCCTCGGAACGTTCGAACAAGACCTGCATGCCGACGCAAATGCCAAGCACCGGTTGACGCGATTCGCGCAGCAGTGCGGCGACGCCGGAATCGTGCAGGCGCCGCATGATCGGCGCGGCGGCGCCGACGCCGGGCAGCAGCAAGCGTTCGGCATTGCGAATGGCGTCAAGGTCGAGCGTGATCTGCGCATCGACGCCGAGCCGCAACAAGGCATTGTGTACCGAGCCGAGGTTCGCGCCGCCCGAGTCGATGACGACGAGGCCGCTCATAGCACGCCTTTGGTGCTGGGCAGCTCGCTGCTCTCGCGCCGGATTGCCTGACGCAAAGCGCGCGCGACGACCTTGAAACAGGCTTCGATCTTGTGATGATCGTTGTCACCATTGATGCGCAGATGCAGATTCAGCCCAGCGCTGTCGCACAACGAACGGAAGAAATGCGGCACGAGTTCGGTCGGCAGGTCGCCGACACGCTCGCGCGCGAATGCTCCGTCGAACACAAACCACGGGCGGCCGGAAATATCCAGCGTGGCGCTCGCGAGCGCTTCGTCCATCGGCAGGGTAAAACCGTAGCGCGCGACGCCGCGCTTGTCGCCGAGCGCTTCGCGCAAGGCTTGACCGAGCGCGAGCGCGCTGTCTTCCACCGTATGGTGCTCGTCGATATGCGTGTCGCCTTCGCAGCCCAGTTCGAGTGCAAAGCCCCCATGCTTGCCAAGCTGCTCGAGCATGTGATCGAAGAACCCGATGCGCGTGGAAACCTTTGCGTCGGCGCTGTGATCCAGATCGACAGTGACGCGGATGCGCGTCTCACGCGTGTCGCGCGCAACCTGCGCCGTGCGCGGTGCGTCCGCGAGCGCATGCGCGATGCCGGGCCAGTCCCATTCGCCACCGAACTGAGGTGTGCGCAGCTGGAATGCGCGGATACCCAGATTCGCCGCGAACTGGTTGTCGGTTTCGCGATCTCCGACCATCGCCGAGCGTTTCCAGTCGATGCATCGATCGTGCACATACGGCAGAGCCAGCCCGATACCGGGCTTGCGCGTCGGGGCGTTGTCGGCGGGCAGCGATGTGTCGATCAGTTGATCGCGGAACGCGATGCCGGCGCTCGCGAACACCTGCAACATCAGCTCGTGCGGGCCGTCGAAATCCGCGCGCGGAAAGGCCGGCGTACCGAGCCCATCTTGATTCGTCACCATCACGAACTGGTAGCCGGCGTCGCGCAGGCGCAGCAGCGCCGGAATCGCACCGGCAACGAAACGCAGCTTCTCATAGCGGTCGACCTGGAAGTCGGCTGGCTCCTCGATAAGGGTGCCGTCGCGGTCGATGAACAGAATCGGCGTCACGCTACAGCCTCTGTGGCTTGTAGCGCTGCGAGTACGCGCCGGTTTTGTTCGGGCGTGCCGATGCTGATGCGCAAGGCGTTGCCCAGTTGCGGTGCAGCGCGCTGGTCGCGCACGACCACGCCATGGGCGAGGAGGGACTCGAACGCAGCGCCGGCATCGTCGAAACGCACGAGCAGGAAATTCGCCTGCGACGGATAAACACGTCGCACCTGCGGCAACGCTGACAATTGTGCGCGCAGGCGTTCGCGCTCGAATTTGACCGTTTGGATGCGATCGCGCGTGACGGCCAGAGCCTCGGGCTGCAGCGCACCCAGCGCGAACTCCACGCACGGAGTCGGGACCGGGTAAGGCGCCTGACAGTGTCGCAGTACACGGATCAGGCCGGGATCAGCGATCACGCAGCCGATGCGCGCGGCCGCGAGCGCATGTGCCTTGGACAGGGTGCGCAGTACGGCGAGATTGCCGTGCTGTGCGACTTCCGCCGCGAGCGACGGCTTATCGGCGAACTCAATATAGGCTTCATCGACGACGACGAGCGCACGCCCAGCAAGCGACTGCGCCAGCGCGAGCACTTGCGCGGCTGCAATCACGCCGCCTGCAGGATTTCCCGGCGCGCACAGAAATACGATCTTTACGCCGTCGCACAGCCCGCGTTGCGCGACCGTATCGAGGTCCACGCGCAAATCATCGACATCGTCGATCAACGGAACCTCGATCACTCGCGCGCCATGCACGCGTGCGCAGACCGCGTACATGCCGAATACTGGCGGCATCACCAGCACGGCATCGCGGCGGGCTTCGCACAGCGCGCGGATCAACAGATCGATCGCTTCGTCGCTGCCTCGCCCGATCAGCAGCTGCTCGGGTTCGACGTCGTACAGAGTCGCCAATGCGCTGCGCAGTTTTCCCGGTTGCGGTTCGGGATAACGGCGTACCGCCGAGTTCCAGTCTGCGGGATTCGGCCACGGCGATTCGTTGGCATTGAGCCAGACGTCGCCTTGAGCCACGCTGCTGCGCGCCGAGCTGTAGCCGGCAAAATCGCGCAGGTCTTCGCGCACGAGTTGCAGCCCATCACTCATACGGCCGCCAAGCGCAAGCGCACGGCGTTGGCATGCGCATGCAGGCCTTCGGCCATTGCCAAGGCAACCGCGGTGGCGCCGATCGCGGCGATGCCGCGACGATCCACCGATTGCACGCTGATCGCATTCTGGAAACCCGCCACGCTCAGGCCGCTCACCGCGCGCGCTGCGCCGCCGGTCGGCAGCACGTGATTGGTGCCGCTGCAATAGTCGCCGAGCGCCTCGGGTGCGAAGTCGCCAAGGAATACCGATCCTGCCGCCTGCACCTGATCGAGCCAGCGCGGTGCATCGCGCAGCGCGAGGATCAAGTGCTCCGGTGCGTAGGTGTTGCTGATCGCGAATGCTTCATGCAGCGAATCAACGAGAATCGCGCGTGAAGCGGCGAGCGCCTTGCGTGCGATCGCGATGCGACTGAGCGCTGCGAGCTGGCCTTCGATCTCGTCGTCGACGGCATCGAGCAGTTGCGCAGCGTCGCTGATCAGCAACACCTGCGAGTCCGGTCCATGTTCGGCCTGCGAGAGCAGGTCCGCCGCGACGAACGCAGGATTGGCGCCGGCATCGGCAATCACGAGTAGTTCCGACGGCCCGGCGGGCATGTCGATCGCCGTGCCGTCCATGGAAACCCGGCGCTTGGCTTCAGTGACATAGGTGTTGCCCGGCCCGAACAGCTTGTCGCACTTGGGCACGCTCGCCGTGCCGTAAGCCATCGCCGCGATCGCCTGCGCGCCGCCGAGCTTGAAAACGCGGGTGATGCCGCAGACTTTCGCTGCATACAACACAGCCGAGTCGATGCTGCCGTCGGCGCGTGGCGGCGAGCACAATACGATCTCGCGGCAGCCAGCCAGCCGCGCCGGAACGCCAAGCATCAGCGCAGTCGATGGCAGCGGCGCGCTGCCCGCGGGCACGTATAAACCCACGCGCGTGATCGGGCGCAGGATGCGCTCGCACACGACACCGTCACCGCTATCCACGGCATAGGCCTGCGGCATGCCGGCGCGATGGTAGTTCTCGATGCGCGCAGCGGCATTTTCAATGGCCGCACGCAGCTCGCGCGAAACCGACGCGGTTGCGGTGGCGAACTCGTCGGTGCTCACGGCAAAGTCATCGAGCGCAAGCTGGTCGTAGCGTTGACCGAATTCGTGCAGCGCCGCGTCACCGTGCGCCCGCACGCCCGCGAGGATCTCGCGCACGCTGGCGCGCACCGTGTCGGCGACGATTTGGGCCGGACGGCGCAATACATCAGCGCGCGCTTGTACATCGAGCTGTGACCAGTGCATGCGGGCCAGCGCGCTCATGCCAGCATCCTCTCGATCGGCAGCACGAGCAGGCCTTGCGCACCGGCGCGCTTGAGATTTTCGAGGCGCTGCCAGGTCATTGCACCGTGACACAGCGCCTGCAACGCGAGCTGGTCGCTGTCGTGCACGGCCGTGACGGTCGGCGCTTCAGCGTCCTCCAGCAGTGCGAGCAGGCCGGGCACGGCAGCGCGCGCGGCCTGGAACAGCAGCAGTTTGCTGTCGCGGATTCTCAGCACGCCGTCGATCCGGCGCAACAACAGGTCGGTGAGCTCGCCGCGCAATCCGGACAATCCTGCGCTCGGGCCGGCCAGCACCGCTTCGCTTTCCAGCAGGGTTTCAACTGGCTTGAGGTGATTGGCCGCCAGCGTGGCACCGCTGGAGACCAGGTCGCAGATCAGATCCGCCTGGCCGAGCCGCGGTGCGATTTCCACGGAACCTGACAGTGTCACGACTGTCGCCTCGATCGCGTGCGTGTGCAGCCACTGTGCGAGCAGGCCAGGATAACTCGTCGCGATACGCCGGTGCGCGACGCAACTCGCGTCGCGCCAGTCGAAATCGTCGGGCACTGCCAGCATCAGGCGGCAGCCGCCGAATCCGAGCGGGCGCAGTTCCACGAACGGCGCATTGGCCACTTGCGCGCGCTGTTCCAGCAAGACGTTGCGGCCGACTATCCCGAGGTCGCAGACACCGTCGGCGATCAGGCCGGGAATGTCGTCGTCGCGCACCAGCAGCAGATCCACGGCCAAGGTTTCACCGAAGCAGAACAAGCGATCGCGCGATTCGCGCCAGCTCAAACCTGCCGCGCGCAACAGCTCGCGCGCCGGGTCGCCGAGGCGGCCGGACTTCTGAATCGCAATGCGCAGACGGTCGCGCACCACCGCAGAGGCGGAAGGGCTCATGGCGGGCAGCCTCAATGCGAAGCGGAGGGGCGGCGGCGCTGACGCAGCGCGGCCGCATAGCCACCTTCGCCGCGCTCGAGCGTGCGCGCGACGCGGCCGATTGTTGTCACGCTGACCAAGGTGCGGTCATGGATCTCGCGGTACGGCACGCGTTCGAGCAGCAGCGGCACGACTTTCCAGCGATCGCACATTGCTTCGAGCTCGGCCGGCGTGCACAGGTCTTCGAGGAATGCGCGCACATCGGCGGGCTTGTCCAGCACGGCCAGTGCGCGCGACAAGGCGTCGAGATCGGTCTCGGCGTCGCGTTTGGGCAATGGCTGGATGCGCTGTTTCATCGGTTTATTGTATTAATACGCTATTACAATAATGCATTGCAGAAGAACTGTCAACGGGCAATGGCAGTGGGGCGGACACGAGCGGGGGACGCTGTGGGGCCTGTTCTCAAATGGACGGCCATTTGCGCGAAAGTTGTTGCAACGCGCCAAACTTCCGTGTACTGTCAGCGCATGCAATCCTTCTCCACCGTGATCGGTTCACTGTCCAGCGCCCGCATGGCCGCTGGCATGACCTCGCGCGCGCGTCGACCGTTGCCCCCACTTCGAGCCGGGTAGCTGTCGCACGCGCACACACGCATGCTTCATAAAAAACCCGGCCTCGCGCCGGGTTTTTTTGTTTTTATGGCCATGGATGGCCGGTATGCC